>Ga0138256_10001815_pt1 | contig 22963 bp, 20 predicted proteins | sample KNB2016incub_MG_FD_105486 | JGI IMG/M metagenome (GOLD analysis project Ga0138256, IMG submission 105486) | Active sludge microbial communities from wastewater in Klosterneuburg, Austria - KNB2014incub_MG | ecosystem: Engineered > WWTP > Activated sludge > Unclassified | place: Austria... | reverse complement strand
TCGAACTGTATCGGGCTGACGTATCCGAGCGTCGAGTGACGGCGCGTCGGGTTGTAGAACCGCTCGATGTAGTCGAACACGTCTGACCTGGCCTGCTCGCGCGAGCGGTAGACCTTGCGGGCAGTCCGTTCGGTTTTCAGGCTGCTGAAGAAGCTCTCCATCGCCGAGTTGTCCCAGACCTCGCCGGCGCGGCTCATGCTGCACACGATGCCCTGTTCGGCCAGCAGCTTCTGGAAGTGCTCGCTCGTGTACTGGCTGCCCTGGTCGGAGTGATGCAGCAGTTCTTGCGGGCTGCCTCGGCGCCAGACAGCCATCATCAGCGCGTCGGCCACGAGCTGCGATGTCATGCTGGCCTGCATTGACCATCCCACCGCCCGGCGTGAGTACAGGTCCAGAACCCACCGCCACGTACAGCCACCCCTCGGCCGTCCAGATGTAGGTGAAGTCGGCCACCCACTTCTGGTTCGGCGCGTCGGCCTGGAACTGTCGATCCAGCACGTTGTCGGCGATGGCGCTTCGCTCGCCTTGATCCTTCGGCAGGCCCCGTCGTCTCGGCCTGGCACGCAGGGCATGCATGCGCATCAGTCGCTCGATGCGATGAAGTCCGCAACGCTGACCCAGTTCGAGCACGTCGCGCCAGACACGCCGTGCACCGTACGTGCGGTCGCTGCCGATGAAGCTGCTGCGCACCTGGCCGCCCAGCACCTCGTCATCGAGGCTGCGGCGGCTGCGCGGCCTCACCAGCCACGCATAGAAGCCACTCCGCGAGACACCGAGCGCCTCGCACATCAGGTTCACCGGCCAGGCCCCTCGGTGCTTCGCAACAAAGCCGAACTTCACATCGACTCCTTGGCGAAGTAGGCCGCGGCTTTTTTCAGGATGTCGCGCTCCATCTTGAGCTTGGCAACCTCCTTGCGCAGCCGCTCGATCTCGGCCTGCTCGGGCTTCATCACGCCCTTGCCTGGGAATTCCTGCTGCGGATCACTGGCCAGCTCTCGCATCCATTTGCGCAGCACGTTCTCGTGCACGTCGAGATCGCGAGCGGCCTGCACCACCGCCACGCCCCGTTCCTTGACCAGCCTCACAGCCTCAAGCTTGAACTCCCGGCTGAACTGCCGTCTCGTTCCCATAAACCACCTCCGGTTTCATCATCCACCTTAACAAGGTGTCCTTGAAACCGGCAGCAGCCCACGCCATCCCCTCCCCGGAATCAGCGTACGGTCAGTTCACGCCAGGACGTACGACGAGTTCCGCTCGACGGCGGAGGCGGCGGGCGGCGACGTGTCTCCAACGTGTTGTCCGACTTGCTGATGATGTCGAATAGCTCGCCGCTTGGCAGCCGGATCACCACGGGCCGCGTAGCCAGCGCCGAACCGAGCGACACGCTCAGGATGCCTCCTGCCGTGGATACGGCACTCCCTGTTCGGTAATCGAAGTAGTTGATGAAGCTGCTGCCGCCGACGGTACACGCGCTCGGATTCAAGAGGTTGGTTGTCACAGCCAGTACACCGAGTGCAAGTTGCGGGTCGGTGTTTGCGCGCTCCCTTGTGCCTGGCAGATCGACGAACCACCCACCGTTGGTCGCAAAATTGACCGCGTTGCTCGACGCTGTACGTATGGTCTCTCCGGAGGTACAGATCGACGAGGTGGTCCCGCAGGTGCCATCGGTGAGAGTCTGCTGCACGAACGACGGAGTACTAAGTCGAGGATTCCCCCAACTGGTTGCATCGAGTCTGTCCTTGATCGCATAGATCGATTGTTGGCTTGCATCGGCCAGATCCGTGCTACCGAGATAGCGCCCTGTCCCGACAAAGACGACGGGATAGCTGCCGACCTTGCCGAGTTCCGGCTTCGCAGTGACCGACTGGATATTGCCGGACGCACCACGCAACGTCGCAAGCAATTGCGCGTCGTAGCCGGTCGCTCCGACATCGTTGTTCACGTCGAAGCGCCAGACATTGCCGAACAGATCGCCGCCGTAGACACGCGTAGTCGTGTTGTCGTACTTCGTGTTCTCGACCCAGGTGCTGATCTGCGCGAGACCGCTGGGGCAGGGTGCCGTCGCGCATATCCCGGCAATCGCCCCAGTGCTGCCTACACCCGTTGAGATGGTTCGGATCAGTGCCCCTGTAGCGACGTTGACAACGTACAGATAGCCACCGCCATCACCGCCGCCCGTCGCGTTGTTGTAGCCCGAAGTGAGAAGCGCCACCCAGGTGCCATCCTTGAGTTTGGTCACTTCGGGGCGGCCGTAGCTCAGACCCATACTGCCGAACCCAGTAACGGAAGGCGAAACCTCCCATAGCGCCTTCGGCGATGCAGGGCTGGTAACGTCGAGCGCGTAGTAGCCCGCACCGCCGCCTGCGAGCCCGCCGATCAGCACCGTGTGCCACATGCCATCGAAGTAGACGTCGGCGTGGGTGACCGACCCGTCGACGAAATACTGGTGGCGCGTCGCGTACCGCTTGTCGGCAAGGCGGTACAGCTTCGGCATCAGCATCGTCGGAATGTAGGACCAGACCTCCTGGCCGGTGTCGGCATTGAACGCATGCAACATGCCATCGTTCGCACCCACATAGACCATCCCTTGGCGCGATGCCTGAGCAGTCCGGTAGGCCCCGTAACCCAAATCGGCATACTCGAACAGCGGCTTCTTCACGAACACGGCTTCGGAACTGACGATGTCGCCAAGCACGCTGGTGCGCGACCTGAAATACTTGCTGAGGTCGCTCTCACCGCCCTCGTTGGACCGATCGCCACGAATGTAGTCGACCAATGCCGCACCGCCGGCGGACGTCTGACTCGCAGAGCTGAGACAGATTTCACCCGAAACGCAGAACTGGCTGAGCGTCGGGCTGGCAGTCGCCGAAACGTAGCTAGTCGTGAAGTAGGCCTTCTCGGCCGGCGTCAGGTTGTCCCAAGCGAACAGCCTCAGCTTGTTCGTCGCACTTCCGTCGAAGGTGTAGATCGACCGTGTGGCGTACGCCTTGGCATCCAGTAGAGTCCGTGCCTGCCAGTCGGCGGTCGAGGATGCTTCGCCGGTGGTGACGCTGATCTGACGCCGCTCGAGTTCGCCGTACCAGTCGCCGGAGCGAAACGCGGAACTGAAAACGTAGTTGTCGCTCGATGTGACATTGGGGTTGCTCGTCGCCGCTGCCGCGGCGTCGCTGGTTAGCGCACTGATGCCCTGCAGGGCGCTCGAAAGACCGACAGCGAGGCTGGCGGGATCCTTCGCGCTGAAATAGGAGCCTCGCCCGTTGACGGCGGCATGCCACAAGTCATCGATGTTCTCGACATTGCTCGAGCCCGGCGTCGGCCAGTTGCACGTCGTCCCGCTCGATTGCCAGGTACAGACCGACGACGAGGCTGTCGATCCGTTCTTCACAGCAGCGTAGTCGCCGCTGGCGTCGGACTTATAGGTGGAGGAATAGATCATCCGACCATTCGCCCCCAAGCCAAGGGTGAATGTCGTCATGTGCTGCCAGGTCGCATCGTCGTCGCCGCTCGGCAAGACGTTGTTGGTCGTGACGTCGGTTCCCAGCGCTCCTGTGCCATTGCTCAATGTCGAGTCGCGCAGATCGGCGCGGTAGTAGTGCATGGCTACGTCGGCGAGCGTCTCCGAGGTGCCGCCCGATGTGACGGCCGCCACCGGCAGCACCGTCGCCGTGACCGTCTTGCCTCCCGTCTTCACGACATTGATCGAAGTGATCGCCCCGAACGATGCGGGCGCCGTGATCGTCACTGTGCCACCCGATCTCGAGGCCCTGAATCCAGCGACCGTGCAACTGCCTTGAACGGCAGTCTCGCAGTCGTCGATCTCATCGACGACTCGCGACGCGATTGTTCCGCTTCTGTCGCTCGAGCTCGTCGCGTTCGACAGGATCTGATGCGTACCGTTGATCGTGATGCCGGTTACAGAAGTCGTTCCACTGCCACTGATCTCGATCGCGGCCCGATGCTCGTTGGCACTCGTGCCCCCGTCGTTGTAAGGCCTCGGTTCGGACGCATCCTGATTGCCGATGGCAGTGCTTCCATCGATCTGGATGCCTTCGTTGCCATTCCAGTATCCGTCCGTGGAGAGAAGTGCGAAATGCTTCTGACACGAGTACTGAACGGGATCGTTGACGGTTTCTCCATACAGCGAACTAATCTTCGCACCGTAGATCCGACCCGCGCGGGACAACGCCTCCCGCAGCGGTGTGCCACTGCTGGGAACCGAAGCGTAGAGCTTGCCGTACCAGGCGCTCTTCTGGGTCGCATCGAATGTCCCGATATTCAGGAAGGCAGGGGACGCATTGTTGTTGATGCTCATGAAACCGACGCGAAACTGATCGCCGATCGAGCCGAAGGCTCGCCCCGTCGACGTCTTCATCATCAGCATCCGCGTCCGGTAGTAGCTGAACCAGTTCGCGAAGTTCGTTCGTTCGTCCACCCGCCCCGTGGGGCCGGATGTCGAGCTCACCACCACTTTCGCGAATACGCCCGATCCTGGACTGCTGCCGATCGCGCTGTTGCACTCGCTGTAGAAATCGCTCGAGCTATCAAGGTAGCGCTTGGCAGCGGCCGTGGTCTGCGATCCCGAGTAGGTGTAGTAGTACGCAGCCTGAACGGTATCGGTTCCCGACATGCCGCTATTGGCGAGCGTGTTCTCGCGCCCTCCACTCCCATCCGCATAGGCGTAAAACGACGAACTAAGATTGATCGTCCCCAGCCCCTGGTCGTAGCCATTGATCCACGCAACCGTGAAGCTCGAGTCCGGATATGAAGTACCGTCGGCGCGTACCGGGGCGCTGTAGACGATAGTGGGGTTGTAGTAGACGCCGTTGCACTGGGAGCTGCGATATCCGTACGCCTCTGCGCCATCGGTACGCGCGAACTCGGTGACGTCATCGGGCATGTGGGTCCAACTCATCGAACCCGAATCGTCCATGATGAACATCACGTTCGGAAGTACGGTCTGGGGAGCCGACGTGATCAGCGGCGCAGTCGCGAGATCGGTGTTTGCGGCTTGCACAGCCGGTGCGAACACCAGCAGCATCGACCACAGTAGAGCGTGACGTCGCTTCATGTTGCTCCCTTTCCCTGCTGGTATCTCACTCGAATTCAACCTGCTACATGGCCACGATGACCTGCACCAAGCTCATCGTGTTCCGAGGCCCGGTGACGCGAGCAGTGATGCGGTAATACGGTTGCGGCGGCGGCTGCGGACCGACCCCACCCCCCCTCTTACTCCCGCCGACCGACCCGGGGTCGGTCGGCGACGTCGAACATGCGGCAGCCGTGATCGGCTGACCCACCTGATTGCACATTCGCTGAATCACGTACGAAACCGTGTTGCCTGCCGCGTCGACGGGCAGCGTTTGCACCGTCGCGGCGACAGACAAAGTGTTTGCCCAGAAGTCTTCCCAACTCTGAGTCGCGGCCGGATCCTGCCGCAACGCGAGATAGCCGGCAGCGGCATTGCTTGCATTGAGCGTTGCCGCGTTCGTTTCGAGCCAAGTGATTGCGGCCTCAACCCCAGCGTCCGCGGAGTGCGCCGCCGCCTGCTGAAATGCAAGATTGCCTGCAATCACATTGCCGGTCGACACCGAGCGCATCAGCGCAAGGCCACCCAAGGTCAGCGCAACCAGCAGGATCAATGCGAACAGGAGAACGACGCCGCGCTCGCGAACACGGCCCACGTGTGAGGCATCAGCCTGATCAGATGTATGAATCAACACGACGGTTGTGCTCCCTGCCAAGCCATGTTGCGCAACGGAACCACGGTCTGGAAGACCTTGTAGCGGTAGTGCTGCCAGTCAGCGAAACCCGTTAGCACCACCGGACTGCTGGCGCTGCCTTGCCAGAGCGGTGCGGCTGCAGTGACGTTGTCTTTGTCATATTGGGCACTGCGAGCAGTCAGCGCGACACGGATTGCTGAGACACGAGCCCAGGCACAAGCGGTCGCTGGCGTCACTGGGCTGAACGCGTCGACAGTTCCGTCCATGGGCACCGTTCCGTCGCTCCCGTACTCGGCGCGCAGACTGACGATATTGCTTGCAATCGGCATCCAGATCGCCGCGTTGTTCACGTTGCCGGCAACGCTGCAATCATTTGCCATGTAGTCGCAGACCGCCAGGCTGCCGTTTCGTACAGCGTAGACCTGCACGCTCGGCGCCGGCCCCAGGTTGTAGAGGATGCCCCCCGTCATACCCGCCACCCCCGTTCCGACAGTGACGTTCGCCGCCGCCAGGGCGGTCACCGGTTCCATCGTCAGAGTGCACGGATTCGGCCGAGGATCTGCCTGCACAACGACGTTGTCGCCAACCGAGATGGAACCAATACCAGAGGCAGCTACCGCCGCAGCGACGGTGTAGATCGTTTGCGCCGGCTGCGCTTCGACGCGGTCGCCTTCCATCGAACCGTTGCCGCCACCCGATACGATGACGAGCGTATCGGTATTCGCATCGCCGGCAGGAATACTGGCGTGATTGATGACTACCGGCGCCCAGGTATTGAGCGTCACGCCGGCGCGCAGCTGGATGTTGCAGCCGACCACCGGGAACATGCCGGCAACATGACCGCTGTGCTGCATGTCGCGCCGCAGTCCGTACAAGCCGATCGCGCCGTTGTTCTGTGCGTCGTCGCCTCCGGTCGTTGTCCGCTTGAAGCCCTCGGACACCGAGAACACCTGCATCATCACGATGACGGCGATCATGCCGATCAGCATGCCGATCATCAGTTCGACAAGGCTGACACCAGCGCATCGACGACGAACCAGATAGTTGCTGCGCACCGCGTTCCCCTAGCGAACGTGTGAGATGACCGTATGGCGATGCTGCGGCACCGTCGCTTCCTCGTTCGGCGCTCTCCAGAACAAGTCGACCCTGACAATGCCCGATGCGTTGACTGCCACGGCCGGCGCGCTGGCAGGAACGGGCGCGCTCGCCGCCAGGCCCGGCAGCGTCGCCTGCACACGACCCAACCAAGCGTTATAGGCACCACCGCCCGCCTGGAAGTTGGTCTGCAGCGTGGCAACCGTGCGGTCGGTCACCCACATTTGTCCGAGGATCTCGCTTGCCAGCAGGCTGGCCTCCGACCGGTACTTGGCGTCGGCCGACTGGCGGATCGACGTCGCCTGAAGCGCGATCAGCGCGAGCACTCCAATCGAAAAGATGAGAATCGCGACCAATGCCTCTATCAGGCTGACGCCACGTTGCGCACGCCGCTGAAGTTCGCTGCTCATGTTCAGCACCCCATTGGATCGCCAGCGCCGAACTGGGGGTCGCACATGCGTACCTGCCCCGTCGCCGAGATGACAACGCGCAGGCAACGCATGCTGCCGCCGGCGCCGACGCAGCTTCCACCGCTCGGATTGGTGATATCGATGCTGACGCCTAGCGTGCTGGCACCGACCGCACAAGGTATCTGACGCCCAAGACCGTTGAAATTGATGCACGCCCGCGTGTTGCCGCCGGTATCGACCGATGCGACTGCTGCGTTCGCTGATCCCTCGACCGCAGCACGAAGCTGAACGATGCGCGGATCCCCGGCGCCCGCAGCCACGGTGTCGGCCGACGGCGCATCATTGCACTTGCCCGCCGCATCGAACAGGCTGACGACCCAGTTCCTACCTGAGTTCGAAAGTACGCATGCTGCGGTCAAGTTGTCGGTCAGCTGAAATCGCACCGGCGTATTGCGGCGCACTGCCTCGGCGCGCGCCAGCTGCACGCCCGCGCGAATCCCTTCGGTCGCGGTGCGGATCTGCGAGTTCTGCAGCCAAGTCGCAAAACTAGGAGCTGCAAGCAACATCAGCAGGGCGAGCACCGTAACTGTCACCATCAGTTCGATGATGGTGAACCCGCGCTGAGTTCGACCATTCAACACAGGCCACCCTTCTTCGAAACCCAACAGTTGTTCGGAGCGGGGGCCGTCCATCCAGACGGTACGGCAGCCGTCGTCTTCGTGCCGGTCTGATTGATCGTGAACGTGAACCCAGCCATAGATCCCTTGCCAACGGCGGAAATCAGGTAGGTCGTCGCCGTCGGAGCACCAGCACCGACACAGGAGAAGTCGAAGAGCTTGTTCGTCGCGTCCGCGGTACAGGCCTGCCCGCCAACATAAGTGCGGTTGTCCTGGAAGAATTGCTCCATTTGCACCTGTCTCGTGGCGAGACGGGAGGTCGCTTCGGGGATGTTGCCGCGAATCACGTAGTCGCGATAGCTCGGTAGTGCAACCGCAGCCAAGATGGCGACGATGGCAACGGTGATCATCACCTCGATGAGGGTGAATCCTCGCAAGCGATTCCTCTTCATCTGGTCACTCCCCTCGTCGATGCATTTCGAGCCGATTATTCCGACTCCACATTCGGCGATGACAATGAAGGCGACGAATGGAGCGATTTCGCTTGCCGAACGGCAACCACCATCGAGCAGGCCAGTGCAATGACAGCGGCAAAGTGACAACTATCACGAACCACCGACCGCCGCCGCTCCCGCGGCACCGCCCTCAAAGCGACAACACCCGCCGCCGCTTCTCCACCTGGTCGATGAACAACTGCAGCGAGCGCACCGCTTCGCCCGACAGTCCGGCGAATTCGCAGCCCAGGCGCACGGCGCCGGTGTCGGAGCCGACGGCCGAGACATGGTGGATGACGAGCGCCGCGCGCACACGCGTGTCGGCGTCGAGCGTGATGTCGACGCCGTTGATGCGCACGCCGGGCTCGATCGCCGGCACGTCGGCCGGCAGCAGCAGCGCGCAGCCGCCGACGCTCACGTCGAGCAGGCGCAGCGTGAGCTGCATGTCGGGGATCATCGGGTGCGGCAGGCTCACGGTCGGCGCGCCGCGCGCCAGCGGCCGCACCCTGAAGCTGTTGCGCCGCTGGAAGCGGAAGATGCAGCGTGGCAGCGGCGCGCGCAGCGCACTCGACAGCGTGCCGTGCACCAGCACCAGCCCCTGCAGGTCGAACTGCACCTTGATGTTGTCGAGATAGCCGACGACGGTGATGTCTTCCGATTCGAGCACGCGCTGCAGCGCCGGGCTGTGGCTGTCGGCGGCGAGGCCGAGCGCGCCGGACGCGGCGTCGAGCGTCCACAGCGTCGTCGTGTAGACGGCGCCCTCGGCAGTGTTGAGGTGCAGCAGCGCGGCCGCGTCGAGCAGGCGCTTGAGCAGCCCCATCACGTCGTGCCGCGACGTGAGGCGGAACTCGTCGAGCCCGCCCGCCGACGCGCCCAGCGCGTCGAGCTGCATCGGTGCGGTTTCCATCGCCATCGCACGGGCTCCGAGGTCAGTGCAGCATCTTCGGCCGCCCGGCCAGCATCTGGTCGAGCTGCTCGAGCCACGGTTCGGCCAGTTGCCGGATCTCGGCGTCGTTCATCAGGATGCGCTGCATGATGCGCGACTTGAGTTGCGCCGCGTTGCTCGGCAGCGGCTTTTCGGCCGCGGCATGCTTGAGCTGCGAGATCAGCACGGCGCAGGCCCCTTCGAGCTTGACGACGTGGTCCCAGTCGCCGGTGCGCGCGGCTTCGAGCATGTCCTGGCTGGCGCGCTCGATCGCCTCGTAATACTGGAGCAGGTCGTGGTTCATGGCAGGTTGCCCCGGCGTGGCGGCGCGGCTCTCAGCGGCCGGCGCGGTCGCCGATGGCGGCCCACGCAGTGGCGATCGGCTCGACGAGGCGCTGGCATTCGGCGATCGGCGCCTCGTCGTTGTCGAGGTTGGCGCGCGTCAGGCGCAGCGTGATGTAGGCATACAGCTCGCGCAGATCCTGTGCCAGCGCGCCGCCGGTCTCGAGGTTCAACCCGCCCTTGAGCCCCTCCTCGACGATGCGCACGGCGCGGCCGATGGCGCGGCCCTTGACTTCCAGGTTGCGGCTCTGCAGCGCGCCGCGCGCCTGCGCGAGCGACTCCTGCAGCCCGTCGAACAGCATCGCGATCAACTGGTGCGGCGTCGCGGCCGCGGTCCCCGTCTCGAGCCCCACGTCGCGGTAGGCGCGGCCTGCGGAGAACGCCATCGGCGGCGAGAACGGGCTGGCAGTCGCGTACATCGGGCGGTCCCTGGTGTGTGTGCTTGTGTTGCCAGAGTTATCGACGCGCCCCGCGTCGACTTGAGGCGCCGCGCGTGCGGCGCACGCGCATGCTTCAGTCGCTGCCGCTGTTGGCGTTGAACGCCGCGATCTGCTGCGTGATGTAGCTCGACAGGCTGTTGAGCTGACCCATGCGCGCGTCGAGCGCCGTGTATTGCGCCAGCAGTCGCTTCTCGGTCAGCGCGAGGCGCTCCTCGAGGCGCTCCTGGCGGTCCTCGTTCAGGTCGATGCGCTTTTGCAGCCCTTCGGTGCGCGAGCTGATGCTGCCATCGATGGAGAGCAGCTGGTCGGCGATGGTTCGGATCTGCGTCGCGATGCCGTTGTTGGCCGGCGTCACCAGATCGGAGTTGGCGAACAGCTTCTGCATCTCGGCCAGGTTGGCCATGCCGTTCTTGAGCTTGGTCTCGTTGAGCGAGATCGAGCCGTCCCGCTGCACGTCGATGCCGACTTCGGCCAGTCGCGTGAACATCGTCGAGGCACCGCTCGTCGCGCCGAGCATGCTGCGCATTTGCGTGCGGATGGCGACCGCGGCGCTGTCGCCCTGCAGCGTGCCGGCCTTCTTGCTCGCCGCGTCGTACTTGGTCTGCTCGGCCAGCAGCGTGTTGAGTTCGTTGTACGCCTTGACGAAGGCGTCGACCGACTTGCGGATCGATTCGTCGTCCTGCGTCGCCGTCACCTGCACCGGCGCCGTCGTCACCTTGCCCAGCGTCAGCGTCATGCCGTCGAGCACGTTGGAAAGCGTGTTGCTCTCCGACGCGATCGGCAGGCTGTTCAGGCTGGCGGCGGCGTTCGCGGCGGCCAGCGCCTGCGCCATCGTCAGGATGCCGGCCGAAGGGTCGAAGGCCAGCGCCGAAAGGCCGGCGGCGTCGGTGTTGTTGCCGTCGGTGTCGGTCACGCCGACGCGGAACGCGTTCGACGCGCCGGTCGACGCCGAGCGCAGCACGAGCCGCGCGCCGCTCGCGTCGGTGAGCACCGACGCGACGACGCCGGCATTCGACGCATTGATCTTGTCGCGCAACTGCGCGAGCGATTCGGCCGGCGGGCCGACCGTGATGTCGACCGCCGTCGCCCCCGCCTTCGGCGTGAAGCTGGTCTGCCCCGCACCCCAGGTGCCGAGCTCGATGCGCAGCGTGCCCTCGCCGACGAGCGAGTCGGCCGACGCATAGACGCCCGTCGCGTTCGACTGCGCGGCAGCGAGCTTCTGAACTTCGATGGCGTAGGTGCCGGGCTTGGTCGTCGAACTCGTCGTCACGCCGACGGCAGCGCTGTCGCTCGAGTTTCCGACCGTTTGCCCCCAGGTCGTGGCGCGCGTCAGCGCGGCCGCGGCGTCGCGCAGCGCGGCCAGGCTCGACTTGACCTTGCCGTAGCTGGTCAGCTTGGTCTGCAGCGAAGTCGCCTCGGTCTGCAGCTGCGTGAGCGGCTGCTTCTCGATCGCGACGAGCTGGCTGACGATGCTGTTGATGTCGAGCCCGCTGCCGATGCCGGGGGACGAGATGGTCGCCATGGGGTTGTTCCTTCAACGCCTTCCGGGGCTATCGGCACGCGGCGGCGGGACTTGAGCACCTTTTTCAGCGCCGCCGCCCGCCCGGGACCGTTTTCCAGGGCGGGTGCGGCGTCGACCGCCGAGGCGGTTTCAGTTGCGCAGCAGCGCCATGACCTGGTTGGGCAGCTGGTTGGCCTGCGCCACCATGGCGCTGCCGGCCTGCTGCAGGATCTGCGCCCGCGACAGGTTGGCCGTCTCCAAGGCGAAGTCGGCGTCCATGATGCGCCCGCGCGCGGCCGTCTGGTTCTCCGACGAAATCTGCAGGTTCGAGATCGCGAACGACATCCGGCTCATCGCCGCGCCGTAGGTCGCGCGGTTGGTCGTGATCACGTCGAGCTTGGCGTCGATCGCCGCCAGCGCCGTCGACGCTGCGCCGGCCGTCAGTACGTCGCCGGTGACCGTGGTCACCGCCACCGTCGTCACCGTCAGCGTATCGCCGTTGTTGGCGCCGACCTGGAAGGTCTGGCCGCCGGCGTCGGTGCTGAGGATCAGCCGGCCGTTGAACTTGGTCTGCGTCGCGATGCGAGTGACTTCGGCCGAAAGTTGTTGGTACTCGGCGTCGAGGTTGATGCGGTCGCCCGTTCCGTTGGAACCGTTCTGCGCCTGCACCGACAACTCGCGCATGCGCTGCAGCGCGTCGGTGATCGTCGCCAGGCCGCCTTCGGCCGTCTGCGCCAGCGAGATGCCGTCGTTGGCGTTGCGGATCGCGACGTTGGCGCCGCGGATCTGCGCATTCATGCGGTCGGCGATCGCGAGGCCGGCCGCGTCGTCCTTGGCGGAGTTGACGCGTAGACCCGAAGACAGGCGCTGCATCGAAGTCGCCAGCGAATTGGCGGACGTGCTCAAGTTGCGCTGCGCGTTGAGCGAAACGGTGTTGGTATTGATGGTTGACATGGTCGGCTTTCTTGAAGATCCGAAGACACCCAGCGGTCACGCCGGACACTTCAGGCCAGACGATGTGCGGCCTGTGCTCCGGATTTTCGGCAGCGCCCCTGTCCGCATTGCGCCGAAAAGGAGGTTTTCCCCGGCTCAGTTCGGCGCCGACCCAAGGCAAACGGCCGCCCCCGTGGGGCGGCCGTTTGCCTCGAGATGCATCGTGCGCGGTGCCTTGCGGCACCGCGCCCTGCGGCATCAGCGCAGCAGCGCCATCACCTGGTTGGGCAGCTGGTTGGCCTGCGCCACCATCGCGCTGCCGGCCTGCTGCAGGATCTGCGCCCGCGACAGGTTGGCCGTCTCCGAGGCGAAGTCGGCGTCCATGATGCGGCCGCGCGCGGCCGACTGGTTCTCGCCCGAGATCTGCAGGCTCGAGATCGCGAACGACATCCGGCTCATCGCCGCGCCGTAGGTCGCGCGGTTGGTCGTGATCACGTCGAGCTTGGCGTCGATCGCGGCCAGCGCCGTCGACGCATTGCCCGCCGTCGTCAGGTCGCCGGCGACCGTGGTGACGGCCGTCGTCGTGATCGTCAGCGTATCGCCGTTGTTGGCGCCGACCTGGAAGGTCTGGCCGCCGGCGGCGCCGTTGAGGATGTCGCGGCCGTTGAACTTGGTCTGCGTCGCGATACGCGTGATTTCGGCCGACAGCTGCTGATACTCGGTGTCGAGGTTGGCGCGGTCGCCCGTGCCGTTCGAGCCGTTCTGCGCCTGCACCGACAGTTCACGCATGCGCTGCAGCGCGTCCGTCACGGTGGCCAGCGCGCCTTCGGCCGTCTGCGCCAGCGAGATGCCGTCGTTGGCGTTGCGGACCGCGACGTTGATGCCGCGGATCTGCGCGTTCATGCGGTCGGCGATCGCCAGGCCGGCAGCGTCGTCCTTGGCGGAGTTGACGCGCAGACCCGAAGACAGGCGCTGCATCGAAGTCGCCAGCGACGAGGCCGACGTGCTCAGGTTGCGTTGCGCGTTGAGCGAAACTGCGTTGGTGTTGATCGACATGCCCATGTTTAAGCTCCTCAGGTTAAAAACACTCCCGGCCCAGCGCCGGCGATTCACATGCCTCGCCTCGAAGGTCGCCCCCGCGGCTTGGTTGCCCGCCTGCAGGTGCAACGGCTGTCGCACCTACCGGCACCGCCCGCGCTGGTCGTCCGTTGTGTCCCGCAGCTCTGATGTTTAGCTGCCTACCCAGCGGCCGGCCAACCGGACCACGTCCCCGAATCTTCAGGAGCGTTGGCTGGCTTATCGGACCGCCTTTCGCGGAACTTGAGGCCTGGTTGCATCCGTCTGCGGCGGCGGCCCGAAAAGTCAATCCGGAAGATCGGCCGAACAAAGCTGCACTTGAGCGTCACTTCGCGCGACCGCGCCGCGCCGGCATGCGCGAGCCTCGCGATCAAGCCCGGCGCACCGCGCGCCGATATGGATGGACTTTGTGCGCGCACGCGCGCCGCCCCCACCCTGTTTGCCGAACGTGAACCTGGTTCCCTTCTCAGCCGAGCACCTGCGCGTCAACGGTTCGCTGCCGTTCGACGTCGTCGACGCGGCCGGCGCGCTGCTGATGCCCAGGGGCTCGGTCATCGCGAGCGACGAGCAACTGCGCAACCTCACGTCGCACCGCCTGTTCGTCGACCAGGAACAGACGGAGCAGTGGCGCCGTGGTCTGGCCGGCGAGATCGACCGCATGGTGCGCAGCAACGCGTCGCTGAAATCGATCGCGCAGGCGCGTCCCGAGGCCCCGGCCGCACCGCGGCCGAGCGCCGCACCGGCCGCGGCGCCGCTGCCCGTCGAGCTGTCGGAGCTGCAGCTGCGAACCTCGACGCTGCTGCGCGAGACGCAGCCCGACGCCGCCTGGCTCGCGCGCGTCGGGCCGCTGGCCGAGCGGCTGCACCAGCTCGTCGTGCGCGACGCCGACGTGCTGCTGTACCTGCTGACGCAGGCGACGACGCACGACCTCGAGCACTACAGCAGCCATCACGCGCTGCTGTGCACGACAACCGTCGAGCTGTGTGCCGCCACGCTCGGCTGGCCCGCGGCGCAGATCGACTCGCTGCGCCGCGCCGCGCTGACGATGAACCTGGCGATGACGGCGCTGCAGGACGCCCTCGCACTGCAGGTCGCCGCGCCGACGCCGACGCAGCGTGCGCAGATCGACCGACATGCGGCGGCCGGCGCGCAGATGCTGCGCGCCGCCGGCGTCGCCGATGCGCTGTGGCTCGACATCGTCGCGGCGCACCACGATGACCCGCGGCCCCACGCCGCGCTCGCCGAACTGAGCGACGCCGAGCGGCTGACGCGGCTGCTGCGCCGCGTCGACGTGTTCACCGCCAAGATCAGCCCGCGCAAGGGGCGCCAGGGCCTGCCCGCGACGCTCGCAGCGCGCGACGCCTGCCTCGGCGCCGACGGCCGGCCCGACGAGATCGGTTCGGCCGTCGTCAAGACGCTGGGCATCTACCCGCCGGGCAGCTACGTGCGGCTGGCCAGCGGCGAGACCGCCGTCGTGCTGCGGCGCGGCCTGCGCGCCAACCAGCCGCGGGTCGCGAGCATCGTGCGCCCCGACGGCCAGCCGATGGGCGTGCCCGTGCTGCGCAACACCGGCGAGGCGCGCTACGAAGTGCAGGCCGCCGTGCGCGTGCAGGAAGTGCGCGTGCGCCTCAACCATGAGCGCATGCTCGCGCTGGCATGACCCACGCCCGTAGCGCCTTCGGCGCACCTCCTCGAGGGGGCGTTGCCAGCGGACCGGCAAGGCCGGATCCGCGGCAGCCGCTCGGTTCCATTCGTCGCGGGCTGCGCGATGCGCGGTGGAGCCACTGAGGTGGGCGAGCCGCGTCTCGCACTGGTGATGATCGCGCGCGACGAGGCGCGCTGCATCGAACGAGCGCTCGCCAGCGCGCGGCCGTGGGTCGACGAGATGGTCGTGCTCGACACCGGCTCGCGCGACGCCACGCCGGCGATCGCCGCGCGCTGCGGTGCGCGCGTCGCGTCGTTCGACTGGATCGACGACTTCGCCGCTGCGCGCAACGCGGCGCTCGGCCTGACCGGCGCCGCATGGCGCCTCGTGCTCGACGCCGACGAATGGATCGCCGGCGGCGCCGACTGCCTGGCGCAGCTGCGCGACGCGGCGCCGGACCACGTCGGCAGCGTCAGCGTCGCCAGCAGCTACGATGGCGACGCCGGCGTCGCCGTGGCGCCGAGCTGGCTGCCGCGGCTGTTGCCGCGCGGCGTGCACTATGCCGGGCGCATCCACGAGCAGCCCGACCTCGCGCTGCCGCGCCGCCGCTGGCCGCTTTCGATCGGCCACGACGGCTACCGCGCAGCGCAGATGCATGCCAAGGGCGACCGCAATGCGCGGCTGCTGGCGCAGGCCGTCGCCGAAACGCCGGCCGACGCCTACCTGCGCTACCAGTTCGGCAAGGACCACGAAGTGCACGGCCGCTGGGCCGAGGCCGCGCCGCACTATCGGCAGGCGCTGTCCGACACGGACGCCTGCGCCGTCTGGCGCCACGACCTCGTGCTGCGCATGCTGTTCACGCTCAAGAAGCTCGGCCGCCACGCCGAGGCGCTGCAACTCGCCGAGAGCGAGATGCCGCATTGGCCGCATTCGCCCGACTTCAGCTTCACCGTCGGCGACCTGCTGCTCGACTGGGCCGCCAGCGAGCCGGCGCATGCGGCGACGCTGCTGCCGGTGGTCGAGCAGAGCTGGCTGCGCGCGCTCGAGATCGGCGAGAACCCGGCGCTGCCCGACAGCGTGCCCGGCCGCGGCAGCTACCTCGCGGCGACCAACCTCGCCGTGCTGCACGACGGGCTGTGCGACGCAGCACAGGCCGCGGCGTGGCGCGAGCGCGCCGCCGCGCTGCGCGGCGCCGCCGTCGCCCGCGGCTGAAGAAGTGACAGGCCGGCGCGCCGCATATCGGCGCTTCGTCCGCCGCGGCGCGGCGTAGGCTGTTCGCACCCCAACCGCCTTCTCCGGCGCGCCGCGTCGCGGCCGGCCCTCGCCATGGCTCTCGACCTGCCGCGCCCCGAGCCCACGTCCGCCCGCCACACCGCGTCGCACCGGCGCTGGAAGGCCGGCGAGGACCACGCCCGGCGTGAGCAGTGGCCGCTGGCCGCGCGAGCCTACGAACAGGCGTCGAACCTGCATGCCGATCCGGCCTATGCGCTGGCCGCCGCGCATGCGCTGATCAAGGCCGGCCGCGCGCAGGAGGCGGTGACGCACACGCGCCGCCTGCGCGCGCGTCGCCCCGATGCGGCGCTCGCCTACACGCTCGAATCGCACGCGCTGCTCGGCCTGCGCCGCGCGCACGATGCCGTCGAGTGCCTGCAATCGCTACCGCCCGACGTGCCGCGCGACCGCGTCCATGCGAGCTCGCTCGCGCTGGCGCTGCAGCGCTGCGGCCGCCACCGCGAGGCGATCCCGCAGTTCCTGCTCGCGCTGACGACGAAGATCGACGACGCGGCGACGCATTTCCACCTCGGCCTCTCGTTCAAGGGCGCCGAGATGAAGTCGGAGGCCGCCGAGTGCGTGCGCACCGCGATCGTGCTCGGCCTGGGGTCGAGCGACCTCGCCGCTCGTTCGCTGCTCGCCTTCCTCGAACGCGAAGCCTGCCGCTGGCCGCAGGCCGCCGAAGTGCTCGCCGAACTGCGCGCCGCGGTGGCGCGGGCGCCGGCCGATGCCGCGGTCGAGATCGGCCCCTTCGTCCATGCCGTGCTCGTCGCAGATCCGCTGGAGCAGCTGAAAGTGGCGCGCCACTACGCGCTGCACGTGCTGCGCGGCGCGCAGCCGCTCGCGCGCCGCGCAGCCCACGCGCACGGCGGGCGCTTGCGCGTGGGCTACCTGTCGTCAGACTTCCACAGTCATGCCACGTCGCAGCTGATGGCGCAGATGCTGGAGAGCCACGACCGCGCGCGCTTCGAGGTCACGCTGCTGTCCACCGGCCCCGACGACGGCAGCGCGATGCGCCGAAGGATCGTCGCCGCGTGCGAGCGCTTCGAGGTGCTGCCCGGCCACGATCCGGCTGCCGTCGCAGCGCGGGTGCGCGCGCTCGGCATCGACATCCTCGTCGACCTGAAGGGCGCGACCTTCGACACGCCGTTCCCGGCAATGGCGTACCGCGCCGCGCCGCTGCAGGTGAGCTGGCTCGGCTTTCCGGGCACCAGCGGCGCGCCGTTCATCGACTACATCGTCGGCGACCCCGTCGTCACGCCGCTCGAGCACGCCGCGCACTTCAGCGAGAAGATCGCGCAGCTGCCGCTGTGCTATCAGCCCAACGACGCGCAGCGCCCGCTGCCGCGCTCCTCGACGCGCGCCGAATGGGGCGTTGCCGAGGGCGCCTTCGTGATGTGTGCCTTCCACCAGTCGTACAAGATCGCGCCGGATGTGTTCGACGCCTGGTGCGAACTGCTGCACGCGCGCCCCGACGCCGTGCTGTGGCTGCTGCAGTGGAACACCAACGTCCAGGCGGCGCTGCTGCGTGAAGCCGCCGCGCGCGGCATCGCGCCCGGGCGCATCGTCTTCGCGCCGCTGCTGCCGCCGGCCGAGCACCTCGCCCGGCTCGCGCACGCCGATGTCTACCTCGACGCCTGGCCGTGCAATGCGCACACCACTGCGAGCGAAGCGCTGTGGGTCGGCGTGCCCGTCGTCACGCTGCAGGGCGCGACCTTCGCGCAGCGCGTCGCGGCCAGCCTGCTGCACGCCGTCGCGCTCGACGAGCTGGTCTGCGGCGACGTCGGGGCCTACCGCGACACCGTGCTCGCACTCGCAGCCGACGCGTCGCGGCGCGAGCGCCTGCGCGCGCACCTGCTGCAGCAGCGCACGGCGAGCCCGCTGTTCGACGGCGAGCGCTGCGCGCGCGACCTCGAGCAGCTCTTCCTGCGCATGTGGGAGCGCGCCGTGCAGGGCCTGGCGCCCGAGCACCTGCCGGCAGCCTGAGCCACGGGGGCCGGCTCCGGCTGGCCACCCGGCCCCCGATTCGCTACATTCGTTGCGCTACGGGCGGGTCCGCGCGGGCCCCGATGGTGTTGTCCGGTCCGACAACGGCAGGAGAGGCGCATGGCCACTCGCACCCTGGAAACCGACTATCTCGTCGTCGGCTGCGGCGCCGCCGGCATGGCGTTCACCGACACGCTGATCGCCGAGAGCGACGCCGAGGTCGTGATGGTCGACCGCCGCGCCGCGCCCGGCGGGCACTGGAACGACAGCTATCCCTTCGTGCGCCTGCACCAGCCGTCGATGTACTACGGCGTCGATTCGATGCCGCTGGGCGACGACGCGATCGAATCGAGCGGCCCCGAGGCGGGGATGTACGAGCGCGCGAGCGGTGCCGACATCCGCGCCTACTACGGCCGCGTGATGGAGCGCCGGCTGCTCGCGTCGGGTCGCGTCCGCTACTTCGCGCAGCACGATCACGTCGGCGGCCACCGCATCGTGTCGCGCCTGAGCGGCGAGACGATCGACATCAAGGTGCGCAGAAAGCTCGTCGACGCGCGCTACCTGTCGCCAGCCATCCCCGCCGACACGCCGGCGCCCTACGAGGTGGCCGACGGCGTGGCGTCGGTCCCGGTCAACGCGCTGGCCGGCGTGGCGGCCCGGCCCGAGCGCTACGTCGTCATCGGCGCCGGCAAGACGGCGATGGACGCCTGCGTCTGGCTGCTCGAGAACGGCGTCGATCCCGACGCCATCCAGTGGATCCGGCCGCGCGACAACTGGGTGCTCAACCGCACCTATGCGCAGCCCGGCGCGCATGTCGGCACGCTGTTCGAGGGCCTCGCGGCGCAGATGGAAGCCGCCGCGCAATCGAGCTCGCTCGACGACCTGTTCGAGCGCCTCGAGGCCGCCGGGCAGATGCACCGCGTCGACCGCAGCGTGCGCCCGACGATGTACAAGGCCGCCACCATCGCCGACTGGGAGGTCGACCTGCTGCGGCGCATCGCCGACGTCGTGCGGCGCGGCCACGTGCGGCGCATCGAGCGCGACCGCATCGTTCTCGACGGCGGCGAGATCCCCACCCGCCCCGGCCACCTGCACGTGCACTGCGCCGCCGACGGGCTGCGGCGCCCGCCGGCGCTGCCGATCTTCGGCAGCGAGCGCATCACGCTGCAGCCGGTGCGCGTCGGCCTGGTGCCGTTCAACGCCGCGCTCGTCGGCTTCGTCGAGGCGCACCGCGACGACGACGCGCAGAAGAACCGGCTGTGCCCGCCGAACCCCTACCCCGACACGCCGCTCGACTGGGCACGCGGCACGCTGGTGCAGATGGCGGCCGACCGCGCGCAGTCGCAGGAAAAAGACCTGCAGGCCTGGCTCGACCGCGCGCGCCTGAACCCGATGCGCGGCCTGCGCGGCCGCTATGGCGACGCGCGCGTGCAGCAGGCGTCCGAGCGCTTCGGCCGGCACGTGCGCCCGGCGCTCGCGCGACTGGGCGAACTGGCGGCGCAGGCGCCGCACTGAGCCGCCCGCAGCACGAGAACTGACCTCGGATCGCGCGCCACATCGGCGCATCGCGGCGGCCCCGCGCCGGCTACCTTTGCAGCACGCCCGCCTCGTGCGCGCGTCAACACACCTGCATGGGGAACCGATGAAAGCAGTCATCCTGGCCGGCGGCCTCGGCACGCGGTTGTGCGCCGCGGGCGCCGTGGTGTCACAGCTCGACGCGTTGGCGCGCTTCGTCTCACGCCAGCTCGAGAACCTGCTGCCTGACGATCACGACGCACTGCCGACCTTGCGGGACGCAATGCCGGCGGCGCTCGAACGAACGCGGCGCTGCGTCGCGCGCGTGCGCGCGTGGCATGCACGCGGCTTCGATCGACTCAACTCGGCCCAGTACGCCACGCTGCTGTACTTTCTCAGCCGCGAGGCCGCCTTGGAGCAGCGCGACGAAGCCACGGCCACGCGTCTCTTCCTGCTCAACAAGGCGCTCAACGGACTGGAGTTGTTCCACGAGATCGAACTGCCGGACGTCTTCTTTCTCAGCCACACGCCGGGCCTGGTGCTCGCCAAGGCTGCCTATGCCGACCGGCTGGTGTTGCACCAGGGCTGCACCGTGGGTCGCAAGGGACCCGACGAACGGCCGGAGTTCGGCGAGCGCGTCGTGATGCTCCCGGGTTCGATGGTGATCGGACGCTGTCGCATCGGCGCGCGCACCACCATCGCGCCCGGCGTGTGCCTGATCGACACCGACACGCCGGAAGACAGCCTCGTGCTTCAGGCCGGGCGGCCGCGCATCGTGGCCGCGCACCGCGAGGTATGGCGTGACTACTTCATAGACTGAGCGACAACCGCTCGGGCGTCGCACTCAAAGACCGAAGCGTTCGAACAAATCGTCCTCTCGAACGACACGCACACCGCGTGCAACCAACTCGGCATCGGGCGTATCAGGCCGCGCCGCGCCTTCGCGCAGTACGACCAGGGCGTCAGCCAGTCGATGTGCTTGCGGCATCGTCGTGACAAACTCCACCGTCTCGTCACTGTGTGCGACTATCCAGCGGCGCGTTTCATCGTCGGTTGGACCGACCACCAGCAGGTGGCGCACACCGCGGTGCAACTCGGCGTCGTTCAACAGGAAGTGCAGAGCGGCTTGCGCTCGAAGCGTGTCCATCGGCACCGGACACAGTGATTCGTAGCCGAGGCCCTTGAGCCGCATCGCGAGCATCCACGTATCGACCGGGTTACGGCCTTTGTTGTGTCGCAGCCGTATCGCCACCGAGATGCGGATTGCGATGAACCGCTGCATGCGCAAGTGCATGCCGGTGCGCTCCTCCTGGCCGACCGTATCGCCGGCGCGAGCGAGCAGATACTCGAGGCCGCCCCGGTAGCGGTCCCAGGCGACCTCGACCTCCTCATTACCGAGCTGCTCGCGTGTCTCGTCTGCGAAGTAGCGCGTGATCGCCACGTACCACGGCTCGCGCTGAATCAGCACCCGCCCCTGCGTCAGGTAGTCGGCCGCATGCACGAAGGCGAAGAAGGCGTGTTCGTTGATGCGCGGCATCAACCGCTGCAGCGCATCGCGCCGCACGATCTGCACTTCGGGGAAGATGTGGTGGCGCAGCACATGATCGAGCAGTTCGCGGTGCGCGCCTCGCTCGACCACCAGGTCGTGCGGCACGTCGTAGAAGCGGCCCTGCTCTTGCTGAGCGACCAAGTCATACAACAGCCAAGGCGCGTAGACCACCGCGATCTGCGGATCGGCCTCCAGCCGCGCGATGGTGGCAGCAAGCGGCTCGCCGAGCAGGCAGTCGTCGTCGGACAGGTAAGCCAGGTAGCGCCCCCGAGCTCGCGACATCACGAACTGCCAGTTCGGAAAGCCGCCGATGTTCGTCTCGTGCCGCAGATAGCGGATCGGCAACCTGTCCGTGAACTGGCTCACGACCTCGGGCGTCGCGTCGGTCGACGCGTTGTCGGCGATCACGATCTCGTAGGGGTACGGAAACTCCGCCAGCTGCCCCTCCAGCGACTCGAGCAGCGAGGCGAGGTAGCGCTGGCGGTTCCAGGTCGGGATGCAGAAGCTGACGAGCGGCTCGGTCATGGCGGCGGGACTCCGTGGGGCCTGCGCCGATTGTCCCGACCCTCCCCCGGGGGCCATCGGCGAAGCAGCGCCGTTTCCACCCTTCAGTTCACCCGCCGCGCCGTCCTGTCTGTAGGAATTTGTCCGACACGCGGCACGGAAAAAGATGGACTCACGCCACAGAACCGGCCTGATGTCCCATGCGGGGACGGCTGCCCACAATCACTTCCATCGAATGCGCAACCACCCCAAGGAGCCGCAATGAACACCGAAACGATCCTCAGCGAGATCCGCGAAACGAACCTGTCGTACCTGATGCTGGCGCAGAGCCTGATCCGCGCCGACCGCGAGCAGGCGCTGTTTCGCCTCGGCATCTCGGAGGAGACGGCGGCGACGATCGACACGCTGAGCCCGGCGCAGATGATGAAGGTGGCCTCGGGCAACACGCTGCTGTGCCGCTTCCGCATGGACGACGACGTGGTCTGGGGCCTGCTGACCAACCACGGCAAGACGGCCGCCAACGACGTCACGTCGCGCCTGCACGCCAGCATCCTGATGGCCGGCCGCCATCAAGAAGCGGCATAACTGACGACCCCCGGGGTGCGAGTACGCGCCCCACCCCCCGCGGGGGTGCCGGGCCGGCTTGGGAGCGGCCCGGCGCTCGGCCCGGCCCGCCGTCAACGACCGCCCCAATCACGAGGACCGACCATGGCACGCATCAAGAGCATCCTGACCGAAGCCAAGCAGATCGACCGCGCCGTCACGTTGATCAACCTCGGCGCGCGCCTGCAGGTGCTGGAATCCGAGACCGACCTGTCCTACGAGCGCCTGCTGCGCCTGTACAAGGAAGTGGCCGGCAAGTCGCCGAGCAAGGGCCAGCTGCCGTTCTCGACCGACTGGTTCATGACCTGGCAGCCCAACATCCACGCGTCGCTGTT
>Ga0138256_10001812_pt1 | contig 22991 bp, 18 predicted proteins | sample KNB2016incub_MG_FD_105486 | JGI IMG/M metagenome (GOLD analysis project Ga0138256, IMG submission 105486) | Active sludge microbial communities from wastewater in Klosterneuburg, Austria - KNB2014incub_MG | ecosystem: Engineered > WWTP > Activated sludge > Unclassified | place: Austria... | reverse complement strand
TTAACGGAGCCGTCTTTACTCATAATAACCGCAACAGGATGACTGCCAATTTCAGCATACCTTAGAGCAGCGGCGCTTAAAGAAATATCAAAATACTCAGCTGCTTCTGATAATAATTTTTTACCAATTATTTTACCTTTAGTGAACCTGGTAAACCAATCTTCGGGCATAATCAGTTCTGCCGCAAAACCATTTGCATCTACCTCTGCGGTTATATCCTGTTTAATACCCCTTATATCAAGTCCGCTGCAAAAGTAACTTCCGTTTTTCTTTCCGGAATTAAAATAATGCCCGAGTTCGTGGGCGATAGTAAATTTTTTCTGTCCCTTTTCAGTTATTTTATCATCAATTGTAATTATTCCCATTCCGTCTTTAACAACTAACTGCCCTTCGCTGCTAAAGAGATCTCTTTCTTCAATAAAAAGATTTTCATATCCTGCAATTGCATAAAGATCAAGTTTTGCAGGTTCTCTAATTAAAAATTCTTTTAATATTTTTTTTGCATTAGCTTTTGCCAGTATTCCCATTGCCGTTATCCATATGTTTTTTTAACTGCTTAAGTTTTTCTGCCTGTTTTGTAATTTCAGTATCATTCTGCCCGCTCTCTGCAGTCTGTTTTCTGTAAGCAAATCCAACACCGTCTAAAGAAATATCATTATTAAAATTATTTGAAATTGAACCTCCTAAATTTTTTAAAAACTCTGATGCTTTATTCTGCCTGTTCTTCCCTTCCTGCAATTTGATCTGTGCCAGCTTTTCATCAATAAAATCATTGGCACGTTGTAATATTTCATCAGGATCGTCTCCTTCAGAAATTAATATTGACCGAATATCTTCGTCATCTTCCCCCGGTTCAAGAAAGATATCGAATAGTATTTTCAGTCGCTGCTCTTCCATTAGCTCCTCTTATGTTTGATTAAGTATTTTAGTGATTAGTTTTTCTGGTAAATTTTTAAGCATATAACGTGGTAATTGTTTCGAAACACTTCTTCTTATATTTCTGATAGTTGTTTCAGTTTTATCTAATGATATTCCAAGTTCTTTAGAAATCTCCCGCTGTTTTTTGCCTGTAAGCATTTCGTTTAAAATTATCTGGGCATCCTCATCACCTTTAAGGATAACATCAAAACAGTATGACTCAATTGTTTTTGCATCAACAGCGCCTTCAATATCTTCGGGTTTTGTATTTACCAGGTCATCAATACTTCTGCCGGGATCATCCTCACCTTTCTCACTTATGACCGGTGTAGGTAAATATCGTTTTTCTTTTTTAACCCTTGCAGAAACTTCACTTCTTAAATTCATCCATAATACTTGCTCAAGTTTCAGCTTTTCCATATCCCACTCTCTTGTGCCATCTATAATGTCACTGAAAACTTCATTCATTATACCTTGTGCAATTGTAGTGACTCTGGAACTGAATCCAAGTGCGATACCTAATCTTTTCTTGGTACGGTAAAGCATATTCAGGTATGTGTCTTGTTGATTCTTGGTAAAAGATTCTACTGCAAGCGCCTTTTGTTTGGTAATACTATCAGATTCCACTCGTTACCCTCTAAAAAATGTTTTTAACTAAAAAGATATACTCTTGAAAATGAAAATTCCGTCAGAGACGGAAAAATATTTTTCGGGAGTAGTACCATACTGACAAGAGAAAATTATGATTTACAAAAGCAGCACAAATAGAGTTAACAGGTTAAAATGGAATCCATTTGAGGTATTCAGGCAGAGTTTTGTGGGTGATTTTCCCGCTGATTTTTCGCTTGGTACCCATTCAATCCATATTCAGTTCCCGCTTAATTGTCGCTTGCTGCCCGCTGTTAATATACATTGTTTGCGTACTGCTGAGTTAATGATGAATTCTAAATCAGTGCATCGCAGTTATAAACAAACCCAAATTATATTTATACAGAGGGAATTTGAATCAAATCAGTATGATAATCTATCACCGCCCCGCGTTCGGTGATTACAGTCTGTGATTTAATCCACTTAAAAAAAATTATGTTCAAAATTATTAAACAAATAAATTAAAGGAAAAAATATTATGGCAATTATTAAAAGCGGAATCCTTGGCGAGTTACAAGGATCAGTAGGCAATATAACAGGTAAAATAGTAAATGGAAGAAATATCCTCAGTCGTAAACCAGGCTTTAGGAAAAAGAATAATTCAGTAGAAGTATTAAAACGGCGTGAGAAATTTAAGCTCAGTGCAAGTCTTGGTTCAGCGGTTGGTTCATTTGATATACTAAGGCTTATCTGGAAAGCACTTGCACCCCAGGGCTTAAATCATTTCAGTTATTTTGTACAATCAAACTACAAAATGGTTGGTGATGGAGTTCTGACAAATAAAAATATAATTACTCCATACGGCGGCTTTCCAATAGGTACAGGTACAAATACAATTAGTTCAACAGCGCTTAGTATAGTTGTTAATGCTTTAACCGGCACTTATGATTTTGATCTTGAGACTGAGGTAAATGTTAAACTTTATGCGTTGGTTTACTTATCAAATCCAGTATCCGATCACGCAGAAAAATTTACATTTATACCTATTGAATTTGATTCTCAGGTATTACAGTTAACAAATTCACTAACATTCAGTAAAGCGTTACTAAAAGCAGATCAGGTAGTTTATGAAAGTTACACTGATCATAAGGTATATGCTGCAATTGTAACCCTTGATGCAAATAACAATCCTATAAATTTCTCTTCATCTATCTGTATTGAGTAGCACACAAAAAAATGGCGCTGTAATGGCGCCATTTATAATCTAATCTATTCTAACAAAGAACTAAACTCTTAGGAATAGAAAGTTTAAATTTATTTGCTATGCTTTATATATTTTATCTGATTTAACACCGGCTTTTTCAAATGCATTTCTCGTATCAAGGATTATTTTGGATACGGATGTAATGAATTTGTAGTTGTAGGCACTGTGATCTGTACTCAGCAATATGAGATCATATTTCTTTAGATTATTCTTTGTAAGATCAACAGATACCATATCGAACTGGTATTTACGAGTCTTTGGAAGTTTTGGAACATAAGGATCATTGTATTCAACTTTGGCACCTTTCTCATTTAATATCTCAATAAGCTTTAGAGAAGGAGATTCACGCATATCATCAATATCTTTTTTGTATGATGCACCAAGGATAAGCACTTTTGAGCCATTTAGTGATTTCTTAAACTTGTTAAGTACTTCACCAGCTTTTTCAACAACATAATATGGCATATAAGTATTTATTTCACCAGCAAGTTCAATAAATTTTGTGCTTATTTCAAATTCACGTGCTTTCCATGTTAAATAAAATGGATCGATTGGTATACAATGGCCACCTAAACCAGGGCCAGGATAGAAAGCTTGAAATCCAAAAGGCTTTGTTGCTGCTGCGTCAATAACTTCCCATACATCGATATTCATTCTTTCAAAGACCATTTTAAGTTCATTAACCAAAGCAATATTAATTGACCGATAAATATTTTCTAATAGTTTTGTCGCTTCAGCTGCGCGTGGAGAAGAAACTGGTACAGTTTTAACTATTACCTGGTTATATATTACCAATGCTACCTTTAAACAGTCTTCAGTCACACCACCAACCACTTTGGGAATTGTAGCCGTTGAGTATTTGGGATTGTTGGGGTCTTCACGTTCTGGTGAAAATGCTAAGTAAAAATCTTTACCAACAACAAATTTCTTCACTTTTGTTGGCTGTTTAATGCCTACTTGAGCCTGTGTAAGAGGTGCATTCTCAAACATCGGTAATAAAATTTCTTCAGTTGTTCCAGGATAGGTTGATGACTCAAGTGAAATAAACTGTCCTGGTCGTAAATATTTAGCAATAATTCTACCTGAGTTTTCAATATAAGTCATATCCGGTTCGCGATGCTCATTAAGAGGAGTAGGAACGCAAATTATTATAACATCAACTTCAGGCAACATAGTAAAATCTGTAGTAGCTAAAAATTTTTTGTTATCAACAACTTTTTTAATCTTATCCATTTTGATGTGCTTTATATAGCTTTTACCGGAATTAAGTATTGGAATCTTTCGCTCATCAATATCAAACCCTATTGTCTTAAAACCTTTATTCGCATATTCAAGTGCAAGTGGTAAACCAACATAGCCTAAGCCAATTATACCTATTACTGAAGTTTTATTTTCTATTTTTTTCAAATTGCTTGTTCATAAAATCCTTTTACGATTTTTTTTAATCGAATTATACCACGATATATTTGATTGGCCTTAATATTATCATAAATTGAGCCAATTATTATTGTATTAAAATAAATAAATAAGTCAATTTTATAAATTCTTGGTCTCGAATTGATAAAAGCTTCACCTCTGTTATCAACTTGTGGTGGTAAGTAAAAATCAAACGGAACTCTCCTTGTCACTATTCCATCCTTTATAATTTAATTCTAACTAAAAAATGATTTCTCTCAACAATAAAATATTTTTTTACCCTCACTTTTATTTACAAACCAATCAAATAAAATCAAAAGAAAAGACAAAGAGAAAAATATTGTTTTAATTGATTCAAATGTCATTTGTTTTTTCAGATGGTTATAAAGATTAATTTTATCCTGCCCAAATTTATCAAAAATTCGTTGTTAAATTCTATCAAATTTCTTCAAAAAAGAGGTTTCCAAAATATAATTGTGAAATGTCATCCAGATTTTTAATTATGAATTAAGCATTTATTCTTCCTTTAAAAATAAACCAAAATTAAATTTTAGAAATCTAATTTCTAATTGTAATATTATTTTTTTAATAATATTGAGGCACAATGAAAATCTTCTTCAAGAGTAAAATAATATTCTTTTTACTTTTTTTAGTAATACAGTTTTACCACAGTTTACTTTTCAACAAGCATTCCCAAATCTTACTTTACAGCGATCTGTAGATTTGCAACATGCTGGTGATTTATCAGATCGCATATTTGTGGTTGATCAAATCGGAGTTATCCGAGTTTTCCAAAATGATGCTTCAGTAAACTCAACCAAAATATTTTTGGATTTAAATGATAGAGTTTACTATGGTGGCGAAGCCGGATTATTAGGGCTAGCATTTCATCCAGATTATGAAAACAATGGATATTTTTATGTTAACTACATAGCTGATAATCCACTACGAACTGTTATTTCTCGATTTACAGTTAGCTCTTCCAATCCTGATTATGCAGATAAAAATAGTGAATTTATAATTCTTGAATTTAACCAGCCATTTGAAAATCATAATGGCGGACAAATTACTTTTGGGAATGATGGATTTCTTTATATTGCTACTGGGGATGGTGGATCTGGTGGAGATCCACAAAATAATGCACAAAACATTTCTGTATTACTTGGTAAAATTTTAAGAATTGATGTTGATAATATACAGCCACCATTAAATTATGGTATCCCTTCTACAAATCCATTTATTGATAGCTTAGGAACTATCCGTAAAGAAATCTATGCTTATGGATTAAGGAATCCATGGAGATTTAGCATTGATCCTATTACAAATAAAATCTGGTGTGGTGATGTTGGGCAAGGAGATTGGGAAGAGATCGATCTAATTGTGAGCGGCAAAAACTATGGCTGGCGATGTTATGAAGGAAATCATACTTACGATATGACAAATTGTAATGGAATATATGAGTCTCCTATCTGGGAATATTCTCATTCGGTAGGTTTTGCTATTACAGGTGGGTATGTATATCGTGGACCAAATATTCCAGAACTTTATGGAAAATATATTTATGGGGATTATGGGTCACCTGTATTGTCTTTAGAATATGATGGTATAAATCCAGCAACCAATACTTTCCTGGCTAATCTTCCTGGAACAATTCCGTCTTTTGGTATTGATCAGAATCAAGAGTTGTATCTTCTTTCATTTAATGGAAAGATTTACAAGTTTACTCCTACTTCACCTTTAATTGCTCCATCTTATCTTAGAGTTAACAGCAATATTTCAGGAGAAGTAAATCTTCAATGGAAAGATAATTCAAATAATGAAACTGGATTTATAATTGAAAGAGAAACCGGCAATTCTAATTTATTTATTTCAATTGATTCAGTTGAACAAAATATTACTGTATACACTGACATAATAAATGATACAGCAAACTACACATATCGCATTAAAGCTTTTGATGATAATAATCAATCTGGTTATTCAAATGAAGCATCAATAAATATTTCGGTCATTCCAGTTGAGCTAACAAGTTTTTCAGCGTCAATAAACCTCAACAATGTTATTCTTAATTGGGAGACAGCAACAGAATTAAATAATGAAGGATTTCAAATTGAAAGAAAGATTTCAGATTCCTGGGAGAATATTGGATATGTTGTTGGAAACGGTACAACTACAGAACCAAAATCATATTCATATACTGATAACAATATAAAAAGTAATGGTGCAAAAATTTATTACCGCCTAAAGCAAATCGATTTAGATGGAAGTTTTAAATACCCTCAATTTGTTGAGGTTGCTTTTAATTCACTTATACTCGCTTATAAATTATTTCAAAACTATCCAAACCCATTTAATCCAACAACTAAAATTAATTTTCAAATCCCAGAACCTGCTGAAATAAAAATTTCTATTATAAATTTATTGGGTGAAGAAGTAAAAATATTAGTAAATGAATTTAAGCAAGCTGGGTATCATGAGGTTTATTTTAATGCTTCATCGTTTTCAAGTGGGATTTATTTTTATAAATTATCTACAGCAAATTATTCTGACTCAAAAAAAATGATAATTCTAAAGTAGGTTTTGAACTGTTAAAGTGCAGAAATCTATTTCTGCACTTCATTTATTTCATAAAGTTTGATGAAACAATACGCGCCCATCTATTTTACTTAAACACAAAAAAACAATACCTGAATTCGAACAACTTAAATGATTCATCGGAACCGGGCTATAACTTACGTACCAACAGTCTTTAGGAAGTTTTGAAAGTTTTTTATTATCTGATATTGTATTAGATATTCTAACTCCTTTTAATTCAATATCAGGGATAATGTTTTTAGCAATATCAAATGCTTGTTGTTGTGTTATCATGTCATTTAGTATCAAAATTTTGTTTACTAACCAAAGAATGAATGATTTGAATATTAAATAATCTTCAAATCAAATTTACTAACATTTGCAAAGTAATGCTTAAATATATTTCTACTATTAAATTTCTAAAAAGACTAATGGAATTGTTATTTTTATTTTATAAGTTTGAGTGTAATTATTGAGCACAACTTAATTTTTTATGATCTTGCAAAAACCAAATCAATTTAACTTTCTTTTATTTTATTAATCACAAATGAGGCTAATATGAAAAGAGTAACTTTACTTTTAGTTTTTCTTGTTCTCAGTTCCATTACATTTGCTCAACTAAGTGGGAATTATTATATACCACAGGGTGCAAATCCACAAGGGTTTGCTACACTTGCTGCTGCAATTGATTCACTTAATGAAGTTGGTTTAAGTGGTACTGTTTATTTTTATATAGATGATAATCTTGCTGAAACAGGATCGTTATTAAAATTTTACAGAGGTGATTTATCATCAACAAATAAACTTATCATTAAACCGGCAGCTACTAAAACTCCAACAATAACTATAACTGGCTGTGTTACTACTGGTCATCAATCTTATGCCGGGATTACTTTAGATAGCACAAGTTATATTACATTTGATGGCTCCAATACAGTTGGTGGCACAACTAGAGATTTAACAATCTCAATGAATGATGCTACTAATGGTAGAACTGGAATTCAGCTTTACGGAAATGCCGACGTTATTATTATAAAAAATCTTATTATAAAATACGGACAGGCTCCTGCTGGCGCATCAACATCCAGAGGAGTTTATGTTAACGGACAATCAACAGGTGCTACAAATGGTATTACTGTTGAAAATTGTAAAATTGGAGATGGTACTTTTGACCCTGCTTACTGCGTTTCTGTAACTGGTGGTTCTTCAGCATCTATATATGTAACTGAAGCTATTATTAGAAACAATGAATTGTATGGAACTCTAAGACGAGTTTATTTCTATTTTGTTGGAACTACTGGAACAACTTCAGAAATCAGTGGAAATGAAATTTATGGGTTAAATGCACCGCCAGCAGGTTTTCCGGTATGGGGAATAATTTTTAATACTTATAACGGTACCATAAATATTATTAATAACACAGTTCATTCTCTCCGTTCTGTTGCAACTGCTACGGAAGGGATGTATGGATTGGGCACATTGACTGGTCAGACTGGTGTAATTTTAAATATTTATAATAATTTCTTCGGTGGTGATTTTGTTCATAGCGGAACTGGAATTCCTGCAAGTGTTGATGTAGTTTCTTTCCAGGATGCTCCAGCCAATGCTACAGTAAAACTTTATCATAATACTGTTGTGTTAAATAACATGACAAAAAAAGCAAGTGGCAGAATGACTTGCTTAAGATTCAATCCAGTTGCAGGTTCAACATTTGATATAAAAAATAATATTTTTATTAACCAGCGTGATAGCTCTGTCGCTAAAGCTCTTTATTTTGCTGGATCAACAACATTGTTTACTTCTGATAATAATGATATATATGTTACAGGAGTAAATTCACGAGTTGGATATTATAATGCCACAGAATTATTAACTTTAAACGATTGGCAAGATTCTACCGGCGCTGATCTTAATAGTTTAAGCATTGATCCATTATTAAATTCATTAACAGATTTTCATCTCTCAAGTACAAGCACTCCAGTTTTGGGAAAAGGAATTCTGTTACCGGGATTTACCACAGATATTGATGGTGAAACAAGAGATACTATTCCTGAAATTGGTGCGGATGAATTTCCAGGAATTATTCCTGTAGAATTAATATCTTTCTCAGCAAATATGAATGGAAATAGTGTTGTACTTAACTGGCAAACGGCAACTGAGTTAAATAGTAGTTACTTCGACATTCAAAGAAGTAATGATGCTACTCAATGGAATTCAATTGGACAAGTAAGTGCTGCTGGTAATTCAACAAACGCGTTAAGTTATAGTTTTGTTGATAATAATATTTCTGGCACCAACACATACTATAGATTAAAGCAAGTTGATTTTGATGGCTCGTTCACTTACACTAAGGTTGTTGAAGTTAATTTAGAAATACCTTCAACATTTAGTTTAAGTCAAAACTATCCAAACCCATTTAACCCAACAACCAAAATTAGTTACTCGATTCCAGTTGATTCTAAAGTAACAATATCTGTTTACGCAGTAACAGGTGAATTAGTTGCTGAGTTAATAAATGATAATGTTGCTGCTGGTTCACATTATGTTGATTTTAATGGAAGTAATCTTGCAAGTGGAATGTATATATACAAAATGGTTGCTGGAAACTTTACTCAATCTAATAAAATGATGTTAGTTAAGTAGTTCTCCCTATAACAAATTAGTAAGCAAAAAGCCTCAGCATAAACTGAGGCTTTTTATTTTAGGACGATACATAATTAATAAAATTATTTAAGTAGAAGCATTTGTTTAGATTTACTAAAACTTGATGTTTCTATTTTATAAAAATAAACTCCACTTGATAAATCATTAGCATTAAAAACTATTCTATGATACCCGGCATTAAGAAAATCATTTTTTAAAACTTGTACTTCCCTGCCTAGAATATCATAAACAGTAACTTTAGTTTGGATTGAAATGGGCAAAGCAAATGATATGGTTGTCACAGGGTTAAATGGATTTGGATAATTTTGCTCAAGCGAAAATTCTAATGGAATTTCGTCATCAAGATTTTCAACACTTGATGGTTCACCAATCATATTAGTATTCATCCAGTTTAATCGATTGTTTATCCACGATTTTAGAAAAGCAACCTCTTCTGCATATGTTGGAAAGACATAATAATTTGGCCAAACCCACACTCCAAGCACCGGCCATTTTTCAAAATTTCTTGTTTTAGATTCGTCTAATAAGATTGTTAATGAATCGATGTAGTGATTAATTTTTTGAGTATTAAATATATTGGCTTTAACATTTTGCCATCTTGCATAAACTTTATTCTGGAATAGTGAATCTTGAAATAGTTTTAACCACCAATTGGGAATTAAAAAAGATTCTCCACCCATGTTAGTTTCATAGTTTGATAAATATTCTAACTGCCAACCATTTGTAGTCCATCCATTATAATAATCAGCATTTCCAAAACCAAGATTAAAATCCCAAACCGGTCCCGCAAATATTTTTGTGTTCCTGCTATCTCTATCTTTATAAAGATATGTACTCAGTCTATATGCATCAACATTTTTTGCAACTTCGTTAACTAATACAAAATCAACAAAAGAATCTGCATCTAAAAATTTTGGATACCCGTCTGCTGAATCTGAGATATTAGTATTAAAAGCCATCATAGTTTCGAAACTAAAAATTTTACTTTTAATATAATCTTGTTGCTGCTGAACAATTTCATCAGGTTTAGGATAATGATATTGATAAAAAATAGAATGCTGAGATTGCGGGTACGGAAGATAAGTAGAATACCAGCCATCAACTTCTTCTCCATCAGTTTTATCAATCTTAATTATATAACCACCGGTTATAGCATCACCGGTAATATCTGTTGGCTCTAACTTTTTTATGTTAACACGATCATTATCACGTTTAACTTTTTCCAATAAAACATAAACTCCAACATATTCGTTATTCAAAACAACTTCACAATACTTTGAACGACTTGCATATCGCCCCATATCAGATGCTAATTTATATATCAGTACATCACGCATTAAGCTTTTATCATTATACGGAGCAAATAATATCCAGTCACTCTCTTCCGGAAAGCCAAGTAAAGAAACATCAAGATCTTCACCAAGTGAATCTCTAGTTTCAACTGCATATTGTTTTTTAGGAAAAGATTGTGAAGATGATCCTCTTATTTCAATCCCTATTTTACCATTGTAATTGTTATAAGGATTTGTGAGATAATTTCGAACTCCTTCTCCATTAAATATTATTCCCATATCCGCAGTTATTTTTTCATCACTAGTAATATCCTGTCCATTAGTATTGATAATTACGATTGGCAAATTTGAAGAAGTAAATTGAATTTGGGTTTGATCAGCACTGGAATTATTTATTACCGAGTTCCTCTGTGGATAAAATGTAACAGAGACAACAAAGACAAATAATATTATATAGACATTTTTCATTTTAATAAAATAAACTTCTTAGTTGAGATAAAATCACCAGCTTGTATTCTATAAAAATAAACTCCACTTGCCAGGTTATTTGCTTCAAAATTGATTGAGTAATTGCCTCGAGTTTGTTCTTCATTTACAAGTGTGTTTATTTCATTGCCAATTATATCATAAACTTTCAGTGTTACTCTTGATGATATTGGAATTGAATAACTAATTGTTGTAAAAGGATTAAAGGGGTTAGGAAAATTTTGCTGCAATAAATATTCTGATGGTAACAATTCTTTTATATCATTAACATCAACAAATATATCGTTCCTTTTACCTGGAGTTCCATTACTTAATGATGAAGACCAGTTTACAGCTATTGAATTATCCAGTTCAGGATTTATTAATGATAGTGTGGAACCATTGCCATCAGGCTGTGTTGGCCACGGAGCTGAATCATCAAATGTTAATGAATCAATCATATTCATTTGAGCATCATAAAATCGAACTAACTCACCATTACCGCTTAATCCAAATCCAACATTTCCTATGTAATTTTTTACTTCAGGAAACAGAGGTTTGAATAAGATAGTATCAACGCAAAGGACAAGAAAAGAATCTTGAGATAAGATTGTTCCTGATGGAATTGTAAATATATGTGCATCATCAGAATCTTTAAATATCCAACCGGAAATATCTATATCAGAATCATCGTTGTTATATAGCTCAATCCAATCTTCAGTATTAAAAGTAGCTGAAGGATTATAATTAATTTCATTTATTACAATTTTAGGTAAACTATAATTTGTATCAACTTCAAAGATTGCATTAAGTATTAAATTGCCTTGCGGTACTATCAGTAAAGTATCATTAGATAACCCGCTTGAACCTTGCCAATGTGCAAATCGAAACCCTTGCTTTGGTTGTGCAATAAAAGTTAATGCAATTCCCAAAAAATATGTTCCATTCCAGGCTGGAGTTTTAATTTCAATTGTGTTTAGTTTTATAGTTCCCATAGAAGTATCTGGAATTGTAAGATTGATTGTTGCAGTTCCAGTTAAATTAAATTGCTGTTGAAAATGATCTCTCATATAGCCTAACCTTTGACCGGCAAAGGATCTCATATTTTGAATTGTGTTAAGCCAATCACTTAAACTAAATTGCTGCCAGCGTGCCGCATGACGAGATATTTCACCAGCGATTACTGTTGACATACTATTAATTTTATTAACAACATCTTCAGGAACGAAAATGGTATTAGCATAATCTGCAAAACAATTAATAAATTCATATCTAAAAGAATTATTGATTAAAAGTTTTCTTAAAAATAATGTTGACCATGGTGGATTTGGCCAGCCAGGACCATTTGGATTTGTTGCAAATGCTAAAGTATTGTTTTGATAAGCTCCTGTATTAAAGAGACCAAATCCAAAATCTGTATCATACAAAATCCATCTCCACTTTCCACCAGTTTTAGGTTTCCAGAATTTTATATTATTTCCAGGCCAATCTTGATTATCAAAATAAATTTGAGAGACTTCATATCTTATAAAATTTTGAATATCAATTTTAGATTTTATATACTCATAATTTGCAGGGTTAGCCATACTATTATTTTCAATAAATGAGATCAATTCCAGATACTCAGAATTATCACCTTCAACAATTTCTGAATCATTTTCAAGTATATTTAAACTATCTGGATTAACGTTATGATGCTGTGCTAAAAAATCCTCATTAACTTTTTCGCGAATATTATGTATGCCCCAATAAGCACCATTAATAAAAACTATTGCAGGGCGATAATCTTGATGCTCAATATCAACATCGCGAACTAAACTGGTCATAAATCCATCACGCATCATTGAGTATCCCCAATCATTGCCTGCATTTCTGAGAACAAATGATTCATATTCAGTGAATGGAAGATCTTCAAAAAGTTTATAACTTAAACTGCTAAAACCATACTCACCTCTTGCAAAAAGAGATAAGGATTTTTGTGCATTCCCTCTACTCCAATTGCCAAATATTTTTGCCCCCATATCAATACTAAAGCCTTTGGAACCATCAGTTTCATAAAGTTCTACGTGTACTGGTCGTTCCCAATCCTTCCAAAAGTTTGCACCGAAGTGTGGAAATTCTGTCTCAGCGCTATCACCAAACGTATAAATTCCGTATTCTTCATCAAAAAAATTTCCTGGATTGGTTGATAGTGATACAACTGTTAGTGCGGTTGAAAAATTAATAAAGTATGAGTTTGTCATAGTTCTACTCGGCATTAAACCAGAGTTAAATGATCTTGCCCTGAGTACTTTTGTTGAGTTTATTAATATCGGCAAAGAATAAATTGTAGATGTATAATCCGGATCAGATCCATCAAGCGTATAACGAATTGTATCATTAACTGAGCCTGGAGTTAGTGTAATTGATATAGGCGACAAATAGAATCCGCCGGTTGATGATGCAGTTGGTTCGGATAATAATCCTGAATATCCAGATGTTAGATTACTATCACTAGGAGTAGCATCTGAAAATAAAAACCAATTAGCAGTCCCGTCAGGTTGCCTACCATAAGATATATCAATACCTAACAAACCATAATTAATTTGATCAACTATATTGTTTTGAGTATTTGATAATAAAATTTTTTCTCCATTAGAACTAAGTTTAAAATTTGCATGAAGAAATTTATTAGGCAAATTAAGTAATGGATTTACTCCGCGTGGATTTTGAGGAACCTCATTCATAGCCAAAGATAAAAATGGAATTAATGTTAGATCTGAAGAACCAGTACCATAGTTATGAACCTGTAGTGCTAAAACATTATCACCATTTTGCAGCAGTGATTGAAAGTTCTGAATTATGTATGTATTTGGCAATCCACCATAAACTATCAATGGTTCGGTAAAGTTTGAAGCTGATTCATCATATGTTGGCGGAATGTTTACAGTCCCAATATTTTCTCTAGCCACTTCAATACCGTTAATGTATGCAACAAAAGCATCATCAAAATCTACATGTAACACAACATTTATTATTTTGCTAACATCTTCAACATTAAAAACTTTTCTAACATAAACTGAATTAAGAGAATTTAAGACAATTGTTGAATCATCATTATCGCCATATCCAAATCCGCTTGAGCCAGTTAACCAAGTTTGATCATCATATCCTAAATTTTTCCAAGTGACAGGTGGTTCACTATTTCCAAATCTATATTTCCAATCATCGCCCCAATCAATAACAGTTTCCCAATGTCTAATATACTCTGTTCTGTTTTTATCACTTGCAAAAACTATAAGATGATCTTTAGGAGCAAGTACAAGTGCTGGAAATATCCATTTATTTAAACTTGTTGAGTCATCAGTTAACCCAAAGCCTGTTAAATCAACTTGGATATCTTCGGCATTAAATAACTCAATCCAATCTGACTTGTCTCCATCTTCATCACTAATTGTTGAGCCATTTGAAGACATCAATTCATTAATAAATATTTGCTGAGCTTTTAATTGAACAGTTGTTAAACAAAACCCTATAAAGAATAAATAAATTATTTTTTTTATCATATTATTTTCTCTGGACTAAAAAGATTCTTCATCGAAGAATAGATTAACACCGCTAACTCCTTTAGAGTTTTTTAATTGACTAACAAAGTCTGTTATAAATTTAGGATCTTTTAAAACAATATGATATGATAATTCTAAGGAATCACTATCCATCATTGCTTTTGTATTAATTAATTTGCTGCTCTTGCAAAACTTTTGAAATATCGGAAGAAATGGTGCTTCGTCATATCCACCATTTGTATGAAATGAAAATTGAAGTAAAAAATCTTTTTGTGTCGGGTTAATAGCACTAATCTTAGTTAAAATAAATAATAATGCTCCAATAAATATTGTGCTTGATAAAGCTAATGCATGTAATCCAACTCCGCTAGCCATGCCAATTGCGAGCGAAAAGAAAATAAAAATAATATCTTGTGTTTCTTTAATTGCAGTTCTAAATCTGATAATAGACATTGCCCCAACCAATCCGAAAGCTCTTGCAAGATTATTGCCAATCACCATAATTACAACAGATGTTATTAAAGCTAATATTATAAGCGAGTTGATAAATGAAAATGATATTCCTGGTCCACGATATGTTAATCTATAAAATATAGAGATTATAACTCCGCAAATTAGAGCAACAACAAGGTTCTCAAACACTTCACCAATTGATAATGAAACACTTAAAACATTTTGAAAATCATCCAGCATTTTTAACTACTTCTTTCCAGTCTGTAATTTTATAATTATTATAATTTATAGGTAATAGTAAGTTTTTTTTAGTTGTACATCGTTTTAGTTCAAGATGGCTATCAACACAAATTGTATATTTTGAAATTGCTTGCCTGTTCAACTCAAATCTCTGTAAAATCTTTTGAAGCCATTGAGGAAACCCGCTGTAAAATTTTAACTCGAGTATAAAATTTCCTTGCATCGCTTTCTTTAAGCTAACTTCATTATATAAATCTGATGTTTTAGGAGATGCAATTGATCGCAAATTTTTATCAAAGGTAATTCTTAAAGTTGAATCGTGCTTGGAGTAATAAGCTTCGCGATCGTAAGTAACCAAAACCACAGGAGAATAGTTTTTTATTTTGGAAAAGTAGAAAAAATTAGAAGCATCTTTTAATGCATCCAAATAATTCTTTTTCTTAAGGATATATTTTTCGCAATCCTGGGTCGCAAGTAAATTATCTAAATTGGAAAATAAAAGTGGTGCCCGATTTTTAGAAATATGATTTTCATATTTCCTTTTTATCTCCAGAAAAACCATACTATCAATAGTAGGTTGATTGTAGCCTCTGATTCGAAGTTTTTTTCTAATTTTAATGCCAGCAAGTTTATCATGATAATCATCCAGCTTCATTGTATCATAATAAATACTTCTTACCGTATATTCTTTACCAATTTCTTTATCCGCATACTCATCAATAAACACGAATGGACGCAAGGCTTCACGCAGATCATTTAATCTTTCTTTAGAAACCAGAAACTTATATTCAAGACGCATCGATTTCAATTTAGTTTACCATTCTTTGCCAGATTCTAACAAGATACTCAACAGGAGAAAGTTCTCCCGCATCCACATAACAATCAGCCATTAGGTAAGGAGTTAAATCATTTACAGCTTTATCTACATCGGCCGATATTGTAACAATCTGAATACCATTTACAATTTTTACAGCATTAGTTTTTTCATAAATTCGTGCATAAACAGTTTTGTCATTTAATTTAATCTTTACTCTTGCTGTATCCGAAATAAATTCGATGTCACTAACCTTAACAGGACATAATAAAACAAATTTAGAATTATCATAAAGACTCATTAATGTATCACTGTTTGTTTTTCTGCTTAGCACTCCACCGATTGGTGAAGTAACTGTAAAACCTTTAAACCGTTTTTGAAGAATTGCCAGTTCATTTTCCAGCGATATAATTTGAGATCTTATCAAACTAACCTGTTCTTTTTTTGCACCGGTTTGAACAGACTGCAATCTTGCTTTAGAGATAGAACTATTAATAACATTTAATTCGTAAGTTCCTTTAGCAATTTCATATTCTTCAAGTGAAGCAAGTCCCTTATCATAAAGTGTTTTAACTCTATCTAATATTTTCTTTTGCTCTTCTGATTGCTTAATTGAATAATCCAAAGTTTTATTTTCTTGTTCAATTATTGCTTCCTTTTCGCCAGTAAGATTTAATGAAAGTGAAGCTTTTGCCGCAATAATTTCTCCTTTAAGATTTTCAATTTGTCTTTCAATTTCGTTTGAATAAACTATTGCTACTGTATCATTAACAAATAATCGGGAGCCTGAATGCAATTTTTGGTTGAATGAAAATCTCATTGCATCTCCTCTATCAAACAAAGTAACATCGTATGATTGATTCATTCCGGTTCTATAATTTGTAATCAGAGAAGTAAGCCTTCCATCTGTGCCCTTATAAATAATCCACTCTTTGTTAGGAAGTAATTTACCCTTAACATAAATTTTATAACTAATATTAATCGGAATAATCAAAAATAAAATTACTATTGTTATTGCTGCAAGCCATATAATAATTTTCTTATGAGAGTTTATTGTCAACATAATTTTTGCACAAATTTCTAAATCATTCTATTTTAATATTAGAACGATTAAATTAAAAAAGGAAGAGTATTTAATTTTATTAAACTATTCTTCCCTCAAACAATTTTCTTATTAGACGATAGATTTAGAACAAACTTTTTATTAAACCTTTAGGAATTAATTTATTCTAAAAAGTTAATTCACTGTTTTTATAAAGGAATAAGAATCAATTCAAAATAAACTTTTTAGTAAGATCTTTTATAGTTATAAAAAAGTCTCCAGGTTCAACTATCCTTTTATTTTCTAATCCTATAAAAGTTAAGTGTTCTTTGTTTAATGTAAACTTTATGGTTTTGGTTTCACCTGGATTTAATTCAACTTTTTCAAAGCCTTTTAGTTGCTTATTTGGCCTGGAAACTGAACCATATAAATCTGTTAAGTAAAGTTGTACAACTTCTTTGCCAATACGATTTCCTGTGTTTTTAACATCAATAGTAACTTCAATCTCATCATTAACGGTAATTTCGTTATTACTTAGTCTTAAATTTGAGTAATCAAATGTTGTATAACTAAGCCCATAACCAAATGGCCAAAGTGGATCATATTTATTTCCATCAAAGTTTTCTATTGGTTTATAATCGTAAGTTGTAAATCCATTAGTATGTTTTGGATAAGATATCGGAAGTTTACCACTTGGATTTGCATCACCAAAAAGTAAATCTGCAATTGCGTTTCCACCTTCCATTCCAGGTAAAAAACCAACAACAACTGCTAAAGATTTATCTACAATATCAGTAATTATTCTTGGTCGTCCTTCAAGCATAACTAAAATAATTGGCTTACCTGTTTTAGAAATTTCTGTTACAAGATTTAATTGTACATCATTTAATTTAAGATCAAAAATATTTCCTGGAGATTCACAATAAGCTGCTTCACCTAAACAAACAATTATTGCATCAGAACTTTTAGCCTCAGTTATTGCTTCATTAATATTTATTGCTTTATCAAAACTACAACCTTCTACATATTTTACGTTCGCATTACCGATTTTATTTTGAATCGCTTCAAGAATCGTATTCTTTTCTTTTGGATAAAGTGATTCTTCATTTCCCTGCCAGGTAATTGTCCAGCCACCATTCATTACAGAAAGCAAATTAGCTGTTGGACCGGTAACTAAAACTTTAGTGTTTTTAGAAAGCGGAAGAATATCTTTTTCATTCTTTGTAAGGATTATAGATTCTTGTGCTGTTTGCAAATTAGAATTTGTAAAATCATTGCAAGCAAATTGTTTAACTAATTCTTTATGTGGATAAGGATTTTCAAAAATACCTGTCTGCATTTTTACTGCAAGAATTCTACTTACTGCTTCATCAATTCTCCACATCGGAACTTCGCCATCTTTTACAAGTTCTAACAGCAAATCATAAAAACTAAAATCAGTAGGAACCATACTCATATCAATACCAGCCATAACTGCAATCCTTACAGCTTCTTTTGGTGTTGATGCGATTCTATCTCTAGTGTGCAATCTTTTAATATCTTCCCAATCTGAAACTACCAATCCTTTAAAGTCAAGTTCGTTTCTTAAAACTTCTGTTAATAAGTGATAATTTGCATGGCCTGGAATTCCATCAATTTCCGCAGAGTTTACCATTATAGTTGGCGCACCAGATTTTATTCCGGCTTCAAAAGTTGGAAGAAAATATTCTCGTAACATTCTTTCAGAAATCCAGGCAGGAGTTCTATCAATACCGTTTGTGGGAAAACTATATCCAACATAATGTTTTAAACAAGTTGCTAGTTTATCTGTAGCACCAAAATCATTTCCTTGCGCGCCTTTGATATATGATTCTCCAAGTTTACTTGCCAGATAAACGTCTTCGCCATATGTCTCCCACAATCTTGGCCACAATGGTTGTCTTCCGATATCCATAACAGGATAGAAATTCCAGGGAATTCCTGAAGCTTTAGTTTCAATTGAAGTTATCTCTCCAGATCGTTTAGCTAATTCAATATTCCATGTTGCAGCAAGATTTATTGCTTGAGGAAAAAGTGTAGATCCTTTTGTATAAGTTGCACCATGAATAGCATCAATTCCATATAAAACAGGAATGCCAAGTCTAGTTTCTTTTGTTGCGATGTTTTGAATTTTGGCAATAATTTCATGCCAGTACTCAATATTATGTGCAACATCAAAAACATTTAAAATTGATCCGACATGATATTTTTTTATTGCTTCTTCAAGTTTAGCATCATCAATCTGATGCATTTGATCTTTTGTCCCATGAACTTTTGAAACGACTTGCAAAGTAACCTGAGTCATTTGCCCAATTTTTTCTTCAAGAGTCATTTTGGATAAAAGCTCTTTTACTTTAACATCAACTTTTTCAGTAGTGTAGATTTGGGAAAATGTATAAGATGATAAAAGAGTTATTATTAATAATAAAAGCACAAAAAGCTTGTTAGAAAATTTCATAATTTTCCTTTAAAATTTTATTGATAAAATTATTTGAGGACTTTAAGAAGTTTAAAACGATTTCTGATTTTAGCGGGATATTAATTATTTCTGATTCAATATATCGCGGAACAGAATAAAATAAATGAAACATAATGTTAGTTCAATAATATAAACTTACGAATCTCTCTTTTGTTTGAGTTTTTAAAAATATAAAAATACACACCCGATGTAAGTTGACTAGATGATATTTTTTTTGAGTCAAGTAAATAGCTGTATGAACCAGCTTCATGAAATCCTAAATCTTTAAAACAAATTTGTTCTCCAAGTATATCATAAACTTGCATACTTACATTGTCAGGCATGAAAAGTGAATAATCAATTTTTGTCATACCATTAAATGGATTTGGATAATTTTGTTCTAACCTAAAATCCATTTTATTAATATCTGGATTTTCGTTTACAGAATTCGGATCCGTAGTAATAACAATACCACTAATTACTGCATTATTAACTTTTGCAGCAAAATATATATCTAAAATTCCATCCTGTATATTTATTCCATCAAACTCGGCTTCATAAGCATTGTTTTTTCCAACTAAACTATAAATATCAAGATTTGTTAACACTTTATTTTGTTCAATAGAAACATCAAAAATTCTGTTTCCAGAAGAAGTAAAATAATTTTCAGCAAACATCAATTTAACTTTATATAGACCGTTAGGAACACGTGTTCTATAAGTAACCATTCCATATTTTTCTGTTTGATAAACTTCATCTTCATCAGTTCCACCAAAAGGTTGACCGACAAAAGCAGACTCATCACCATCCATATAACCATATTCAGTTTGATAGTACCAATTTTGATCTGAAGAAAAATCAAGAACTGAATCACCACCACAATTAATCTTTAATGGAAACGTTAAGGGATTAGGAACCATAAAAATTGTTTTTAGAGTTCCACCCATTATATTGGGTACCGGAGATCTATCCTTTATAGATAATGCAATTACATTTTTGGGGATATTTAAATTCAATCCTGTTACAGATAAAATAACCGTTTTTAAATCTGATTGAAGCTCTATGCTATTGATTGTTACATCTGGTATAAGATAGTTTTGAATAGTTTCTGCAGATACTTCTTCAACTTCTTCAGAAAACATAACTTCAACTTTACCTTCTGTTCCTCTGGCCCACAATATAGTCGGCGCTTTTACATCAACATATCCTATATTGGTGCTATTTGTTAAACACAAAATTAATTTACCATCATTAAACACAGCATTTTCTTGTATAAAATCGCAATCATTACCAGTAAAGGTATGAGTAGCTTTATCCCATCTTGTTGTATCCCATTCAGTAAATTCATCTGTCCAGCCATGAGAAAAATTATTACCAGAACCATAACTGCCGGTACCTGGTGTATATGAGTAATAACTAACCCAATCATAATATGAAAATGAAGGTAAAACATCCGGGGAAAATATGCCAACCCAGTTTTCGTATTGTGGAATCCAAACGTTCATCATAATTTTTTGTGGAAGATTCAGAGTCTGGATATGAGCACCAGTTTGTCTTAGTACTTCAACTCCATCAACAAACCAGGAAACATATTCTGGGGTCCATTCAAAAGCATAAGTATGAAAATCAGCATGTGGTGAAGAGGACATAAGATAATGACCAACGTGATTAACCTGTCCAGGAGTAATTGGATTCATCTGAAAATCATTAGTGTACCTGCCGAGAATCTCAATATCAATCTCATTCCAGCCTCCACCTGCATCATTGTAAGTAAAAAATGATGATAGCATACCTTCTCTAAAAGAAGTTTTTAAATTAACTTCAAATCTTCCGTATAAAAATGCTTCCTTAGTTCGGTATTCAGCACCTTTATATTCTTTAGCATCGATTGAGAAATTGGTAAGCATAAGAATGGAAAAAACTAAAAATTTAAAAGCGGTTTTCATATTTTACCATATGTATTAAAAACTAACTCTCTTCCTAAAAAGGAATAAAGGAAGAGAGTTATTATTATACTCAGAAAGATATACCTACTGTAAACTTCTGAATACTATTTAATCTTCCAAAATCTTGATAAGCATAGTCAACATTAAGTCCTACATTACCTATAATTAATTGCTTAAGGCCAAATCCTAAAGCAAAAGATTCTTCTGACTCAGTTAAAAGCAGAGACTTATATCCGCCTCTTATAAATATAAAATCATCATAAGAATATTCTGCACCAACATTTAAGCTTTCATAGTTATCACTTAAGTGTAATGCATCAACTGAAAGTGTAAGTGAGTTTTCATCAACTTTAAATGGTTGATAACCAATACCAACTCTAAAAATCAATGGTAAATCCCAACCTTCAGTTAATAATTCCATAGGTATCGCACCATTGTTTCCTGTACTATTTAAATCTAAATCATAAAGAAACTGTGCAGCCTCACCTTGCATTCTCATTTTAGGTCCAAAATTAGAAATAGACATTGCTAAAATTGCCCCATCGAAAGGAGTAACATATTGTACTCCAAGATCCAAAGCAATGGTAGATGAAGACATAGTCCAGATACCCTGATAAATGAACTTAGGATTAAATCCTATAGAAAAATTATCCGTAAGTTGTATAGCCCAAGCCAAACTGAATGCAGCATCAGTAACACCAAACATTTGGCCGGTACCTTCCGGTTTTTCTATTGTTGTTACTTGCATCTCATCAATATCAGAGATTGTAAAACTTGCACCAATCGTGCCCATATCGCCAAGATTATATGTAAGTGCCATATAATTATAATTAATATCTGCAAACCATGTTGTATGATCCACCATAAAACTGAACCCTTGAGTTTTTGTAATTCCTGCGGGGTTCCAGTATAAAGCACTTGGATCATTTGTAATCGCAACCATTGCACTTCCCATTCCTATTGCTCTGGCACCTTGTCCAATTGATAGAAATGTTGCAGCCGTGGTCCCTTTTTTAGAGTTCTCACGAGTACTTTGAGAAAAGCCGGTTACAATGAATGATAAAACAATTAAACTTATTAAAATTCTTTTCATGTTATTTCTCCGACTCTACTTAATTAATGCAAATTTGCCGATTTTATCACCAATACCAGGCGCTTCAACGTGAAAGATGTAAAGTCCGAAAGCTACGTCCATTCCATCTTCAGATACCAGGTTCCAGGATAGACTTCCGTCTAATGGTGAAGAATCTTTATGTAATGTTTTAACTAATGCACCTGCTACTGTATAGATTCT
>Ga0138256_10001810_pt1 | contig 23017 bp, 14 predicted proteins | sample KNB2016incub_MG_FD_105486 | JGI IMG/M metagenome (GOLD analysis project Ga0138256, IMG submission 105486) | Active sludge microbial communities from wastewater in Klosterneuburg, Austria - KNB2014incub_MG | ecosystem: Engineered > WWTP > Activated sludge > Unclassified | place: Austria... | reverse complement strand
ATACTGGAAACTCAGGCTCGTGAAGGGTGCGATCTGGACGGTGCTCGCCGGCAGTGTTTTATCGATAGTGCTGTGGATCTACCGCATGGGCCGGGTCGATCTGGGCGCGGCGCTGGGCATCATCTTCGTTGCCGTCGTGGTGGTGACTCTGCATCCGTTCTTTGGCTGGCGTGCCAAGGCAATTGCACTCATACTCGATCTGACTTTGATCGGGCTGTATTTTCCGATTGAGGCCGGTGTGCGCTTCACGGCACTCAGCATTGCCAGCGCCGGCATCATTATCGCCGCGACTTTTTTCGGTCGTCGTCCCGCTTTTCTTTTGATTGCCTTTGATGCTGTCGTGATTTTGTTTTATGGCTATGGCGCCAGCGTCGGATGGATTCATCCTCCCGATCTTACGGTACCGGGCGAAAGTATTCTCTTGTCATGGGTGAGGACGGCGGTTGTTTTTGTCACAGTTTGCTCCATGCTGTCGCTGATCATCAGCGGCCTGGTCGATTCGCTCAAGGCAAATGTCGACAGACTCGAACGGCTGTCAGAAGTTTCCGGGCTAAGCGAGGCTAAGTACCGGCAGCTGATTGATTTTGCCCCCGAAGCGATTGTCGTGTTTGACCTCGGCACAGGTAAGTTTGTCGATGCAAATCCGCGCGCCGAAATTCTTTTTGGCTTTGATCGTGCGGCACTGCTGAATCTCGGACCGGTGGATTTGAGTCCCGAATTGCAGGAAAACGGCCGCCGCTCGATCGATGTCGCCTCAGAATACCTTGCGCGGGCGGGCGCCGGGGAAATACCTGTCTTTGAATGGCTGCACAAAAACAGCGACGGAGAAATTATTCCGTGCGAGGTGAGACTGCTGCTGATGCCCGACAAAGACGGTGCAAAGGTGCGCGGCAGTATCACCGATATTCGCGAACGCCGAAAAGCGCAAGCGTTGATTCAGAGTCTGGCTCTCTATGACAATCTGACCGGTCTGCCCAACCGCAAATTGTTTCAGGACAGGTTACAGCACGCAATTGCGGCAAGCGAACGCGACTTGCAATACAGTGCGCTCTTCTTTATTGATGTCGATAATTTTAAGAATATTAACGATGCATCGGGACATGCCGCCGGCGATTATTATCTCACGCTTGTCGCGGAACGTATCGCGGGCTGCCTGAAAGAAACAGATACGCTCGCGCGTTGGGGCGGAGACGAATTTGTTGTGATCGCAGAAAATCTCAGCGGCTCACTGTCTGAAGCGGGCAAGCGCGCAGAACTGATCGGCGAGAATATGCTCAAGGCTGTGAGTGAGCCAGCGGCGAACCCTTATTTGCGCGGGCAGCATTACCAGAATAGCGTCAGCATCGGTATCACGCTGTTCTATGGGCACATTCATGCCCCGGACGAATTACTCAAGCGCGCCGACATCGCCATGTACCAGGCCAAACTCGCCGGCAAAAACCGCCTGCGTAATTTCGATATCGAAATGCAGAAGTCGGTCGAAGAAAGGCTGGCAATAGAGGCGGATTTGCGCCGTGCCCTGACTTTGAGACAGTTTGTACTGGCGTACCAGCCGCAATGGAACTCGGCCGGAAAGGTCATCGGCGCCGAGGTTCTGCTGCGCTGGCAACACCCCGAGCGCGGCTTTGTTTTTCCCGGAGAATTCATTACGGTTGCCGAAGAAACAGGCGACATTATAGAAATCGGAAAATGGGTGATCTCTGAAGCTTGCGACAGGCTGAAAGAGTGGCAGAGCGTCGATGGACTGCAGTCGATGCATCTCGCAATTAACGTCAGCCCGCGGCAGTTTCGCGATCCGGGATTTGTGCCATTCGTTGCCGAGGTGCTGCATATCAGCGGCGTTAATCCTGAGCGCATTACGCTTGAACTTACCGAAAGCTTGATGCTGGAAAACGTGGCCGAAACCGTCGAAAAAATGGAGGGGATATGCAAATTAGGCATACGCTTCAGTCTCGACGACTTCGGTACAGGATATTCGTCTCTGACTTATCTGAAACGATTGCCGCTCAGCGAACTCAAAATTGACCAGACGTTTGTGCAGGAAATGACGACGGATAAGAACGATGCGGCGCTGATCAGAACGATCATTGGTATGGCGGAGAATCTGAGCCTGCATGTGCTCGCCGAAGGTGTGGAAACGCGGCCGCAGCTCGACGCATTACTGGCCATGGGTTGCAATGCCTATCAGGGATATCTGTTCAGCAAGCCCGTGACACGCACCGAATTTGAGAACCTGGCCGTCGGCGGTGGCGACGAAAGCGGCCGCAGTGCTATTTCCGGATGATTGTTTCGTTGCCGAGCAGGTCGATCACGCGAATTTCCAGTCCCTGACCGGTCGGCAAGCGCAGGCTGTCTCGCGCGCTCCACATCTTGAAATATTTATCTTCAATGAGTTTGCCGCCCTGATAGATGCGCACGACAATCGGAAAGTTTTCATCCGTGATATTGAGCAGCGTTTTGCCCCCGTCGGCCGGCAGGTTCTCCACGACGGGCGCGTGCGCATCAATCAGCATGCGGCGCAACTGTGCTGGTTCGAGGGCACCGGCTACATTTGTCGCCTGGTATTCAAAGTTGTAGAAGCCGTATTTACCCTTTGCAAACGAGTTTACTTCAATTTCGTCGATATATTTCTGCCATGTTCCGGGTTTCTCCCCATCGGCATAGATACGGTATTCGATTTTGTCGATGGCAGCGCCGCCGATTTGCGGTATCAGTGCAATTTTTGTCTTTCCGCCCACGGTGAAGCCGCCTTTGCCGTGCAGAAACGGGGCAAAAAACTTCACGTAGGTGCGCGGCACATCGGTGTACACCCAGAAAATTAGCGTGCGCAACGGTTCGGGTTTCGTCATATCATCGGTATTATACAGATTCATTTTGTACTGGCCGGGCCGCAGAAACTGCACCGGGCCTTCATATTTTTTGCGGCCGTTGGTGTTCTCTGGCGCATCTTTTTCGCTGAGGCTTTCAACGTCATAAAAAAGCGGATTGGCACTTTCGAGTTTGTCCGCTGACACGCTGCTGCCGCGCAGTACCCATTTTTCGCGGCCATCTTTGTCGATGACCTGCGCGAAGACTTCCTGTGTTTTCCGTTTCTTTTCGGCTTCGGGGGTGAGCTTTTCTTCTGTGTTCTTATCTTTGTCGGTTTTTGTTGCTGCCTTCTGGTGGCGGGGAATCTCTACAACCTGACCCCATGGCCCGAACAGATCATCACGATATGCGGAACGCAGGCGAAAGTACTTAAAGCGCACAGGTAAATCTGTTTTGATTTCAGTGCGAGTCACTTTCTCGCGCAGGCTCTGTTCGGGCGGCGCATCGGCCTGGCCGTTGATCTCGTCGTTCTCGAGCCATTCGACCTGATAGAATTTTGCATCGAGGCGTGCTTCGAGAATAATGCGCACCGGGTAAGTCTCTTCTTTAGTAAGATTTGAGTTGGTATTACTTTGCGAAAACAGGGGCGCCACCAAGCAGACGCCAACGAAAAAAAATAAATTACGGTTCATGCGCTCTGCGGTCATTTGACTCCGTCTCGCAGAACAAAACTTCACGTCAAGGCTAAGTTGCAGTAATCTGTGTGCGTGGCCGCGCCGTGCACACAGATTATTTGATTTGGTTGACCGCGGAGTTCTGCCCTGCACTCAGTTTTACCGCAACCCGGGCATTTCGGTCGGGTGGCATTTTTTCCACCAGCAAAGTTCCGATCAGCCGGTTCTCATCGGTTTCCAGTTGCAGCTCACCCTGCTCATTCACTTCGACCAGACGGAATTCCAGGTTGTTTTCCGTCGGCGACAGATCGACCGGGTTCAGCACCATTGTTTCGCTGAGATCTTCGCCGACCGGTCTCAGCAAAAACTCGCCGGCAAACAATTCATTGCAGTAAACTTTGACTTTGTAAATTCCACCTTGCTTAATGAAAGCATGGTTTTTGGCCATGGCGAGATCGACAACAATGCCGTCGCTCAGGCGGGTGAGGTCTCGGGATTTTTTGTTAAAGACGATCTTGCCTTTCACGGTAGTTCCCCGCGACTCGGCAGATGGTTTGATCTTTGCGTATAGATCTGCCGCCACGAAACCAGTAAGATCAAAGGAGGATCTATCGGCGAGTCTGGCCTTTTCTACCCTGAGCGCGCCATTTTCCCATACCACATCGAGTTGTTTCACCAGCGCAGCATTGAGACCGATATAACCCGGAGCGCCGCCGATCTGGGCGGCGATTTCGGCGTTCAGCGTCAGCTTCCGCTGTTGTTTTTCCTGCTGGTCAAATTGCACATCGACAATAAATTCCTGAGATTGTACACTGGCCGCAGCGAATGAGAGGCGATGCACTTTGGGCGCGGCCTTCGGCGGTTTAGCAGTGGTTGTGGCATCATCGCCGGTCTGCGGATTACCTTCGGCAATGCGTGCGATCGCTTTGGTGTGGAAAGCCTGCATGATCTGTGCGGTGCCCGTCTTCTTGCCATTGCGGTAGAAATAGATTTTTGCACCCATCGCAAACTCGCCGGCTTTATTTGTGACAACAGTGACCTGATTGCGCTGCTGGTTCACGTCGCGCACCCGCCCAGCTGCGCCGAGCGCAGCGGTGCTAAACATCGCGCTGCAGCTGAGTATTGCTGCAAACAGCATGTTGCGGCGTAGCCGCAACATGCTGTTTGCTAAAATAGTCAGAAGCTGCATTTGCCTTCGAGGCATTCCCGGGCAAATTCAGCCGCCGTCGTGCCCGCGTACTGGTCGGTCAACATACGAAAAATACCGTTGGACTTCTCCGCATCGCCTTCGGCTCTGTAGCCCAACGCCATGCCGACGTATGCTTCGCTGCGAATTTCGGCGTCAGGTTGGCGGGCGATCACATTCTCCAGAATCTTTCGGCCATCCGCGACTTTTTTGAGTCTCAGCTGCGTCACGTAGCCTTCGCGGTACATGGCATAAGATGCCATGCGGTGTTTGGGATACTTGCTGTAGAACTGGTTGTAGAGTGAATTGGCTTCGGCGTATTTGCCCGAACCTTCTGCAGATGAAGCATCTTTGAATAAAGTCATGTCGATATCGGGCAGTTGAATCTTGCCGAGTTTCAGCGTTTCAACCGGTTTAATCGTGATGCTTTTCGTCAGCGTGTTTCTGTCTTCATGCTTGAACAGCAATGTGTATTCGCCTGCCGGTATATCTTCGATCAGCAAAAAGGGCGATTTGCACTGGATCGATTCTGCAGCACGCGTTTTGTCTTTGAATTCAAATGTCAGTACGGCATCGGCGGGGTCGCAGCCGGAAATTTCGAGTTTGCCGAGCACCTTCTGCACATCGTTTTCGGTTTTTTCGGCAATGGCGTCGAGTGCCTCGTTCACATTCTGGTTCGCGGTCCATTCGATGACGTCGCTGATGACCGCCGTGCGGGTTTTTGCGCTGATCACCTGGTATGACAACACGCGCGCTTCGTCATAAACTTTGATTGTTGCAGTCACATAATGCGTAAAATCGCCACCTGCGGGTATCAGCGCCCCCGGGGCGAAGCCCTGCATACTGAGCAGTTTTTCCGCTTCAACGATGTCGTCACTTTTTGTTTCAACCAGATCAAACACCGCGCGTTTGGAAAGTGCCCCGAGCAGCATCGAGTCGAGGCCCGCGAGCTCGGGCAGTTTCTGCGCCTGCGCATTCGCGGGGCGCACGCGTTCGACCGCGAGTTTCCAGCGGCCAGCAGCACCGGCGTCGCTGTCTTTTACCGCTGCCATTTTCTTACGCAGATCTTTCGCGGCGGCTTCCAGGCTTTTTTCGAGCGTATCGCCGTTGCCGACGGCGAGCGCCGCAATTTTCTGGTCTCCCGTTTTCACCGCCCGCAGCACAATCTGTTTCTGTGCACTGAGCGAAATGGCCTCACCCGTTACGTAGAGATCCAGAGTTTTCATCATGCCTGAAAGTTCGGGGCAGTCTTTGTATCCGCCCGCGCATTTTTCCTGCTGGGCGATCATCGATTTGACAGACAGGCGGTCGCGCATGGTCAGGGATTTTTCGGCCTGAATTTCAGATTGCGCAAGGTCGGCGAGTTTTGCCCCTTCGCCGGCCACGTCACCCCGGATGTCGAAGACACCAACGGTGAGCGCCTGCAGAAAGCAGGCGGGATAAAGGACGGAAAAAATCACAAGCAATAATCGTTTCATAGTATCGCATGAAATCCCACTATAGGCTTTCAAGGAAAAAAGGGCAACCCGTCGAGTTTGGGGCAAAACGCCTCACCCGCTTGCAAAAAAGGCTTGCCCTCTCTGCTTGTCTCGCAGTAAAGCCAACCCTATGGTAACTCTTGAACAGCTGGAGCAACTTGAAGGCCGCATCGTTAAGGCCCTCGAACTCATCTCAGACCTGAGGGTCGAAAACAGCCACCTCGAATCTGAAGCCGAAAGACTGAAGGCAAATAACGACCAGTTGCGGCTGACAGCCGAAGAGCGCGAACGCGAAGCGCAAAAATGGCAGCAACAGTTGCAAGAAGCAACGCAGGAGCTCAGCCGCCTGAAATCCAAAGAACAGGAACTCGAAACCCGTATCCTGTCGATTATCGCGAAACTCGATAACCTTAAGGGATCAGAGAAGCCATCTGCTTCGTCATCATCCTCTGCCGTGTCGGCGACTGCCGTGAGCGCCCCACCGGTACCGGCCGCCGCTGAGAAACCGGCTGAGCCACCCGCTGCAGCTGCGGCACCTGAAGCTCCCAAAACTGAATCCGGCTCTTCAGCTGCTACCGTAGTTGGCGTCGGTGCGGCCGGCGTGGCTGTGGGGGCTGCTGCGACGGCGGCGACCCTGAACGATAAAGACGAAATCGTGATCGATGAAGACGACGATGAAATCATTCTCCTTGAAGACGAAGAAGATATCGTTGCGGAGAAAAAGACCGAAGAGAAAAAAGAAGCTAAGGCGGCGCCGGCTGACGAAATTATCATCGAAGACGATGACGTGCTGGGCGTGTTCGACGACGACGACGATGAAGATTTCCTCATTGTTGAAGAAGAAATGGTAGATAAGAAGAAATAAAGATAGATTATAGGTATGCGATTGAAAGTTTTGACAATACTGTTGCTCCTCGCTTCTGCCTCGTCGGCTTTTGCCGAGGCGCGTGCCAATTTGTTCCATATCAAACGGAACAAAAACAGCAACGAAGTGCACTATGCGGTGCGTTATGACGAAAAGGCCTGCAAACCCGTAGACTCTGAGTCGCTGTTCGGCTATTGGCTGATGCGGGAAAAGGGGCCGGGTGTGACCGAACCGATCGGGCGCCTGGAGCGGATGGCCTATGGTATACAGTCCCAGGAAATCAAAGGTGAAGATCTCATTGTTCAGCTCAAAGCGTTCCCTGACCGACCGATTCGCATCACCTTTTCCAAAAAAGGCAGCTGCAAAATTATTCCGATGCTGACCATCAACGGCATTGAATCTGCGCTCAAAGTTATTTCCGTATTTGCCGAAGAGGGGTTGATCAAGCCCACGGTAAAATATATCGACATTTCCGGGCTCAAAGGCAGTGCTCCCGTTACCGAGCGTATCAACCGCTGAAAAGCAGGCTAACGGCAGCGGGTGCTTGGTGCAGTTTTCGGTTTCAGTGCCGGCTTTCTCGGGTCAATGCCCGTTTCAGGCCCGATAGCACTTATTGTTTTTCGCAGCAGTCTTAAAGGGCATTTTGCTTCTGCCATGCGTGTCGTGGCGGGTGCAGCAGTGGCTGAAAGTATCTATTGCGCGGTGGCGACGTTCGGTTATCTGCAGATTGTCGCTGCCTATCCTTTTCTGGCAAAATACATCCGCTATATCGGCGCAATTTTTCTGCTCATAATGGGTGTTGTGTTCATGTTCCAAAAAGTACATTTTGAAGATAAGCCGGTCACGGAGATTGAAGAAAGAAAGTCGGGTTTGCGCGCGGGTTTTCTCATCGCGATCCTGAATCCGACGCTGTTTCTCACTTGGGGCAGCGCAACTTCGACAATCTTTTCCTGGTTTAATCAGGTCACTTTCACCGACATGGTGGTTTTCCCGATTGCCGCAGGACTCGGCATCGTGGCCTGGTTTGCTATTCTGCTCGAGATCTTCAAAAAATACCGCGAACGTATCGGCGAACGCATCGGTATGTTTGCGATCCGCGGCGCCGCGGTCATCATGCTGGGTTCTGGGATTTTTCTTCTGACCCAGGCCGGGAAATGAATTTTCGCAGAATTTTTCTGCTGCTGCTAATGGTCGGCTGTCGCAGTGCACCGGTTACACTGCATGACAATAAACTTGAACCAGTATATGAGCAGATTCTGCGTGAATCGGTGGTGAAGAAGCGCATTGCGGATATAGACTTAGCCAGAAAATATTTCACTATAGAAGATCTTTTCATTCTTTCGCTCGATCGCACCGAACAGATGGCGATCAGCGCCGAGAAGGGTTTCAGCGCCGACGCAAAAGTGCGCCGCAGTTACGGAGCGTGGATGCCACGCATTTCGTTCACCGGCGCGCAGTATGCACCGATCCCTCCGGGCTTTGTCGTTTCAGGAATCCGTTTTGCCGCGCGGCAGAACATCATGACGGGTCTCACGGAATATACGGGCATTGTCGGCGCCCGGCTCGAACGCGTGGCTGAAGAGTATAACATTCGCGCCGAGCTGAGTGCGCACCTGCTGAACGTCGCGGATGCGGTGCTGCAGTTGCAGCTCAATATCGCGCTGGCCGAACAGACCGCCGACGCAGTGCGTCTGACAGAGTCGAACCTTGCCGAAATCAGGCGGCGGGTGTCGATCGGGCGCAATAAGCGCGGCGACGCACTCAAAGCCGAAGCGCGCTTGCGCCAGAAGCAGGCCGATCTTTTGGCCGCACAGGAAAGGCAGGCGCAGATCAGGCGCCACCTGCAATACCTGACGGGAGTTACCGGCGATTTCACCACCAACGGCGATACCTCTTTGTTCTCGCCGGATGACAAGACCGCTGCCCGGGAGATCAGTGCGCGAGCCGACATTGCGCTCGGCAAAACAATGGTCGATATCCGTAAAAACGAACTCGATGCAGCACACGGTGCGCATTTGCCCAATATCTATCTCGATGGTTCATATCGGCCTGCGCTCGATTCAAACCAGACAACGTCGTATTTCGGTGGTGTCGTCGCAGAACTGCCCTTGTTTCAGGGCGGACAGACTGTCGAGAACCAGAACATGGCACGCTCGCGCCTCAGGCAGGCCGAGCTCGAACTCAAACAGGCCGAGCGCAAAGCCCGCGTCGAGATCGAAGATGCGCGCGAAAGTTATGAAAAAGCCCGCGCCGAACGCGAGGCTTACACCGCATCGGCCGAAGCTGCGGAAAAAAACTACCGTGCGCAGCTGGCCGACATGCGTCTCAGTCTTGCCACCCTGCTCGATGTGATTCAGGCTCTGGAAGATGTGCAGCAGGCGCGAGCGTCGAAGGTAACCGCAGAATACCGCGAGGCCATGGCGCGGGTGCGCCTGTATGTGGCGCAGGGGCATTTGTTTCCGGTAAAACAATAGCGTCTACACGCATTGAGCGGCGCTGCAATGCGTCTTATTTCCCCGTATGGATAAACAGCAGCTGCGACAGCGTATCGATCGCCTTGTCGACGGCAAAGCCCGGTGTCACCACCATCGTCGCGATAATTTCAAACACGGCGCCGAAAACCGCAATGGCCACAATTTTGACGGGCAGTTGCGGTAGCATGCCATTTTTTACGCCGTCTTCGAGCGCCTTTTCGAGATCCTTCAGCATGTCGTCAAAACGGCCTTTGCTGCGCAGCTCGCGCAGGTATGACTGGTTGCGCGATAAGAATTTCATCAGCCGCGGGTTACCGAGAAAAATCTGGAAAAACTGCTGTAATGACTTGATAATTTCGTCGCGATCCATCTTCACATTTTTGTAAGACGATTGAATCTGCGAGCGTACTTCGCTGATAATTTCGTTGGTCAGTACTTCAAAAATTTCTTCTTTGCTTTGGAAATAATTGTAGAAGGTGCCGGGCGATAGATTGCTTTCGTGAATAATGTCGCGGACGTTTGTTGCTTCAAAACCTTTTTCGGCAAACAGATTCGAGGCCGCCTCGAGGATCTGCTGTCGGTTCACTATCTTGGTCTGGTCGCGTTTGCCGATGGAAGAGTTTGCAGATTCGCCTGCCATGTTCGTTTCTTTTTTCAGCGGACGGCCTGTATAGCAAAAGTGAACTTGTAGTCATGAATCTGGGCGCGGTGCGTAGCGAATACAAGGGAGAAGGCATCGAAAACCTGCCAACCGATCCGCATCGCGGGGCAGAAATTTGGCTCGAAGCCGCACTCAAGAGCGAAGCTGAGGCGACCGCTTTTTCGCTGGCTACACACGCGACGGACGGTCGCATTTCGGTGCGGGTTGTGCTGGCCAAAAGTATCGATGCTGCAGGTGTAACATTCTACACCAACGGTCTGAGTCTCAAAGGCGAGCAGCTGGAAAAGAGCCCGGTTGCCGCCGGCGTCTTCTTCTGGCCAACAATGCACCGCCAGTTGCGCTTTGAAGGAGCGGTCACCCGTGTCAGCGATAAAGAGGCGGATGAATATTTTGCCAGCCGCCCGCACGAATCGCAGGTTGCCTCTGCCGTGTCGCGGCAGAGCACACCGCTGGATAAATATTCTTCTCTACAGCAACGCTTCGATGCCGCGCGTGCCGAGTTTGCCGGCAAGCATGTGCCGCGCCCGGCGCACTGGGGTGGTTTTACCGTTGCGTTTGAGCGCGTCGAATTCTGGCAGGGTCAGCCGAGCCGTCTGCACCAGCGGATTTTGTACACAAGACAGGCCGACGGTTCATACCACCGTACGTGGTTAGAACCATAGATTTGCACAAAGTATGTTTCGCCGTAGGCGAAACATACTTTGTGCTTAACCTATGAATCCAGCAACACCGTAGCGGTCGAGGTTTGAGGTGATTTCTTTCGGTGGATTGTTGTTGAGCACGCGGGCGAATGCGGCTTTGCGCGTGGCTTCCTGCCACTCACCCCAGCCGGGGTTTTCGGCGAAGAAGCGGATTGTGATGTTTTGCCGGTTGCGTTCGGGGACCGGCAAAATCTTTTCTCCGAGTGTCAATCGCACCAGATTCTCAAAATAATCATAACGCACGCCTTTCGGAATCAGAAAGTCAGCGACGTGCTCTCCGGGAATCTGTGCGCTGAGTTCAACGAGGTACAGCCGGTCGGCGACCACTTTCCACTCACTGACAATGGGGGTGTCTGACAGTTGCAGTCGCATGCATGCCTGATTGTGAATTTCCTGTATTGCCGGCGCCAGGTGCGCATAGCGGGAAGGGAAGCGGTGTTCGAGATCGATATACGGCGGTTTTTCAGAGGCAATACGGTCATGTACTGAAATCAAATGAAAATGGAAATTCTGCGCAAATCCCGTGACGATAATTTCGTCCCCTTCGATATACTGTTCAAGCAAAAAGTCATTTCCGCGGACACCGAGCTCTTCCAGATTTCTGCGCGAAAGAAAATTTTTCACTTCTTGCCAGTTGTCGAGGCGGTAGACGTGCTTCTTCGATGCACCCCGGCGTGTTTTGGCGATGAGAGGAAAACCGAGTGTTTCGATTTCTTCGCGGCGCATGCTCTGCGTCACTTCGAGGAATAACGGCTGGGCAAAACCTTTGTGTTCGACGTCATGCAGCCGGCTGCGAACCTGCAGTTTATCCTGCACTGTCTCCATGAGGGTGCGGCTGAGGCCGATAATACTGAGGCGTTCACATAAGAAAGCGAAGCTGGCCAATGCATCGCCGTAACTGGCTGCATAGCCGCCGACAATCTGGCTGGGTTCGACTGCATTACAGACTTTGTAATATATCTTCCGGTAATTGAGAATCGATTCCTGGATTTTAAGGTCGCAATATTTTAGGCCAACGGCTGAAATATTGCGGTCGATGCCGATAACCTTGAGGCCATAGTCTTTGGCGGCCCGAATCAGCGGCAACTGGTTCTCGCCTGCGCCTAATGAAAGATAAAATTCTTCGTCCTTGGTGCGGGCCACTGTTTTTAATATCGGCGCATCCGCGCCAGATTTAGAAAAGAAAAAAGCAAGGGAATCTGCTGTAGGTAGATTCCCTTGCTTTTTATTACATCAATCCGCTCCAGTGAGCCGGCGCCAGATCGAACTGAACAGCGCAAAAATAACCAATGCCCCCCCGATCAGCGTAAATTCATCACGGCCGAGAGGGCGGGTGTGCAGGTACAGGTTCAGTTGAGGTATATAGACAATGCAGAGCATCGCAATTGCCGAAAGGCCGATGCCGAGAAAAAGGTAGGGGTTTGAAAATGAATAGCGGCTGAAGGCGCCCCGGGTGCTGCGCAGATAGAAGATGCCGATGAACTGCGTCAGCACAATAGTGACAAAAGTAGCTGAGAGCCCGGTCTCCCACGCGTCGGGTGAACCCGCCTTCTGCCGAAAAACCAGGATAAATACCGCAGTGGCGAGCATGCCGCGCACAAAACCCGAAGCCGCAATCGTGAGAATCTTGCGCTTGTCGAGGAGCGCGCCCTTTTTCCGGGGCGGCCGCGCCATCAGTTCTGGGTCTGACGGGTCGTAGGTCAGCATCAACAGCGGTAGCATTTCGCCGACAAGATCGACGAGCAGAATCTGTATCGGCAGAATCACAGCCGGCAACCCGAACGGAATCAGCGCAAAACCGACGAGCACGCAGAACAGCTCGGTAAAGTTCGAAGACAGTGTGGCGACGACATTGGTCTGCAGGTTGCGAAAAATTGTCCGTCCTTCACTGATCGCTGACACAATCGTCGCAAAGCTGTTGTCGAGCAGTACAAGACTCGCCGCCTCTTGCGCGACTTTACTGCCGCCCATGCCCATCGCGACGCCTATGTCGGCGCGCTTGAGGCTCAGCGTGTCGTTGACACCGTCACCGGTGACGGCCACAACGTCGCCACGCTTCTGTAATGCCTCGACGATCTGCAGCTTTTCATCAGGCGAAACCCGCGAAAACACCACGGAGCGCTCGGCGAGATGCCGATCTAAATCTGCCGCGCTCATCTGTGTCAGCATGTCGCGATTGATGACCGTCACCGGTGCATGCAGACCGTCCGCCATGCCCGCTTCGGTGGCAATCGTGCGCGCGGTGGCCTGGTGGTCGCCAGTGATCATCAGCGTGCGAATGCCTGCGCGGTGCGCTGCGAGCACAGCCGCGTGCACTTCTTCGCGTGGCGGATCTATCATGGTGACGAAGCCCGAGAAAACAAGATCAGCCTCTACACTTTGCTGTGTAACGTTGTCGTCGTCCGTCAAATCGCGGTACGCCAGGGCGATGACCCGCAGCGCCTGATTGGCATAGGCGCGGGATACCGCCAAAAGCTCGTTGCGTTTCTGCTCGGTCAGTTCAATCTGCTGGTCATTGAAGCGTTCATGCGTGCAGCAGGCAAGAATCGATTCAATGGAACCTTTGACGAAAACTGTGCGTTTGCCCTTGTGCTCGCGCACAATCGAGATGCGTTTGCGCTCTGAATCGAACGGGAATAATTTCACGCGCGGATATTCGCGTAGCGTTATCTCCTGTTCGAACCCGGCTTTCATCAGCAGTGTCGCAAAGGCGGCTTCTGTCGGGTCACCGAGCGCATAAAAATCATTGTGGAATTCATCTGGTCCGTTGACGGTGCCGGTGGAGGACAGGAAACCCGCGAGAAAGAGGATCTTGTATTCGCCGAGAGAATCGCGGTTCATCACGCGGCCCGATTCGTCGAAAATTTCGCCTTCGGGATTGTATCCGGTGCCGGTGATACGAAAGTTGATGCCTTCAAAGAATGCCGAAGTGATGGTCATCTGGTTCTTGGTGATCGTGCCGGTTTTGTCCGTTGCAATGACGGTGGCGGCGCCGAGTGCTTCGACTGAAGACAGCCGCTTCACTACCGCTTTTTTACGCGCGAGGCGCGCGACCCCCAAAGACAATCCCATAGAAATTTGAGCCGGTAAACCCTCGGGTACCATTGCAGCCGCGACGCTGACGGCGAAAACCAGCGCCGTCTTCAGCGATTCGTCGCGCAATATTTGCACAACGAACAGGGCGAGTGCGAGACCGAGGGCAAAGCGCGTGATGTGTACGCCCAGTATATTGAGCTCTTTCTGCAGCGGCGACGTCTCGCGGTTCATGCTCTGCGAGCTCGCCGCAATTCTACCGAGTTCGGTGTGGTCGCCGGTTTCGCAGACGACTGCCAGTGCCTCGCCGCGGGCGAGCGACGTGCCGTAATAGAGAAAGTTTCTGCGGTCGGGCAGCGGAAGATCTTCGTCGGTCGCGAAGTCGGCGGATTTTTCGGTGGGCACCGATTCGCCCGACAGCGCAAATTCATTGGTCATCACACTTTCGGCCGAAAGCAGCCGACAATCAGCGGGTACCGCTTCACCTTCCTGCAGGTAGACGACATCGCCGGGTACAAGGGATGCCGCCGGCACTTCGACGCGGTGCCCGTCGCGCAGCGCAATGGCATTGTCTGCGACAAGCGAACCCAGTCGCGCGACGATATTTTCCGATTTCCAGTCCTGGAAAAAACCGACGAGCGCGTTGATCACGACGATGGCCATCAGTACGATGCCATCGTTGTGCGAGCCGAGAAAAAAAGACAGTATCGAAGCGAGAAAAAGCAATATGACCAGCAGGTTCATGAACTGCTCGGCCAGAAGCTGCCAGATGGTGCGGCCGCCTTTGGCGGTGATGGCATTGGCGCCGTGTTGCAGCAGCCGGCTCTTTGCCTCAGCAGCCGTCAGGCCACCCGAGTCTGCACGCAGATTGCGCAATACATCCCCAATTGTCTGCCGGTAATATGCGAGGGCCATAGTTGCCAATATCCGATTCACGGGCATTGTGCAAACAATTTGCGTCGCCGCGCTGAAACAATTCCGTGACATAGTCCCATGCAGATTGCAGAACGCATCGATACTTTCGAGTCGCACGAACTCGAATGGATGCCGCAAGACCTGAAGAATCTCTTTCGGGAGATTCTGTCGTGGGAACAGGAACTGATCGGCGTCTACCAAGCGGCGGCACCCATTGTGCAAAGCTGGCTTATGGAAACGAAAGCCGACGGCATTCTCGATTTATGCTCGGGAGCAGGTGGCCCTGGTATGACGCTTTTGAATGCGGTGAACGCTTCGGGCACGGGGAAAATCCGGCTGAAGCTCACCGATCTCTACCCGGCAACTGAAGTTTATGCACGGCTTGCAGGCGAAGGCCGCGGGCTCATCTCATACGCCGCCGAAAGTTTCGATGCGACCAACAGCCACGTCGACGCGGAATTTCCTGTGCGTACACTGCTATCGGCCTTTCACCATTTCTCGCCGGCGTTTGCGCGTAAAATTCTCGCCGACGCCGTGAAGAACAGCAACGGCATCTGCATCATGGATCCTTTTCAACGTGATTGGGCGCATCTTTTCGCCGTGTCTTTTGGCGCTGCTGCCGGAACTCTGGTGTTTCCGCTGTTGAAACAGCGCACTCCGCTTGCGTTCGCCGCCTGCAACCTGTCGCCCGTGATGGGCACGATGTTCTTATGGGACGGCTTTGCCAGCGTGCTGCGCGGCTATACGCCCGATGAACTTTTGCAGCTGACGCAGATTCCTGAGTGTGCTGCATTTAGCTGGGAATCAGGCACGTGGCGATATCCCGCGGGCCTGCCGCTGGGCGGCATGACCGGTGTGTACCTCATCGGCAAGCGCAGATAGGCCGGCAGTAGACAAAAATACTGGCAGGCTCCACAAAGCTTTGCAGCATGGGTCGTGATACAGATATCTTCAGACCTCAAAACTGAACTCAAGAACGGCTTTCAACGCCACCTCAATTACTCGCTCGGACGCACCTCCGATGAGTTAACCCCGACCGACGCCTATATCTCGCTCTCGCTCTCGCTGCGCGATCTGATGATGCACCGGTTGATTGTTAAACGCCGCAAGATTCGTCAGAAAAAGCGCGTGTACTATCTTTCCATGGAGTTTCTCATGGGTAAGATGCTCAATGTGGCGCTGGTCAACATGAATATGCGCAATGAAGCCTCGGAGTTGCTGCAAGAGTATGGTTATCGCCTGGACGACTTGTTGAGTCTTGAACCCGACGCAGCGCTCGGTAACGGCGGTCTGGGGCGCCTCGCCGCTTGTTTTCTCGACAGCATGGCCACCCTCGACTATCCGTGTTTTGGTGCCGGCTTGTGCTATGAGTTCGGCCTGTTCAAGCAGTCATTCGTTGACGGCGCGCAACAGGAATCTCCCGACGTGTGGCTCGCGGGCAATTATCCGTGGCTGGTTGACCGCCACGACAAACGCTATGAAATCCGTTTTTATGGCCATGTCCATCGCGAGGTGGATAAAAACTACTGGCACGATGGCGAGATCGTCATAGCGCGTGCGCGTGACATGCTGATTCCCGGCGACGGTGGCGGCGTCGGTATCACGCTGCTGCGTCTCTGGTGGGCCGAACACAATTCCGATTTCAGGCTCGATTATTTTCAACACGGTGATTATATCAAGGCGATGGCCGATCAGGTGAACTCCGAATCGATTTCAAAGGTGCTTTATCCCAATGACCAGAACCTGAAGGGGTTGGAGCTCAGGCTCAAACAGGAATATTTTCTCGCCAGCGCGACCGTACAGGATGCGCTCGCGAACTTCAAACGCAAAGAGTCGGATTTGTCGAAGCTGCCCGATAGGGTGTTTTTTCAACTGAATGACACGCACCCCGCGATCGCGGTGGCTGAGCTACAGCGTTTACTGGTCGATAAAGAAGGCTTGCCTTTCTCACAGGCCTGGGATATCACCCGTCGCTGTATGGGTTATACAAACCACACCATCATGCCCGAGGCGCTCGAAAAATGGAATCTCGATCTGTTTGGTCGCCTTCTGCCGCGCCACCTCGAGATCATCTACGACATCAATTTTCTGTTTCTGCAGGAGCTGCGCGACCGTGGCTTTCATGCCGATGAAATCGCGCGCGCCTCCATCATCGAAGAGGGGCATCCGAAGCGTATTCGCATGGCCGCTTTGGCGGTGGTCGGTTCGAGCGCGGTGAACGGCGTGTCTGCCTTGCATTCTGAGCTGGTGAAAAAAAATCTATTCCCCGAATATGCGCGCCTGTGGCCTGAGAAATTCTCGAATAAAACCAATGGCATTGCTTTCCGGCGTTGGCTGGTGGCTGCGAATCCCGGCCTGACCGCGCTCATCAACGAGGCGATCGGTGACAAATGGCTGCACGACCACTCATTGCTGAGAGAACTACTGCCTTTCCGCTCCGATGCGGCATTCCGCGCCAAGTGGCACGATATCCGCCTGCAGAATAAAAATCTGCTTTATGAAATCATTCAGGAGCGCAACCACATCACGTTGCCGCCCGATTCATTTCTCGATGTGCATGTGAAGCGCATTCATGAGTATAAACGGCAATTGCTGAATCTGCTGCGCATTGCGCGTATCTGCCTCGATATTCTTGCCGGCAACTACCGTGGCGACCACCATCGCACATTTGTGTTTGCCGGCAAGGCCGCACCGGGATACCACCGGGCAAAGCTGATGATCCGCCTGGCGCATGCGTTGTCGTCGTACATCGAGAAAAATCCGCTGATCCGCAAGCATATTCAGCTTGTGTTTCTCCCGAATTTTTCGGTGTCGCTGGCCGAGCGCATTTATCCGGCATCGGATCTCTCGGAGCAGATCAGTACCGCAGGCACCGAAGCGTCGGGCACCGGCAACATGAAATTCATGCTGAACGGTGTTGTGACATTCGGCACGCTCGACGGTGCCAATATTGAAATCGGGGAAGAGGCCGGCGCAGAGAATATTTACATATTCGGTAACACCGTCGAAGAGCTGCGCAAACTGCAACTGACGGGCTATAATCCGGTCGAGATTGCGAGCCGGCCAGAAATCCGCGAGATTTTCCATTTTATCGAAATTCTGCACGGCGACTTTCACGAATTCATCGATGCGCTGACTTATCAGGGCGATGGTTATTTTCATCTGGCAGATTTTGACAGCTACTGGACCATGCAGCAGAAAATCATGGTCGATTACAGTGACCAACCGGCATGGATCAGCAAAGGGATCACGAATACCGCGTGTGCGGGAAAATTTTCTTCAGACCGCACGGTACAGCAGTACGCGCGCGAAACCTGGCGCATCATCGAATGATCTTTCCGGTTACCGGATTTCCCTGTTCGCATGCGGTGCAGCAGCCGCTGGCGGAAAAATGTGTTTTTCTGAGCGCACGTTTTGTGGTGCGTGATTTTCGCGACACTGCTGCGCTCAGACACGCGGTGGCGTCATCAGCCGATGATATTTTTACCGCGAAGGCCGCCTGGTTTTCCGAAATTCTCCACCGCATTCTGCAGCGCACGAAATTCCAGACTGAGTTACCGGCTGAAACACAGAGGAGCACCGCTTCTTTTCTCGGGCTACAGGCAGCGGAGTGCAACATTGCGCTGGTGGGTTTGTTGTGGCTCAGTGCGGTGAATCCTGCTTTGGCGCCGCTGGCCCGGTGTTTTGCCGGCAGTGAAAAAATTCCACAGCTGGCATTTTTGGCGAAAACGGCAGCAGGCGCGAGGCTGTTGAGACTCATCACAGAGCAGGCGGGGTCGCTCGACGATCTTCTGCAGGCGCTGATATTGCATATGCCGGGAGTGCTGACGGTAGACGAAAGGGATTTTTTGCGCCGCCTCGTGCGCTATGACCGCAGCGCTCAGTTCACCGGCTTTAGCGGTGGCGGTGAAAGCGAATTTCCCGTGGCACTACCGGCCGGCGGTGGCATCAGCCGCAGCAGCGACAGCCCGTGGATGCGCGAACTCGTATTGCTGGCCAAGATTGTTCCTGTGTGGCTGGCCGACCTTTCGCGCCGGCATGGCAGGGGAATACACAGGCTCGACGAAATTCCCGAAGAAGAAATCGCGCGCATTGCAGCTTTCGGGGTGAACGGTATCTGGCTCGTCGGTTTGTGGCAGCGCAGCGCGGCTTCGGCGCGCATCAAGGCACTGTGCGGCGGCAAGAATTATTCTTCCGCCTATTCGGTCTTTGATTACCGTGTGGCCGATGAATGGGGTGGAGACGCCGCATTGTACAGTTTTCGCTCACTCTGCGAGCGGCATGGCATCAGACTTGGCTGTGATATGGTGCCGAACCATACCGGCATCGACTCAAAATGGATGCGCGAACATCCCGACTGGTTCATACAGACTGCGGCAAATCCGTTCCCCGGTTACTCGTTTAACGGTGAAAACCTCTCGGGGGCGGCAGGCATAGAAATACGCATTGAAGATCATTACTACGATAAATCTGACGCGGCCGTTGTCTTTGCCTGCGACCGCGACGGAAAACGCCGCTACATCTACCACGGCAATGACGGCACCGGCCTGCCGTGGAACGACACTGCACAGCTCGACCACACAAACGGCGAGGTGAGGCGCGCGATCATCGATACCGCGCTCTATCTGGCGGAGAATTTTTCGATCATCCGTTTCGACGCGGCAATGACACTCACGCGCGACCACTACCGGCGGTTGTGGTTTCCCGGCGCAGACGACGCTCCGGCGATCGCCAGCCGTTCGATTTATGGCATTGCGGCGCATGAATTTGATGCGCGCTTGCCGGTCGAATTCTGGACAGAACTCGTGAATGAATTCCGGCAGCGCGGCAGCGACACTCTGCTGGTGGCCGAAGCTTTCTGGATGACTGAGATGTATTTTGTGCGCAGCCTCGGCATGCACCGCGTGTACAACAGCGCGTTTATGCATTCGCTGCGCGATGAAAAAAACGCGGAATTCGAGGCGAATCTGAAAAACTTCAGGCAGCACGATGCAGACACGTTATCGCGCTTCGTGAATTACCTCAGTACACCCGATGAAGAGTCGGCCGCCGTCTGTTTTCCCAACGACGAAAAGTACCTCGGCGCAATGCTGCTCATGGCGACGCTGCCGGGATTGCCGATGCTGGCTCCGGGACAGCTCGAAGGTTACCGCGAAAAATATGGCATGGACCAGCAGGCACCGCAATGGAATGAGCCGGTGCGGCAAGATCTCGCTGCCTCTTACGCCAAGCGCATTGCGCCGTTGCTGCGCAAGCGTGCTGAGTTTTCCTCCCCTTTGGCGTTGCAGTTTATTGAATGCAATAAATCACCGCATTGCATCGTCTATGCAGCTGGCACGAAAGAACGCCATCTTATTATTTTTAATAATTTCGCCCATGAAGAGCGTGTGGATTTTTCCGGTGCTGCGTTCTGCGCACTGTTTTCAACCAGTGCCGCAAGCCTCGAGTGGTATGATGCTTTTTCGGGCGAGAAAATGCGCGCCGACAGAAATACGCTGCTTGCAGAGGGCTACTCAATACCTTTGCAACCGTATCAGTCTGTGGTATTCTCGGGGTTTACCGAGGCAGCTGTGGTTCAGGCGGCCCAGCCTGCGCATGCGCTGATTTCGGCTGATCGGCATTACAGCGGCGTCGCGGTGCCTGTGGCGGCGCTGCGTTCGCGCGTAAGTTGCGGCATCGGTGAATTTGCCGATCTGAAACTCATGATCGACTGGTGTGCCCTGACCGGGCAAACGATCATCAATCTTCTGCCGGTGAATGACACCGGCATGAACAGCAGCCCTTATTCTGCGCTGAGCGCGATGGCGTTGCACCCGGTTTACCTGCGGCTCGATGATCTGCCGATGTTGCCGGCAATGCAGGCGCGAGTCGCAGAGATGCGCAGGCTGCAGGAAAAAAAATCGCGCGTTTCCTTTCAGGAAATTGCCGCGTTCAAAGAAAAAATCCTCCGCGAGATCTATCTGCATGACCCAGACGAATCGCTTGCGCAGTTGCCGCTCGAATTCCGCGAGCAGCGCTGGCTGGTGGAATATGCAGTCTATCGGCACCTGAAAGACCGCTTCGGCGGCAGCGCATGGTTCCAGTGGAATGGCGCGGGCGATGCCTCACAGGAAGTGAAGGATCTGCTGCGTGATCCCGAGTGGTTTCGCATTGAGGAATATTTTACCCAAAACAACAGAGAAGCGGGCTTTTATGTCTGGCTGCAGTACCATCTGCACCGACAGCTGACAGCGGTTAAAGAACATGCTGATGCGCGCGGTGTGTTTCTCAAAGGGGATATGCCGATCATGCTCGAGCGCGACAGCGTCGATGTCTGGCTGAATCCGCAACTGTTCAACCATCATCTGCGTGCGGGCGCGCCGCCCGACATGTTTTCTCCCGAAGGGCAAAACTGGGGATTTCCCGTCTATAACTGGCCGGCTCACGAACAGCAGAATTTTTCGTGGTGGCGCGAGCGCATCGCACAGCTGGCGAAATATTTTTCAGCCTACCGCATCGACCACGTGCTGGGTTTTTTTCGTCTGTGGTGCATCGAAGAGGGTAATTATTCCGGGCAGGATGGCTTTTTTCAACCCGCTGGTGCGCTCGACGCGGCAGAACTCAATGCCATGAACATCGCGGCGGAACATCTGGCAGCTCTCTACCGCGTGCGCATTGCTGAGAGTGAAGTTCCACACCTACCGGCAGAGGCGCTGCTCACTGATACCGGCGCACATTACCTGCGCGATGATCTCACACACGAAAAAGGCATTGCGTCGCTCGGGCTCAAGCAGGATTTACAGAATCAGCTGTGGCGGCGTCTGCATGGCAGGCCATTATTGAAGGTGGGCGAAAAGTTTTATCCTGCATGGGCCATCGGCGAACGGCTCAATGGCATTGAAAGCGTACCGCAACACTTGAAACAGGCGTTGATCGAACGCGTCGCACGCCTGCAGAGCGACGACCGGCCGCGCCAGCAGGCGCAGGGGCAGAAAATTCTGTCCGTGCTGCGTGAAGCCGCCGCGATGCTACCCTGCGCCGAAGACCTCGGAGTCGTGCCCGATTATGTGCGCCCCACATTGGCCGAGCTCGGTATTCTTTCGCTCAAGGTCTACCGCTGGGAAGCGGAGAATAATATTCCGAAAGATCCGCAGGGCTATCCGTTCCTTTCGCTCGCCACGAGTTCAGTGCACGACTCGACCAATCTGCGCGCATGGCTCGCCGGCGAACCGGGGCAGGTGACTGGCATGGAGATCAAAGATGGCAGGGCCACCGCTGAGCAGGTCAGGGATTTTCTGCTGCGCCTCTACTGCTCGCCTTCGATGATTGTCATGATTCCGCTGCAGGATCTGCTCGCACTCGACTCAAAATTCCACGGCGACGCCGCAGAGGAGCGCGTGAATATTCCGGGAACGGTGTCTGATTTTAACTGGACCTACCGTATGCCGGTTCTGCTCGAAGATTTGCTCTCTGAAGATAACCTGCGGGACACCGTGAAAAAGCTCGTGTCAGCGCGACCGGTTAGCCTGTAACGCGCTCGAGCAGCACAGAACTCTGTGCCGGCAGATAGCAGATATCCTGGATGGCTTCGTCGTGGCACGCGCGCGCGGTGTGCAGCACTTCGCGCATTTTAACTCCCGGTAGTGAAAACAGCACATTGTCGCGCGAAGAATTCAGTAGCAGAAGATAATTCTCAAAGTGAACCGCAAACGCCTGTCGGTGCCCGTTGTGGGGGTAGATCGCATGCGGCTGCGTGGCAGCGAGCACCTGCTTGCGCAGCGACAGGCAGGCGCGCACGAAACCGATCAGGTCGTCTTCGCGTGCATGCCAGTCGAGCCACGATATTTCGTTGTCCTGGCAGTAGGCGTTGTTGTTACCCCGCTGCGAGTTTCCCATTTCATCGCCAGCCAAAAGCATCGGAATATCCTGCGCAAAGATGAGAGTCAAAAGCAGGTTTTTCCGTTGTTTTTTGCGCAGCGCCAGAATTTCCATATCGTGCGTTTCCCCTTCCACTCCGCAATTAAAGCTGTGGTTATGGTTAGATCCGTCGCGGTTGTGTTCGCCGTTCGCGTGGTTGTGTTTGTGGTCGTAACTGACGAGATCTTTGAGCGTGAAGCCGTCGTGGCAGGTAATAAAATTGATCACCGGTCGGCCGCGGTGCACGATCAGTTGGGCAAGATCTTCTGCCGAACGGTCACCTTTCCAGAAACCCCGCGCTGTATCACGAAAGATATCATTCCATT
>Ga0138256_10001808_pt1 | contig 23050 bp, 18 predicted proteins | sample KNB2016incub_MG_FD_105486 | JGI IMG/M metagenome (GOLD analysis project Ga0138256, IMG submission 105486) | Active sludge microbial communities from wastewater in Klosterneuburg, Austria - KNB2014incub_MG | ecosystem: Engineered > WWTP > Activated sludge > Unclassified | place: Austria... | reverse complement strand
GGTACTGTAAGGGGAATCGTCTATTGTCTTTTCTTCCTGACCAACCACTTCGCGCGCACCGGTGGCCGCATCCTCGAGGAGCTGGACCTGTCCTGGGGTGAGTATCTCGTCATCTCGACCGTGCGCCGGCGCGGCCCCCAGGCGAGCATGTCGCCTTCCCTGATCAGCGAAAACCTCGGCATGTCGACCGGCGGAGTCTCGAACTTGCTGCGCCGCATGGAGAAGAGGGGCCTGGTCAAGCGCGCGCCGTCCAGCCGCGATGGTCGCGGGGTACGGGTCCAGATCACGGCGCGCGGCCGCAAGTACGCCGAGGACGCGCTCAACAGGATCAGCGCCAACCAGCTCGAGCAGCTCGAGATCCTGCCCACCGCCGAACGCGTGCGGCTCTACGCCACGTTGCGTGGACTCGTGGCGCAACTCGAATCCCGTTCGGTCGGCAAGTCGCTGCTGGAGGCCTCCGGCAGGACTCGCGCCTTGCGCCGCTGACCTCGAGGCTACTCGCTTCGGCTCAGCCCGGCTTCGCCGCTCCCAGCCAGCCGATGATGAAAAGCAGCGCCCAGAGCGACCACAGCACGTAGGTGCCCTGCCAGAGCGACTTGCGGACGAAAGCCTCGTCACCCGGCTGCGGCTGTTCCGCCCAGATGCGCGGCCAGGCTGCGTAGGATTTGCGGATGTAGTAGCGGATGCCGATGCCTGCGCACAGGACACCGCCCAGCAGGATCACCTTCCACGCAAGCCACGCCGTCGCGAACGGCTTGCCGGTTGCGAGCGAAAGCAGGCCGCTGCCGACCGCCGCCGCGATCAGCAGATAGCGCAGCCACCAGTCCCAGCGGGCCCACTTCCCGCCCGTGGGCCCATTGCGCTTCCAGTGCGTGACCCACATGAACCAGAACCAGGCGGCACACAGCAGCCACACGAGCACGAGCCCCGCGCCGCGGATCGGCACCAGTCCCAGGATCGAAGCCAGCGTGAGCCCGAGCGGGACGCTGAAGATCAGCGCATTGCGCGGATGCTGGTCGACCTCGAGCAGGAAATCCCACAGCCGCTTGCGCTCGGCGCCCGACAGGCCGGAAGCGCTGGTCGTGTAGTGGGTCAGCGCATTGATCACGAGGTCGCTGCCGATCCAGTAACCCATCACCAGCACGTGCAGCCACAAGGTCAGTTCATACAGTGTCATTCATTCTTCCCGTCTTCATTGCCAGCCGCGTGCCTCGCGCATGCTCACGGCGTAGTGGCCGCGGGCGCGCCACAGCAGCCAGGTACCCGCGGCGACGCTGGCGCCCGCCACGATGGCGAGCGACAGGTAGAGCGAATCGTCGGAGCGGAACACGCGGTCGGTGAGCAGCGCCACCATGGTCGGGCCCAGCATCAGGCCGATCAGGTTGAGCGTGAAGTAATACATTGCGGTGAGCTGCGCGCGCATGTTCGGCGGGGCGATCGCGAGCACCGACGCCACGCCACCCACCGTGGCAATGGCGCCGCCGAGCGTCGCCGGCACCAGCATGGCTACTGCCAGGTCGGGCGTCGGCATCAGTGCGATGCCCACATAGCCGACGAACAGGAACGCGTAGCCGATCAGCGCCGTGCGGACATAGCCGTCGTCGTAGCGGCGATTCAGGGTGTCGCAGAGCCAGCCGCCGACCAGCACGCCCACCACGCCGGTGACGATCAGCAGCACCCCGCGCACCTGCAGGTACCACGCCATGGTCGGCACATCGAGATCGAAGGTGCGGCGCAGGAACTCGGGAATCCAGTAGCCGACGCCGTAGTTGGTGATGGCCATTGCGGACAGGCCGACGAACAGCAGCCCGTAGGTGCTGCGACGCTTGCCGACATAGGCAATCGACTGCCACAGCGAAACGCGCTCGAAGGTCGTGGCATACACCCGCCGCGCCGGCTCGCGGATCGTCAGGATCAGCAGCGCGACGAGAAAGCCCGGCAGGCCGACCAGGATGAACATGTACTGCCACGGACTCACGGTGCCGAAGACCGCCAGCGTGTAGGGCCCGTGCGCATCGATCGCGGGATACAGGGTGGCCGCCAGGAAGCTGCCCACGCCCATGCCGGCGGAGATGCCGGCGGTGTACACCCCGACCGCACGCCCGAGCCGGTCGGGCGGGAAATAATCCTTCAGCAGCGACAGTGCGGGTGGATTCAACGCCGCCTCGCCGACGCCGACGGCGACCCGCGCCGCGAACAGCGCCCAATAGCTGCCTGCCATGCCGCACAACACGGTGGCGATGCTCCACAGGGTGACGCCGAAAAAGACGATCAGGCTGCGGTTCCAGCGGTCGGCGAGCCACGCGATCGGCATGCCGAAGAACGTGTAGAAGAGCGCGAAGGCCCCGCCGAGCAGGAAGCTCATCTGCAGGTCGCTGATGCCGAGATCCGTCCGGATCGGCTGCACCAGCAACGAGATCACGTCGCGGTCGACGAAAGCGAGGATGTAGGCGACCAGCAGGACCGCGACGACATACCAGGCGTAGCCGGCGCGCGGGTAACGGGAGCGGTCGAATTCAGCCTGTGACAAGGGCAGCCTTCCCCGCCGAGTGGCGATCATCCTGCATTACACAACATCCCTTCCGCAACCTGCCACGGGAATGCGCCCATTGGGCGGATTCCCGCGGCAGGACCGGCATCCCAGGGGCAACTCGCCCGGCGGCTTGCTTTCGGCTACAGGTAGCGGAACGGGCTCGAGGACTTGTAGTGCTGCAGCAGGCCGCTCTTCGTTTGAGCGGTTTCCGCCCACTTCGAAAAATCGCGGCACAGTTTGCGTGAGTCGAATGAGCGGTGCTGACCGTCATTGATCACCATCGCACCATTGACCATCACGTGTCGCACCGCACTGCGATCGTGCGAGTAGATCAGGTTGTTCAGCAACGACGTCGTTGGCGATAGCGTGGGGCGAATCGTATCGATGCAAATCAGGTCTGCGGCCTTGCCCGCCTCCAGCGAACCGATTCGATCGGCCATGCCGATGGCCTCAGCGCCGCGGATGGTCAGCAATTCGAGCGCGGTCTCCGCATTGCCCCAACCTCGGTGCCGGATCCTCTGGTTGAAGATCGCGAACTTGGCTACCTCCCAGATGTCCTGACTGTTGTTGGAGGTTGGGCCATCGGTCCCGATGCCGACCTTAATACCGAGCTCCAGCCACTCCTTGACCAGCGAGCGCCCACCGTTGTTCACTGAACAGTGGGATATGGCGGCACCCCGTTTGGCGACCAAAGCACTCTCCTCCTGGTCGAACCAGGATCCGTGCCCGATCAGCAAACGCGGGTTCAGCACGCCCAGATCATCGAGGTAGGGCACGATCCGCATGCCGTTTTGCGCCAGGCATTCCTTCTGCTCGTTTTCGGTGGCACCCGCATGCATGCCGAAGCGCAGGTCGTGCTTCACCGCGTATGCGTGGAGCGCCAGCATCATCTCCTTGGACACCCGCATTACCGAGAACGCGTCCGGCGAGACCGAGACGAGCGGCGAGGTCACCTTGGACCGCAAGAAATCGAGCGACTGGAGCGCTCCGTCCACGGTATCACGCACGTCTTCAGGGACGATCAGGTTGGGGGCGGCGTTGTCCGCGGCGTCCATGCCGTACCGTGCGATGGCCACGCGCGCACCCGACTCCTCGGATGCCCTCACGCAGCCAAGCATGAGCTCGTCCGTCCCCGCCTCGAGGGCTTTGCAGGTGGTAATGCCGCCCTGAAGCTGTTCGAGCAGGCCGACCGCTGACCCGAGGTATCCACCCTCGCCGTCGAGCACCCGCAGCCCCGCGTACATGGCGGCGCCCCCGGGGAAGCCCCGCCAGTCCTGCATGGCACGCATCCCGAAGCTCGAGATGTGATTGTGGGTGTTGATCAGGCCCGGCATGACCACGTGATCGGCCATCGATCGTCGTTCGACCCCGTCGGTGTCGCCCAACGAGGCCATGGTTCCCACTTTGTGAATCGAGTCGCCCCGGATCCAGACATAACCATTGGTGATGACGTCGCGGGTCGCGTTCATCGTGATGACGAACGCGTCGGTGAGCAGCAGGTCTTTGGTGCCTGCCGCCGCCACGGCGCCGGGGCTCCCTTTGGCTGTCGCTGATTCGCCCGTGTTCGGGCCCAGAGCCATCGCGGCTCCTGCCACCCCCGCACCTACCAGGAACCTGCGCCGACCTTGGTCAAGCTCGGCCACGCTATTCTCATCGGTCATGATGTCGCTTCCTCTAATGATCCAGTGTCGTTCTGATTTCTCGTGCGGCGACGGCCGCTACGGCTGCGGCGGGCGCTCTCCCGCCCACGCAGCATCGCCTTCCGGCGGCGTGCCCCTTAACCAGTCGCCGAATCCATAAGGGTCGGGCAAGGGCTGCGACCCATGCTCATGAATGGACTTCCACACGCCATCCACCTCATGCAGGACCCAAGTCATCCGCATCTTCAGCGGGTTCGGGCGCCCGTTGACCTCAAACTCGTAATTCACCACCGCTGCGACCAAAGCCATCGTTCCCTCGGCTTTCACGTCAGGGCCCCGCGGCCCCTCGGGGAAGCCCATGATCCGGGGATCTTCGAGGTCGATCAGGGACAGGACAGTCGGTACGTCGCGGGCGCAAATTGCATTGAGCCTCCGCTCGGTCGACACCAGGGCCGGGTGCACCGGCTCAGTTGCGCGCGGCCCTGTCTGGCAACTGGCCATTCCGCCGCCCACCGCGTCGGAAGCGAATGCACCGGGCGCGGCCAGTGCTGCGCCCAAGGCCAGCCAGCATCGCAACGACCACCGGAGCCTTCGGGACCCTGCGCCCGAAGGAAGTAACTTGTTCATATAATCTTCCGTCTGCGCATGCGTTCCGAATGCTTTACGAAAAGATACTTGATGGCGCCCATAATACACACCCGACTTTCGAACGCAAGACGGGCGAGTGCCTGATAGCAGGCGTCAGAATCGCAGGGTGAACTGGAATTTCGCAGATGCCTTCCGATCTGCGGTCCGAAAGCGCAGATCGCCAACCTCTTCATGGATCCAGCCCTGGTCGAACACCAGGAACACATCCGTTCCCGGCCGCAGCGTGTAACGCAGCCTGGCCTGCCAGGCGAGATTCCTGGAGCGGTTGTCATACTGGACGCGGTTCGACAACAAGAGAAATGGCGTGGCCGCAATGTCCAGATCCGCGCTCAACAGGCGGACGACGAAATCTCCTTCCGGCATACGAGCGAACGTCTGGTCTGCCTTTCCCGTGAACGTCAACCACGGTGGCCACTTGTAGGTTATTGACGCGGTTGCCTGCTCGGCCGAACCTGACCAGAAGTCGCCCCACTGATAGCTGAGACTTGCTGAAAGCGGTCGCTTGGTCGCGGTAGCGATCTGGCTCAGGAAGCGCGTCGATCGATACTCGCCCGATGGCAGGATGACGCCAGGCGAGATCTCGAAGGGTTCGAACAAGCGCTCGTAACTCGAAATGATATCCAGCAGTGCGTGGATCGAGTCTCCGGAGCGAAAGTGCCAGTCAAAAGGCTTGACATAGAGGTTCCAGCTTTCCAGCTCGCCGGTATCCACGCGCTCGAAACGGGTGAAGTACACGGCGTGAAACATCTGTTGCAAGCCAAGGAAATCGTCCGGCCGCGGGTTGTAGCCCGCGCCGGCGCGATACATTCGTACATTGCGCCGCTGCACGAATCCGAGCGCCGGGTCGAAGTTCTCCTGTGTCTCGCGAATGACCGCCTGCAGATTGATCTTGTCGTTCGGATAGTGCGCGGATAATCCATAAGACCAGTCATCACCGCCGGCGTCCCCGGATTCACTTCTGACGGCATAACCATTCAGGATGAAATTGCGCGAGGATTCCAGAAACCGCGAGGTGGCCAGGCGCACATCCATGCCATAGGTACGCCCGGTCTGTCCCGGCTGGGGGCTGCCATCAGTGAAGATGGCACCGACATACGACTGCTGGAGGAAATTCTGCCTGACACGCGCGACCAGGAAGTCTTTTTCCTCGGCCAGCGGCGAATCCATGGTGTGTACGCCCAACAGGCCGACACTGGTTCGGCCGGCGGTCCCGGCCAGCTTCAAGCCACCTTCGATCGGCACCTCCGCCCCCTCCAGCAAGCCAATCCGGCGACTGAAAAAGGGATAGACGTCGTTGCCGGCAACGGGAATGCCTCCCTGGGCAACAGGGTCGGTGCCGGAGAAGGTGAACAGGCCGACATCTTCCAGGAAAAATGCCCGCTTCTCCGGATAGAGCAGTGAATGACGCGTCAGGTTGATCTGCCGGGCATCCGCTTCCGTCTCGCCGAAGTCCGTATGGAGTGTGCCGGTCAACTTCAGACTGGGTGTCACGTTGTAAAACACATCCATCCCGAAGTCGCTGTCATGGGCCTTGTCGAGGCCCGCCATATCAACCCAGCGCAGTGCCGAGAATATCTTTGCATCGAGACCGATCCCCTGGCTGAGTCTCCCAAGTGCATTAATGGTTCCGGCCTGCGAAACCTGGAGAAAGGGCGACTCCAGTCTCGCCCCAGCCCACTGCGCCTCTTCCTGCTTCCTGAAAATCGTGCGACTGACATTGAAGCCCCAATATCCCTGGCCTTCCGGGAAGTTAAGGCTCTTGAAGGGGATGGCGAATTCCGCAACCCATCCAGCCTCGGTGCGATTCACACGCACTTGCCAGATCGCATCCCAGTTGGTGTTCAGTTCGCCATTGGCGAATACCAGGCCGTCCACGAGAGCGCCCGATGGATTGGTGGCGAAATAGAACGCGTTGCGTTTGTCGTGGAATGTGTCCAGCAGGATTTCTATGCGGTCGTCGGCGTTCAGGCTCCCGTCGCGCTTCATCGTGGTGCCGATGATGCGATCCGCTTCGGAGTCGTAAGCCTTCACCCCAATGTACAGGTGGTCGCTGTCGCGAAGTAACTTGACCTCGGTCCGCTCGCTCGGCGCCCGTCCTGTTGCCGGTTGCCGTTGAGTCAGCTCTCCGATGTCAGGCGCCTGTATCCAGGCGTCTTCGTTCAAGTGACCGTCGAGGACAATCGGCTCAGTGGTAAAAGCGACCCCAGCGAGTCGCTCGTCGCTCGCGACCGATGCTGCAGAGAACAGGTACAGAAGCCCGTACATTGCGCGACGCGTTGCTATTAAGTGCATGTGATCGACGTGGCCTCGCTCGCACTGGCGGTGCGTGGAACTCATTGGCGTTCGCGCAGGCAAGCAATCCCGCCGCAGTAGAGTTGCTGCGGCGGGATCGCAAGCCAGTCAAGCCCTGCTTGTTGGCTCGATGGGGCCTACATGTAGCGGAAAGGACTCGACGACTTGTAGTGCTGAAGCAGGCCGCTCTTCGTTTGAGCACGTTCTGCCCACTTCGACAAATCGCGACACAGTTTGCGTGAGTCGAATGAACGGTGCTGACCGTCATTGATCACCATCGCACCATTGACCATCACGTGTCGTACCGCACTGCGATCGTGCGCGTAGATCAGGTTGTTCAGCAGCGACGTCGTTGGCGATAGCGTCGGGCGAATCGTATCGATGCAAATCAGGTCTGCAGCCTTGCCCGCCTCGAGCGAACCGATTCGATCGGCCATGCCGATGGCCTCGGCGCCGCGGATGGTCAGCAACTCAAGTGCCGTCTCTGCGTTGCCCCAACGTCTGTGCTTGATTCTCTGGCCAAAAATCAAGAACTTGGCAACCTCCCAGAGATCCTGACTGTTATTGGTGGTCGGGCCATCGGTACCAATGCCGACTTTGACACCAAGATCCAACCACTCCTTGACGGGTCCATAGTTGCCACCGCGTGCATTAGCGACCGCGCAGTTGGATATTCCAGCTCCCCGCTTGGCAACCAAGGCGCTCTCGTCCTGATCGAACCACGTTCCGTGCCCGATCAACAAACGCGAGTCCAGGACACCCAGGTCATCCAGGTAGAACGCGATTCGACGGCCATGCTGCGCCAGGCATTCCTTCTGCTCATTCTGCGAAGCGCCCGCGTGCATGCCAAAGCGCAGGTCGTGCTTCACGGCGTAGGCGTGCAGCGCGAGCATCATTTCCGTGGACACGCGCATCACCGAGAAGGCATCCGGTGCAACACTCACGATCGGCGAAGTCACCTTGGACCGCAGGAAGTCGAGCGACTGGATCGCCCCGTCAATCGAATCACGCACATCTTCCGGGACAATCAGGTTGGGAGCGACGTTACTCGCCGCGTCCATGCCGTACCGCGAAATCTGCACGCGCGCACCGGACTCTTCGGAGGCCTTGAGGCACCCGAGCATGAGCTCGTCCGTGCCCGCCTCGAGCGCTTTGCAGGTGGTAGTGCCGCCCTGAAGCTGTTCGAGCAGCCCGACCGCCGATCCCAGGTAGCCGCCCTCACCGTCCAGCACCCGCATCCCCGCGTACATGGCAGAGTCGCCGGGGAAGCCCCGCCAGTCCTGCATGGCACGCATCCCGAAGCTCGAGATGTGATTGTGGGTATTGATCAGTCCCGGCATGACGACGTGATCAGCCATTGATCGCCGTTCGACCCCGCCGGTCTCACCCAGCGAGGCCATGGTTCCCACCTTGTGGATCGAATCGCCCCGGATCCAGACATAACCGTTGGTGATGACGTCGCGGGTCGGGTTCATCGTGATGACGAACGCATCCGTGAGCAACAGGTCCTTCGTCCCCTTTCCGGCTACTACGGAACCTGAGGCACCCTGGGATTTCTCGCCGCTCTTCGTTGCCGCACTCGCGATCAGGGGCAGGCTGGCTGCGCTTCCTGCCACCCCGGCAGTGACCAGGAATCTGCGCCGCCCGCGGCTGAAGTTCGTAGTCTCTTTCTTGCTCGCCATGATTATCCCCTCCTCAACGGCTTGAACTTTCGCAAGGCTCATTTCGCCTTGGCGCCTTTCGGCTGCATGCGGCCGGCGTCAATGAGGAGCTCCTCTTTGGTGCCTACCCGATTACCGTGCCCCGTTACGACTTTGGCCACATCGATACCCACGCGCTCCAGGTTGTCCACGAACTCGGCAGCACCCTGAACCTGGAAGTCCCGCAGCGGCGCATTGGCAGGATTTGACGGCCGATAGATGTCAGTGACCCAAATCACCTTCTCCGTTGGCAGGTACACCATCACCATGTTGTCGTTGTGATGCGCGTTGCGCATCGCGAACACGTCGATAGAGCGATTGCCGTCTGACAAGGTAACTTTGTCTTCGACCGGCAGGAACTTCGGCTCCACATTGCTTCTCGACATGGCATCCGGGTTCAGCGTGCGCGGATTGCTCCAAGCCTTCTGATAGAACTCAACGCTATTTGCGTGCGCGACGAGCGTGGCGCCTTCCGCCATATAGGCGCGCAAGCCCCCCGCATGATCGAAGTGCGGATGCGTACTCACTACGTAGCGAACCGGTTTTCCGGGCGCCAGTTCCTTGCCCTTTGCAATTACCGCCTGCGTGTCATCTTCGGCCTCCTTGGCCTCAACAAACACAAGATGGTCAGCCATCTCGACCAAAAGTACGTTATGGCCACCGCGCAAATGCCATACACCTGGGGCCACCAGTTCTGACACGATATTGATGGGTGGCTCCTGGTAATTCTTCACCACTTCCGGCACCAAAATGCTCACCGGCACATTCGCGCGGACGCTCGTGACGTTCAGTCGCAAAGTCGGCCATCCGCCAGACAGTTCAGTGATGCGGCTCGGATAGCGCACGCCGTCGTAGAGCTTGTAATCGTCGAACTGCGTCTCGATAAGCATATCCCCCAGCACGGGGTAATCTATCCACGTCTGCACCAGCTCCAGGTCGCCTTGGGCGTTGAAGCGGCCGTAGTACTTCTGATTGCCGACCATGAAGGTCGTCTCGCCACCGCTGCTGGTTTTGCGAAAGGGTGCCTGGTGCTCCAGCGCCAGCTTGATAAAGCCGTGCGGAGTTGAGCGCAGGGCGGCGAGCCGCTCATCGACCCTGTCTGGCCTGGTCCGGATCCGGTCCGGGGCCATCACGTTCCACGCCAGGTTGCCACTCTGGTATTCGTCCAGGTATGGACGCAGGAAATCAAAATACTCGTTACGGAACGCAAGATTCTGCGCCTTGTCGACATCATCGGCCTCAGTCGGCTCAGTGCGCGTCATCAGAACGTGGCTTGCCCCCGCAGTGTAGTCCGCCGTCAGCGCATAACTCGACACCGGGATCTGCACCCACGGTGTGGCGCTGCTGTACTGCTGCCCCACCCAGCCCCACATTCCATTCCCAACGATCTCAATGGAATTGGTATCAGCGACATTCATGTTCTTTGCCGCGACGTCGATACCATTGACTTTCCCGCAGGCGGAAAGCGCGAGAGCGGCAACGATGACGGCACCGCGCAACGAGGCCTGCTTCATGCCAGGACTCTCGCTGCCCGCGGACTGCGCAACTCGACGTGATTCCCACATTGGCCTTCTCCCTCTCCAGCTAGCGAAAGTTTCGACCTTGCGGTCAAGCTCAGGCGACCTGGCGCACCGACCAAAGAATTCGGTCGATGCGCCAGATCGGCAATGCAGACTAGAACTTGTAAACAGCCGTCAAGCCAATCTGCCGGCCAACATCAGGAGTGACCGTTACGCCTTGCTCATTGAAATTCAAGCCATGCGAAAAGGACGATTGCCGAGCGCCTGCTACATAGAAGTAGCTATCAAACAGGTTCTTTACCCAGAACTCCACTCGATAGGTATCAGTCTCGGAACCCAGTCTCAGCGCAGTCGTCGTGTAATCCGGGGTCCACGCGAGGTTGCTTTCATCAGTGTAGGCTTCGCCAAAATACATCACCTCACCCCGAATAAAGCCCGTCCACTTGTCACTTATTGGCCGCCTGTAACTCGCGTATACGGAACCAGAAAACTCCGGGTAGCGCGCGGAAGAGTTGCCAGCGCAGTCAGTATCGCCCGTGAACCTTTGTGGGAATACACAATAGAAGTCCTGGAACTCGGAAGCCGCCCAATTGAAGGTCATTCCGACCTTCCCGTAGTCTCCAACCAGGGCATCCGCAGTCAGTTCAATGCCCCAGAGATCCGTCATGCCCGCCGCCACATTGAGCTCGACGGTCCGTATTCCCGTCTCGGGATCTGCATTGGGGTGGGCCGGGTTGTACAGCATTGCCTGCACCCTTGTCTGCTGGTTCTTCCACTTCATGTAGTAGGCAGCCAGATCAAAATACAGCCGATCATCAAGTAGCCGCTGCTTCCAGCCGAACTCGAAGTTTTCCAGTTCCTCTTCGTCTACGTACTCAGACCCACCGACTTGATCCTGAAGCTGCTGCTTCTCATCGTCGGATAGCGCGAACACCGCGGTGTTAAAGCCACCGGGCCTATTCCCCTGGGCATAAGTCAGGTAAAGATTCGTTGACCTGTTGGGCTCATATTGAAGAATGGCGCGCGGCATGAAGTTCGTGAAAGTCTTCTTTACCGAGGCACCGGTTACTGTCTGCCCCTGATCTTTCTCGTCTTCCTGATAGCGTCCCTCAAGACTCAGGTTGATCTTGTCCGTGAACTCGTAGTTCAGCGCGCCAAACGCAGCAGGCGTTCTGATGAGTGTCGAGGACCCGCTGCTGGAGTTCCTGAGAAACAGCTCAAATGGCGGTAGCCAAACGTAGCCAGCGCCTTTGCCGTCTTGCTTGAAATAGGACAGGCCAATCAACCACTCCAGCCTCTGGTCAGTGCCAGAGCTCAAGCGGAGCTCCTGGAAGAAGTCCGAGCTGACGTTGGCGCTGGAACTAAAAATCGCTTTTACGCCCTCAGCGTCGTTATCCGTGACGGAATGAGTGGCCCCTTCGTTGTATCCCGAGATGGATGTGAGATCCCAGCCAAGCCCCGGGAACGTGTAAGTCATCTTGAGGTGGGCGCGAAGCGACTCACGGCGCGTGCCGAGGTGCTTCAGACTGGGCACATCATCATAGATTGCCAATGTGGCGGGATCGGACCAGAGAGGGCTACCCGTGTGATCAAAGAGCAACTCCCGGCCCCGGACGGAATCGAGCACCGAACTGAGAGTCAGACCGTCTCCTGGGCGAACCTTGGGTATTTCGCCGCAGAAGAAATCCACTGGGCCCACACCGGTATAGCCTGGCGGGGGAGTGAACAACGGATCACCACCATTCTTCGCCCAGCAATTCAGCAGTGGGGCGCCAATGAATCCACCCGCCGGCGAACCGTCGTCGTTCTCGTAATACAGTATCTGGGCCTTGGCACTGAAGTTCTCAGTCGGCTTGAAGTAAAGAGCTGCAGCAATGGATTCAGTATTCTCTTCACCCAACAAGCCCCCATCCACCTCGCTCCGAAATGGCCCATCTCTATGGTACTTGCGCCCAGAAATGCGGTATGAAAGCTTGTCCTGCAGAATCGGCCCTTCGTGGGACATCGAGACGTCATACCGGCCCGTACTGGCAACCTCGGCTGAAATTCGGCCGGCGTATTCGTCTCCCGGATCTCTCGTGATGTAGTTGATCGCGCCCGCAAAGGTCGCCCGACCAAAGAAGGCGCTCTGCGGCCCCCTGATGACCTCGATTCGCTCGAGATCCTGCAAGCCAATTCCCTCCACCGTTCCCGACATGGGAACACCGTCAAGAAACGGCGTGGCGAGCTCAGGCCCGCCGGCCAGAGTATCCATGCCGCGGAATCGAATCGTCGTGGTTCCTCGACCCGCGAACTGCCCTCCCTGCACGGCATATTGCATGCCTGGCGACCGAGCGGCGATGTCCTCGAGGCCCGTCGCACCCATATCAACCAGATCCTGGTTACTGAAAGCGGAAATCGCCAACGGCGTGTCCTGCAGCGACTCATCGCGTTTACGCGCCGTGACAGTCACCTCTTCCAAGCCCCGCATTTGCTCACTGTCAGCGACTTCGTCCTGCGCCATTGCGCCCTGGCCGCCACAAGCGATCCACACAGCGAAACTCACCAAAGATACAAAATTTCGTCGGAGCATTCTGGCACTCCCTCCAGTGACCTGCATATTAAGTTGCCCTTAAAAACATACTACAACCCTTGTCGGGGCTCCATTGACGCGTTCAACGATACCGTTGGATTCCGGGTGTCGCAGACGTATCCAAATGCCCATCAGGTGGGACTCCATTGCCGGCGCATCGTCGAGTCGGGTGAAGCGCCTGTGACGCGCCATGCCGCGGCTGTACGCATCGATGGAGCTCTCCAGGAAATAAGCCCGGTTACGCGCCTGGCCTCACGTCACGCCCGTTCGCCACCACCGAGACGCCCGTCTGCCACTGCTGGCCCGCCCCGATTGGAATGAAGCCGCCACCTTATCTCTATGGCTTTCCTTTCTCTTTCCCCGTGCGCTTATGTTGCTTTCCAGAAAGAAAGCTTACTGCCGAACCGCAATAGTACACATCCAACTTATGGATGCAAGACCAAAGTCAAGTCGCCGCGGTAGAGCTGATAGACGAGCTCGAATGTCGCGAGCCGCTCGACGAACGGGAAGCACCACTCGCAGATCGCCTCCGTTCGGGCGCTTTGCATCACCCTGTCAGGGGCGGGGATTCGGAGTCGGTTACATGCGCGAGGCAAGCCGCGCATACGGCGCGCGCCCAACGATGAGCAACGCGCAGGACAACACCGCACAGCCGAAGAAGGTCACCGACATGGCGGCCGACACGCCACCCCAGGCCGGCGGCAGGCGATCGGACAGCGTGCCGATCGCGACCGGGCCAAGGCCCGCGCCGATCAGGCCCACGCACGAGGTATAGACCGAGGTGAGCTGGCCGCGCATCTCGTTCGGCGCGAGGCGGTTCACCGCGCCGAGCGCACCGACCGAAGGCCAGTTGGTGAATAATCCCGAGAGCGCGAAGAAGAACAGGCTCCACTCGGCCGTCGGCATCAGCGGCGCGATGCCGCCGGTCACGAGGCTGCCCGCCGCGCCGGCGGTGCAAATGATCCAGTCGCTGTCCACGCGGCCGCGACCGGCCAGCCAGGCGGATATCCAGCCCCCGAGCATGGAGCCGAACCCGCCGGCGAATACCGCCACCACGCCGTAGACGAGTGCGAGCTCGGCGGCGCTCCAGCCGTATTTGCGCGAGAACATCACCGGCATGAACGCAAGCTGGCCGTAGGGGGCGAGGAAGCAGATCGCGATGCCAAGGCTGAGGCTCCCGACCACCAGCCATTCGCGGCGGATGAAGCCGAAGGTGGCGCGCAGGCTCGTGGCCGCCTCCCCGGCGCGCTCCTGCCGCGCCGGTTCGCGCACGAAGGCCATGGCGAGTGGCGCAAGCAGGCCGATCGCCGCGAGTGCCAGGAAGGCGGCGGACCAGTCCTTCATGCCGGAACGCGTCGCGATCCACGCGCCGAGGCCGATGGCGATGGCGCCGAGCCAGTAGGCAAGCGCGGTACCGAAAGCCGTGCCGGCGACATACACACCGAAGGCGCGCGAGCGATCGCGCGCCTGGAAGCAGTCGGCAATCATGGACGAGGCCGCCGGCTGCAACGCCGACTGGGTGAGCCCTGCCCCGATGCGCGTGGCGGCGAGCGCGACATAGGACGTCAGCAGGCCGAAGGCCGCGGTGGTCGCGCTCCAGCCAAGCGACGCCATCGCGATCAGCGAGCGCCGGCTCCAGCGGTCGGCGAGCCAGCCGAAGACCGGGCCACCCAATGTGTAAGGCAACGCGAACAGGATTCCCGCGAGCCAGCCGATCGCCGTGTCGCTGAAGTGCAGGTCTTTCTGCAGCGGCTCGACCAGCAGGCCGAGACCGATGCGATGCACGAAGGCGATCGCGTAGACCAGCGTCAGGACGATGACCGTGCCCCACGCCACCCGCGCAGTCGGCCAGGGCGCGCTGGCGCGATCAGCGCGCGTCATGCACCCTGCCGAGCAGCACGAGTCCGAGCGCCATGAAGGTCAGCGCCACGCTGAAGACGCCGGTCGTCTGGTTGCCGAATGCAGTGGTCGCCAGGGCCACCAGCAGCGGGGCCGCGAAGCTCGAGGCCCGCCCCACCATGACATAGAGCCCGAAGAACTCGCCGAGACGGTCGGCGGGAGACAGACGAACCATCATCGAGCGACTGCTTGCCAGGATCGCGCCGAGGCAGGCACTCGCCACGATCGCGAGCGCAAGGAACATGCGGTCGCCGCTCGCCGCGAACAGCGGCGCCCCGGCGTCGCGCACGACGACGGGCGGCAGTTCGAGCAGCATGATGATCGACACGGCCAGCATGATAGCGAGGGATGCAATCAGCGTGCGCTTCGATCCGTGGCGCCGGTCGAATATACCCCCGCCGACGCCGCCCGCGGCGCCGGCCACCAGCCCGAGCAATCCGAACACCGAGATCTCGCTCGCCCGCCACGCCAGGCGCGACGAGGCAAGGATTGCGATGAACGAGAACAGGCCCATCATGCCGTCCCAGTAGACCATGCGCGCGAGCAGGAAGCGGCCGACTTGCGGCACGCGCACGAGGTCGCGCAGCGAATTGCGCAGGCGCGCGAGGCTGTCGCGCGAGCTCTCGGCCCAGGAGCGCACTTCGCCGGGGAAGTCGGGACACCACAGCAGCAGCGGCAGGATGAACAGCGCGAGCCACGCGCCGCTCAGCGCCGAGACCGTGCGCCCGTCGAGCCCCTCGAACAGCAAAGTGCCGCACACGTACAGGAAGCTGGCGGCGAAGCCGAGCCCGACCGCGAGCCCGCTCAGGTCACCGACGCGCTCGCGCGGCGCGACCTGCAGCACCATGCTGTCGGTGAACACCCGCGACAGCTCGATGGCGAGCTGGGCGACGGCGCAGGAAGCCAGCACCCACACGACATTCCCGGCGCTCGCCGTGCCCAGCCACAGGCTCGCGAGCGCCGCCACCGCCACCACGACGCAGCCGACGATCCAGGGCTTGCGCCGCCCGGTGCTGTCCGCCGCTGCACCCGCGAAGGGACTGAGCACCACGAGTGCCGCGCTTGCGGCGGCGAGCCCGTAACCCCACAACGCCGTGCCGCGCACCGGATCCGCGGCCACCACGGCGACGAAATAGGGCGGGAAGATCAGGCTCAGGACGATCGAGAAAAACGGCTCGCGCGCCCAGTCGGCCATCGCCCACGACCACTGGCCCCGCGTGAAGCCGGTGGCGCGGCCGCGCGTCATGCGGGCTTTGCGACTCCAAGGATCGCCATCACGCCGGACAACGACCACATGAGGTAGGCGATATACCGCGCCCGCCCGAGCGAGGCCTGGAAGATTTCATCGACGGCGGCGCTCGGGCCCTCGGTGGCAAGGCGACGGAAGCCCACTGCCCAGTTCTTCATGATCGCGCGGAGTATGAGGCCAACGATGATCATGCAGCCGAACACCATGACCTTGAGCGCAACGAACAGCGGCGCGATCGGATAGCCCGAGAACACTGACCACAGGCCCGCTGCCACCAGTGCCGGCGCCATCGCCAGGCGGATGTACTGGTCGATGCCGCGGATCCGGTCACCGGCCGGCGTGCCGGCGCGCAGGTAGCCCGCGACGTTCAGGATCATCCAGGCGACCGCGAATACCCACACGCCCGGCACGAATGCCGCATGGAACGGCCAGGCGCCGTAGTAGGCGGCGAGCTGCACGCCGACCGGCAGCAGCAACGTGAAGGAAATGCGCGGCAGCAGGTCGATGCGAAACGCCGCCTGCAGGAAGCGCCGCCGCTCTTCGAGCGACAGCTTCGGGTCGGCCACGTAGCGCGAGGTGACATAGACACCCCAGTCCGCGCCCAGCCAGTACGCAAACAGCAACACGTGCACGACGACGAGCAGCAGGTAGGTGCCGGTCATGCAGGGCGCCTCAGCGCACCAGTTCGGTCAGCTGGTAGGTGGTCGACATGTAACCGTCGACGCGGATCTGCACGAAGATGAAGTCCCCCGGGATGCACCACAGCTGCTCGCGAGGATGCTCCTGCGGCAGCGTGCCGTCGAGATGGAATTGGTAATGGTGCGTTTCGAAGGTGCCGGCGGGCACGGTAATGGTCTTCGGCCCGAGGAATTCGATCCCGAAATGGATCGGGTGCAGCATCGGACCCGAGCAGCCGTCGTGTTCGAGCGAGCTCAATGCCGAATCGAAGAACTGCACTTTCTGCTTGCTCGCATGATCGTAGCGCGCGAGGTGCCAGATGTCGCAGGTGAGCGGATGCGGCCCGAAGCTCGGGAATCCGCCCGGCTGGTCCACACGCTGCGCGACATGGCCGAGCACGCGACTGTCGCACTCGAGGCTGCCGCCGCGCTCGTCGAACTGGAAGCGGCCGCTGCCGAGCAGCGCACCGTCCTTGATCAGCCGCACGTAGGAATCCATCGGGCGGAACTCGCGATCGACCGAATAGACGATGTCCTTCGACACCTTGCGATCGAAGATCTCGCAGGTCGCGTGCAGCGTGCGGCTGCCGTCGGGCGCAACCGAAACGGAGAAGCGCTCGGTGCCGCGCAGCCCCTTGGTGTCGCCGATCGCGTGGATGACGCCTGAATAGTGTCGCCGGCCAATCGTCATGTTCAGCTCTCCCCGCTGATGAAACCGTTCGCGCCCGCAAGCTCGACCGGATGATACGCGACGTCGCGCCACACCCCGGCCCGCGAATACGGGTCGTCCTGCACGAGGCGGCGTGCCGCGGCGGCGTCGGTCACGTCGACGAGCAGGAACGACCCGACGGTGCCCCGCCCGTCCTCGCCCACGAGCCGGCCGGCGAGGCGCAGCGACGAGGCGATGCCGTCCGCATGCAGCAGATGCTCGTTCATCGTCGCCTCGCGCCGCCGCGCCGCGTCGTCGGCGTCCTTGCAGATCACCAGTACCAGCATCTGCTCAGAGCTTGTCCTGGGTGTGCTGGTCGAGGTCCTGGTACACGGTCCAGCGGCCGTCCGCGTGCTTGCGCAGCAGGATGAAGTAGCGGCCGGCATCGCCCTCCTCCGCACTGCCGTCGTGCGGCTGGATGCGGATCGTGAACAGGCCGTACTGGATCGCCCAGTCGCCGTTGATCTCGAGCTTCTCGAGCTTGCTCTGCATGGTCAGCCGGCCGCGCGCGAACAGGCGCTCGAAATAACTCCTGACCGCCTCGACACCACTGATGCGCTGCCGGCCGCGCGGCATGATCACCGACTCGGCGTCGTACAGCGCGAGCAGCGCGGCCACGTTGCCGGTGTTGTAGTACACGATCCAGTCGTCGTGGATCTTGTGCAGGGCCTGCAGGTCCGATTCCCGTGTCGTCATGGCTTCTCTCCGGCTGCGGCGATCAATTGAAGGTATAGCGTGCGGTGATCGACCAGTTGCGCGGCGGATTGAAGTACACCGCGTTGAAGCCGAGGCCCGGGATGAAGAACTGGCCGGTCGAGTATTCCTCGTCGCCGATGTTGCGCACCGCCGCGGCGATGCGCCAGCGCGCATCGTCGGTCTCGAAGGCGACCTGGGCGTTGAACAGGTCGTAGCCGTCTTCCTTGCTCGGCACCGGGTTGCAGGAGCTGTGGTAATAGCTGCTCTTGTGGGTCCAGTCGGCGCCGAGTTCGAGGCCGCCGCGCAGGCGCGCCAGCGGGATGCGCCACGAGGCGCCGACGAACGAGGACACGTCCGGCGAGAACTTGAGCTCGAGGTCCGCATCGCCGGTGCCGACCGAACCGCAATCGGCCATCTGGTCGAAGTTGATCTTCGTGTACTTGGTATCGAGCAGGCCGATGGCGGCAGTGAGGGTCAGCGGTTCGACGGGCTTTGCTGTGATTTCGATCTCCGCCCCACGGGTTTCGGCATCTCCCACCGAGAAGCGCGTGAAGGTGCCGCTGTCGAGGTTGGTGCCGGTACCCTGCAGGTCGTCGATCTCGTTGAGGAACAGCGCCACGTTGGTGCGCAGGCGCCGGTCGAGCCACTCGGCCTTGGTGCCGATTTCGTACGACAGCGTGGTCTCCGGCTCGATCGGCTGCATCGTGTACAGCACGATGCTGGATTCGCGGCCGTCGAACGCCCCCGACTTGAAGCCCTTGCTGATCGAGGCGTAGATCATCGCGTCGTCGCTGAGCTGGAAGTCGATCGCGGCGCGCGGCGTCACCGCCGACCAGGTCTTGTCGATGCTGCGCGCCAGCTCGTCGGTGACGGCGCCGGCCGGCGAGCCGGCGGTGCACGGCCCCATCGAGTAGGCCTGCGAGCCATCGGGCGCGGCGCAGACCTGCTGGGCCGCGCCGGAGGCGTCGAACACGGCCGAGTGGAAGTCCTTCGAGTCCTCGGTCCAGCGCAGGCCGGCGGTGAGATTCAGCCGGTCGGTCGCCGCCCAGGTCGCCGACGCGAACAGCGCGATGCTGTCGGTGTCGAGCGAGGTGTCGAAGTACGGGTTGGCGCCGAACGGCGCGAGGATGATGTTCTCGGTGCGCTGCCAGTTCGACTCGGTGAAATAGTAGGCGCCGACGATGAAGTTCACGCGCTCGTCGAACGCGCTGCCCTGCACCTGCAGCTCCTGGCTGAACTGGTCCTGGGTCTGGTCCTGGAACAGGTGCAGGCAGGGCAGCGCCAGGCCGAAGCAGGTGTCCTGGCCGTCTGCATCGAGGAGCAGCGTGTTCTCCAGCTCACGCCAGGCGGTGATCGCGCGCACTGTCAGGCTGCCGATCTCCCAGCCGATATTGAGGCTCGCGCCCTTCTGGTCGAGGTCGTTCTGCGGATCGAGCAGGTCGGAGCGCAGGGTGTGCACGTCGGTGTCGCCGTCGTACTGGTCGTCGGTATTCCAGGGTCCGAGATCGCCGGGCGGTTGCAGCAGCACTCCGGTGGCGTAGCCCGGGGTCGAGCGCTCGCGGGTCTGGTCGTAGGACAACAGGATGTCGAGCGCATCGCTCGGCTGCCAGCGCAGCGACGCGCGGCCCGAAAGGATGTCCTGGTCGTTGACCTCGGCGCCGTTGACGAGGTTCGTGTCGTAGCCGTCGCGCTGGCGCGAGAGCACGGCGAGCTGGCCGGACACAGTGTCGGAAAGACCGCCCGACACGCTTGCGCGCGCATCGAAGCGGCCGTAGTCGCCGCCGGTCAGTTCCGCCATGAAGCGCGTATCCTGCGAGGGCTTCACGCTGACCAGCTTGATGGCGCCGGCCGAGGTGTTGCGTCCATACAGCGTGCCCTGCGGGCCGCGCAGGACTTCGATGCGCTCGACGTCATAGAGATCGAACAACGCGCCGGTCTGGCGCGGGATGTAGACGTCGTCGATGTAGATGCCGACCGGCGGATCGGACGTGAAGAAGCTCTCGTCCTCACCGACCCCGCGCAGCGCGGCGCGCGAGCCGCTCGACAGGCCGGTATTGGTTTCCATCCAGAGGTTCGGCACGACGTTGGACACGTCACGCAGCGTCAGCACCTGGTGTGCATCGAGCGACGCCGGATCGAACGCGGTGACCGCGACCGGTACGCTCTGCATGCTCTCGGTGCGCCGCTGCGCGGTCACGGTGACCTCGGCAAGGCCGCCGGTGACGGTGTCGTCTCCAGCCTGCGCCCAGGCCGCGACCGGCACGGCCAGACCCATCGCGACCGCCAGGCCGACATACTTCGAACAGTTCCTTGACGATTCCATACGCCCCTCCGCAGGATAGTTCCGCCTCGGGACCGAGTATTGGCAACGGGCGCAAGCGAAGGCCATCAACTTGCGGTCTTTATCAGCAACCCGAAGTTGTTGCGTCAGTAAGTGCTGCGCTCCACGATGCGCTTCAGCTCCTTCAGGAACCGGATGGAGTCCGGCGAACGCGTGCTGTTCTTGCGGAAGAACACCACGGTCGGGCGCGTCCACCGCTCGGCCTGCACGTCGATCGCGACCAGCTGGCCGGACGCCACTTCACGACGCACCGTTTCGGACGGCAGGATGAACAGCGCATTGCACTGCATGACGAGATTGATGGCGAACGACACCGAATCGGTACGGAACACTGGCAGCGGCGGATCGAGGCCGGCGGCGCGAAAGCTGGCCGCCACGTCCTCGGAGACGCGATCCTCGTCGGCACCCGCGATCCACGGAAACTCCAGCAGCTTCGCGGGCGGCACGCCCTGCTCGCCGGCGAGCGGATGACCGGCGCGCGCGTACACGCGGTATTGCTCGACCTGCAGGACGCGAAAGTCGATCAGTTTGTCGACCACGTCGGTGGTCATGATGCTGACGACCACATCGACCTTGCCGTTCATCAGGTGCGGGACCATGGCCTCGTAAGTGCCTTCGAGGACCGTGACCGCGAGCGTCGGGTTCTGCGCACGCACGGCGAGCACCGCCTCGACGACGATCTTGGTGGCCGCCGCCGCGCCCGTGCCTACCACCAACTGGTTCGTGCCCGCACCGAGCAGCGTGTCGAGCGAGCGACGCAGGCTGCGTGCCTCGGCGTCGATGTTGCGCGCGTAATCGGCGATCTGCTCGGCGAACAGCGTCGGCTTCACCGAGCGCGTATCGCGGTCGAACAGCCGCACGCCAAGCTGCTCCTCGAAGCGCCGGATGCTCTTGCTGAGCGCCTGCGCGGTGATGCCGCATGACTCAGCCGCCCGCCAGTAGCTCTTCGTCTCCATCAGCGCCAGAAAATGGCGCAGCTGTCTCATTTCCATCGATTGCCAGATCCGCTCGGCTGAAGGGCATTGGCTACATGCTGGCTGCCGTGGGGCTGTTCGCGGTCGTCGATGTCGCGCTGAAGGTGCTCGTGCAATGGTACCCGCCGATGCAGGTGAGCTTCCTGCGGGCGGCCACCTCGCTGCCGGTCGTCCTGCTGCCGCTGCTGTTCAACCGGCGCTGGCGCGAGCTTCGCACGTTGCGCCCCGGATTTCACCTGCTGCGCGGCCTGCTGGGCGTCGCCTCGCTGCTGGCCTATGTGCAGGCGCTGCGCTACCTGAGCCTGTCGAACATGTACGCGATCTTCCTGTCGGCGCCGCTGATGGTCGCCGCGCTGTCGGTCGTGCTGCTGAAAGAGCGGGTCGACTGGCACCGCTGGCTTGGCATCGGCGCGGGGTTGCTTGGCGTGTTGATCATCCTGCGGCCGGGGGCGGGCGCCATCGGGCTCGGCGGCCTCGCGGCACTGACCGCCGCGCTGTGCTATGCGTTGATCGCCATATCCATGCGCGCGCTCGGGCGCACCGACACCACGGCGTCGATGGTATGGTGGTATCTCGTCGCGATGGCGATCGTCACCGGAGTGCTTGCGGCGCCCGGCTGGGTCGCGCTCGACTTCGGGCACGCGTTCTGGATCGTGCTGCTCGGCGTCGTCGGCGCCGCGGCACAGCACACGCTGACCGAAGCCTTCCGCTACGCGCCGGCTTCCGCAGTGGCGCCGTTCGAGTACACGTCGCTGCTGTGGGGCGTGGGCTTCGACCTGGTCCTCTGGGGCGTGTTGCCCTCGTCGCTGGTGCTCGCCGGCGGTGCGGTCGTGATCGGCGGCGGCCTGTATGTCATCCATTGTGAACGGAGAGTGAAATCATGAGTCGCACCGGCCCCGTCAAGCGCGTCACCATCTGGGTCAGCGATATCGAGCGTTCGCTTGCGCTCTACCGTGACCTGCTCGGCCTCGAAGTCATCGAGGACAAGACCCTTGCGGGCCCCGCGATCGCCGGCATGGTCGGCTACCAGGACGCGACGATGCGCATGGTGCACCTTGCGCCTGCCGGCGCCGAGTACGGCTGGGTGGGCCTGTACGCGCTGATCGACGCCAAACCGCCGACCGAACCGTTGCCGACGCCGCGCACGGATCGCCTCTCGCCCGGCCAGGCGGCCGTCGTGCTGACCACCACCCAGATCGACGCGATCGCGCGCGATCTCGACGCGCAGGGCTACCGCTTCCTGCTGCGCCCGCAGGGCTATGTGAAACCCACCGACAGCCCGAAGATGCCCGCCGGCCGCTACACCGAAATGATCTTCTTCGACCCCGACGGCATCCCCGTCAGCATCATGGGCTACGAGCCGCTTTGAGCCAGGACGGAACTTGTTGCCCTTCGCGGGCGCCCTGTCAACGCGCGGACAAACTCACGAAATCTGTCCGGCCGTTTACACGGCCGCGCCGGAGGTGGTGCATGCGGGGGCGGATAGTACTTTCAAACCACCTGCCCTGGCGGTGCTTGCCGCAGAGGGCTGCCTGAACTCCCCCTTCCGGGGCTTCCGGTAGGCGGCGCGGCACCGGTCGCGGCTCCGGATTTGCTGCTC
>Ga0138256_10001807_pt1 | contig 23077 bp, 18 predicted proteins | sample KNB2016incub_MG_FD_105486 | JGI IMG/M metagenome (GOLD analysis project Ga0138256, IMG submission 105486) | Active sludge microbial communities from wastewater in Klosterneuburg, Austria - KNB2014incub_MG | ecosystem: Engineered > WWTP > Activated sludge > Unclassified | place: Austria... | reverse complement strand
TGGCGAGATTGATCGTCATCATCACGCCGAACCACACCAGGTCCCAGCCCATCGCGATCGCGATCGGCACCAGCAGCGGCAGCAGGATCAGGAAGATCGAGATCGCGTCGAGGAACATGCCGGCCGCGAGCAACAGCAGGTTGATCGACAGCAGCATCAGCCATTCGCTGGAATGCAGACCGACCAGCGCTTTCGCCGCCGCATCGAAGATGCCCAGCGTGTTGCCCGCCCAGGCGAACACCGAGGCGATGCCGATGATCATCAGCACCACCGCTGATAGCTCACCCGCATCGATCAGACTCTTACCCAGCGGCGGGCGCTCGGCCTTGAAGTCGCGCCCAAAACCATACTTTCGACTGATGACGATGGCCGGCACCAGCAGGCACAGCGCCGCAATCATGCCCGGGAACAGGCCGGCGGAAAAGCCCTTCGGGTAGCCGCGTGCAATCATCGACGGCAGCATCACCGCCGCCACTGCCACGGCATCGGCCGGGCCTGAACCGGAGATGCCGCCCAGCAGCATCGACACCAGCACCGCCACCAGCGCAAACAGGAACAGCCCGATGAGGACGGTGCCGATCATGCCCGCCTCCGCAGCCGGGTGACGATCAGGCGCAATACCAGCGCCACCGCCAGCAGCGGCATCCACACCGTGTACCACCACTGCGGCACGCCCAGCGCGGGCGAGGTTTCCTCAAAGCGGTACTGGTCCCAGGTGAGCTTGGCGGCATAAAAGGCGATGAAGGCGAACAAGCTGGCGGTGACGGCAAACGACAGCCACTCCAGCGCCGCGCGCCCGGCCGGCGGCAGCTTGTCGGCGAAGAAGCTCACACGGATGTGGCGATCGAAGGCGAACGCCGCCGACGAGCCCACAAAGGAGAGCACGATCAGCAGCGCGATCGAGAATTCCTCGGTGGCGGCAAAGGACTGCGAAGTGAAGTAACGCGCCAGCACGTTGCCGAAGCTGATCAGCACGATCAGGCCCATGACGACACCGGACAGGGTCTGTTCGAGGGTGTAAGGGGCGGAGCGCGCGGCGCTGTCGTCCTCGTGCGGCGGTTCGATGCTCATGGGGTCCAACTTTCTGTCAGCGTAAAAAAGGCCGGGCAGGCCGCTTACGGCGCTGCCCGGCCAGGTTGCGGCGCATGGAGCTTAGCGCTTGGCGATGTCTTCTTCGGCCTGCTTCACCAGATCAGCGCCCACTTTCTCCGCCCACTCCTTGTAGACACCGGCGGTCGCCGTGCGGAAAGCGTCGCGCTCGGCACCCGTCAGGCGCACGACGGCAACGCCGTTGGCCTCGATTTCCTTCAGCAGCTTGTCATCGTCGGCCGAAATGCCGGCGCGAGCGCGGGCGATCTCTTCCTTGGCAGCCTGCTGCGCGGCCGCGGTCACGGCCTCACGGTCGGCTTCGGTCCAGGAATTCCACACCTTCTTGTTGACCACGAAGATCAGCGGATCGGCGACATAGCCCCACAGCGTCAGGTGCTTCTGGTCGACGGTGTGCAGCTTGGCGGCATTGAACACGGCCAGCGGGTTCTCCTGGCCATCGACTGCGCCGGTCGCCATCGCCGGCTGGGCGTCGGCCCAGCTCATCTGCGTTGGATTGGCGCCGAGGGCGTTGAAGGTGGCGAGGAACAGCGGCGAGCCCACCACGCGCATCTTCATGCCCTTGAGGTCGGCGGGCGTGCGGATCGGCTTCTTCGAATTGGACACCTCACGGAAGCCGTTTTCGCCCCAGGCCAGCGGCACCACATCACGCTCGGCCAGCATCTCGAACATCTGCTTGCCGACACGGCCCTGGGTGAGCGCATCGATCGCCTTGTGGTCGGGCATCAGGAAGGGCAGCGCGAACAGATTGAGCTCCTTCACCTGCGGCGACCAGTTGATGGTGGAGCCGACCGCCATGTCGATGATGCCCTGGCGCAGCGCGGTGAATTCCTTGGTCTGGTCGCCCGATACCAGCGAAGTGCCCGGATAGACCTTGATCTTGATGCGGCCTTCGGTCTTTTCGGCAACCAGGTCGGCCCAGCGCTTGGCGCCCCAGCCCCACGGGAAGGCCTCGCCGAGCACGGTCGACAGCTTGTATTCGTCCTGGTATTGCTGCGCCGAGGCCGGCATGGCCAGGCCAAGTGCGGCCGACGTAAATAGGCCAGCGAGAAGGGCAGTAAAGCGGCGTTTTTGCATGAGACGTCTCCGTTGCTGACGGTGATTCGAGACGCGCGGCGGCTAACGCAGCGCAAGAGGAGCGCCAATTCTACAAACCGGGGGGCCTATGGACCAGCGCAAAATCACCCGGGTGCCGGATCGCTCGCTCAGCGCGGTGCCAGCACGCGCTGCAGAAAATCCGTCAACCGGCCGATGTGACGTTCCAGATCGGCGAAGGAGTCGTGATCGCCCGCGACCGTCATCAGCTCCACCGGCGTCTCGCCGCGCGCGGCGAAGATCTGCCGCGCCTCGTCGATTGGCACCACCTCGTCGTCCTCACCATGCACCAGCAGCACCGGCCGCCGGATGCGGGCGATGGTGGTGAGCGGCGCAATGTCGTCAAAGCGGAAACCGATGGTTTTCTGCACGTAGTCGAGGATGTAGCGCCCCACCGGGCGCTCGGGCAGACGCTTGGCCGCCAGCCAGCGTCGCATCATTGCCGCCGGGTGAGAAAAGGCGGCAACGCTCACCACCGCCGCCACCTGCGGTGTGCGCGAGGCCGCGAACAGCACCGCCCCCGCCCCCACCGAATGCCCCAGCAGGGCGATGCGCTGTGGGTCGATGCCGGGCTGCGCCGCCAGCCAGGCGAAAGCGTGCTCGGCATCTTCGGCAAAGCGCGGCAATGACGTGAAGCTGTCGTCATCACTGGCGCCATGGCAGCGCATATCGATGAACAGCGCAGCAAAGCCGGCCTCATGCAGCGGCCGTGCCAGCGGCAGCATCAGCGCGGCATTGCCGCCCCAGCCATGCACCACGACGACGGCCGGCTGCGGCCCGCCCTGCGCCGGCGCGGGTATCAGCCAGCCGTGCAGCTGCCGCGCATTCGCGGTCGCGATGCTGACTTCCGTTGCGCTCAGCCCAAGGGTCGCCGGACAACTGTGATTCGGCACACGCGGCGCAGCCAGTCCCTTGCGAATACCCCAGTGCAGCAGCGCCCGGCTACCGGCCAGCGTGGCGGTAGCGGCGGCAAAGGCGACAAAAAGTCCGCTCAGACTCGCCATGACGCGCTCAGTCGCTCATGCATCTGCAACACTCGCGCCGGCCGCCGGCCACAGCGCAGCCAGCGTCGACGACAAGGCGGCCCAGTCCGGCACGCAACGCGTATCGATCTCGAGGGTGCGTGCGAGTTCCCCCGCGTCGAGCGCCTCGCGCTCCAAGGTTTGCGCTTCGAGCACGGCCAGGTTGGCTTCGGACGCGTCGGTTCCGGCCTCCGCACGCTGGCTGACACGCTCACGCAAGACCTCGAGCGGCGCATCAAAGGCCAGGATCACGAAAGGCACATTGGCTGCAGCAGCCAGCGCGGCAAAGCCCTGACGCTGTGCCCGCTTCAGGAAGGTCGCATCGACCAGCGCCGCATAGCCGGCCTCCACCACTCCGCGTGCCAGTTCTGCCAGCTTGGCGTAAGTGCGTGCACTCGCCTCGGCCGAATAAAGGTCACGGCCCAGGCCGGAATCGCTCGCCGCCTCGGGCGCAAGACCGAACAGCCGCTTGCGCTCGACATCGGCACGCACCCGGATCACGCCGTGCGACTCCAGCAGCGGCTGCGACTGGCTGGTCTTGCCCGCACCCGACAAACCGCTCGCGATCAGCAGTGCCGGCGCCGGCGCGTGCGTCTGCGCGGCGGCGAGGGCGAGGTAGCGCCCACACTCGGCCAGGCTTTGCGCGCGCGCCTCGCCCTCGACCTGGGTCGCCCGGATCGCCGCAATCTTGGCGCGCACCATCGCGCGATAACTGAGGTAATAGGGCAGCACGCGCAGCCCAGCGTAGTCGCCCGTACGTTCCAGCCAGGCATTCAGGAAGCGCCAGCCGAGCGCTGCCTCGCCGCGCGCCTGCAGGTCCATGACGAGGAAGGCCACGTCTGCGATCACGTCGGTCCAGCGCAGTTCGGCGCTGAACTCGATGGCATCGAATAATCGCGGTTCGCCATCAAGCACGACCAGGTTGCCCAGATGCATGTCGCCGTGACATTCGCGCACCCGGCCCGCCCCGAGGCGGGCATCGAACACCGGTGCGAGCACGGCGAACTGCGTCTCGGCCCAGTCCTCCACGCGCGCGAGTTCGGCGAGCAGCACCGGGTCATCGATCCGCTCGCGGATCTGCTCGAAGTTCTGCCGCACCGGCGCATGCACCCGCGCCGCATGGCCAAAATCCCCGGCGGGCCGAGCCACCGCCGCCGCCGCGTGAAACTCGGCAACGTGGCGGGCAAGGCGGTCGAACAGCGAAGGCTCAAGCCGCCCCGCTTCGAGCAGCCGGCTGAACAGCCCAGCCTGGTCGAAGCGACGCATGCGGACCAGATAATCGAGCGGCATGGCACCCGCGCTGCCCGGCGCCACTGCCGCCCCGCCCGCAGCCTCCGCTCCTGCGGCTCCCACACTCAGCCCATGGGCAGTGCGCCACACTGGCACCACGGCCTCGTAGATCGCAGGCAGCGTGCGCTGGTTGAGCCGCAACTCATCCTCACAGGCCGCCCGGCGGCGCTCAAGCGTGCTGAAATCCAGAAACCCCAGATCGAGCGGTTTCTTAAGCTTCCACGCATATTCCCCTGCAAGCAGCACCCAGGAGATGTGCGTCTCGATCAGTTCCACACCGCCGGCCGAGTCCGGCAGCACGCCGGGCCGCATCAGCCCCTGCACGAGTTGGTCATCGATGTCCATCTGCCCTGTCCCCATGAATATCAGCCTATGTTAGCCGAGACGGGCTGCAGGCCCTGAGCGCCGGGTTGCCGGACCGCAGCACAACAGGAGACAGAGGGTGCGTGAGGGAAGAATCCGAAGAAGGTCCATGGGCCGGTCTATCGAACAGGCGATGCAGCCCCAACCCTCCGCCACCCAGACGGCGTCGCACGCCCTCGCCGCCCTCGCCCTCAGGAAAGATCGGGCAGGGAGGTGGCCCGACACTTGTCGCAGACCTCCCACGGCACGCACTCGCACACTCGCGTGTGTTCGACGCCGCGCCGTCCGACCTCAAGCGCGGCGGACGTATCAAGAACCCGTGTCGGAGTACGTTGCCCGGTACGTGCAGCGTCCTTGCCCGCCGGAGTGGTCGAGGCAACGTGCGCTGTGGGCGACCAGCGCGCGAACGCCGCGAGGTCTTCCTTGCCCTCGATGTACCAAAGTTTCTTCACCGCATCCCAGCGCGCACCAAGCTTCTTGGCCTCGTCCTTTTCAGCGAAGGGAACCTTCAGATTCAGCCTCATGGCGTTTCCAGGGCAGGCAATGCCTGCAGTGCGGGCTGACATTATAAGCGGCCTGAACGCGGCCCCCGGACCGCAACACCGGGGGCCGCGGCTGTTCAGCGCCGCTTCGGCAGCATTCGGCGCAAGGTGTTGTCGTGCATCACATAGTGATGGAGCAGGGCCGCAGCCGCATGCACCCCGATCAGGTAGTAGCCGATGGTGCCGATCACCTCGTGTATCTCCTTCAGCGAATCGTACAAGGCCTTGTCCTCGCCGATCAGCAGCGGCAATTGCAGGCCATAGAAAACGACGGGTGCGCCTTTTGCACTCACCGCCAGCCACCCGAGCAGGGGCATGCCGAGCATGAAGAGGTACAGCGCGATGTGCACGGCTGCGGCCGAGCGCTGCTGCCAAAGCGGTATGGGGGGCGTGATACCGGGAGCGGCCCCGGCGAGCTGGCGCATCACCAAGCGTGCAACAACCAGGGCAAGAACGCCGAGGCCAAGCATGAAGTGCCAGACCTTGAGCGCTGCGCGCAAGTCGCTGCCCTTTGGCGCCAGGTCATGCAGGTTGATCATCGCGTACACCGCGACCATCAGCAGCAGCATCAACCAGTGCATGCCGATCGACAGCGATCCGTAGCGATCGGTCGTATTTCTGAAAACCATGATATTCACTCCCTGGCACGTCGTGCCGTGCAAGAAAAAGGCGTGGTCGTTCGTTGCGCTGCCGCCCTCACCCGCTATCGATGAGCCTCCTGGTAATCCTGGAAGGACGGATCGTGGGGCCGCCCACGGGACAAACGACCACGGGCGAGAACGGCTCAGTGGCTGCGCATGACCGCCGTGTTGATGACCTCACCGGTGAAGGGGTGAACATCGATTTTCACCAGCCGCCCTTGCGCATCGGTAGCCTTCATCCGGTAAGCGTCGCGCTCGCGCTCGATCTTCGCGAGCTCGCGATAACCCATGGCTTCGACCTTGACCTGCGCCTGGTGCAGCGTCAGCCAGGTGGCGTGACTGGTGCTGCTGTCTTCGGCCTTGTCACGCTTGACTTCAGTCTTGAGGATCTCTCCGGTGAAGGGATCAACATCGATCGTCACCAGGCGCCCTTGCGCGTCGGTGGCCTTGATTTCGTCTTTGTCGCGCTCGCGCTCGAGCGTGGAAAGGTCGTGATAGCCCAGGGCTTCGACCTTGAGCTGGACCTCGTGCACGCTGAGCCGGGAGGCCTGGGCGTTGCCGGCGATGTTGCTCTGGGCCATGACCGGGGCGAGTGCCGCTCCACCTGCGACGATGACGGCGCCGAGGGCGAGCGTGGTGATAAGGGTTTGGGCACGCATGATGGTTTCTCCTGTTGCAGTGGTCAGCGGTCTTTGCTTCGACCGTGGAGCCATGCTGCGCCGGGAGAGCTGAACTGACGCTGAACGTCATACGCCCTCGATGCAGACGCCCGCATCGAGGACAAACACCCTTACCGAATCATCTCTGATGCGCGCGTGGTCATTCAAGAACGGGGGGTTGCGCGAGCCAGGGTGCAGTCTGGACGTGCATGAAGTTCAGGCGCGAATCCGCACCCGGCTTCCCTTCACCCCCTGCACCACCTCGATCGCCACGTCGATCTGCTGCTTCATTTCCTCGACGTGCGAGATCACGCCCACCGTGCGGCCGCGCTGCTGCAGGTCGATCAGCGCTTTCATCGCCATGTCGAGCGATTCGAGGTCGAGGCTGCCAAAGCCCTCGTCGATGAACAAGGTGTCGAGCTGCACCCCGCCGGCGTAGGCCTGAACCACATCGGACAGGCCGAGGGCGAGCGACAGCGAGGCCATGAAGCCTTCGCCACCGGACAAGGTGCTGGCCGGGCGGCTGCGGCCGGTGTATTCGTCGAACACTTCGAGATCGAGGCCGGCGGCGCGACGGCCGTCGGCGACGTCCTCGCGGCGCTGGAGCTGGTAGCGGCCGCGGCTCATGGCCGACAGACGCAGCGAAGCGGCGCGCAGCACGTCGTCGAGCAGAGCGGCGAGCACGTAGCGCTGAAAGGTCAGATTGCGGCCGTTGTTGCCGTTGGCGATGTCGGACAGGTGGCCGACGATGCCGTATTCGGCCTCGATGGCACCCGATTCGCGCGCGATCTCGTCGACCCGGGTCAGCGTGTCGACGAGCGTGCCGAGCGCAGCTTGTGCCTGGCTGATGCGGGCGAGCACGGATTCCACCTGCTCGCGGGTCGCCGTGGCGCCGGCCTCGAGCGCGACAAGGTCAGGGCGGACCAGGCCGACAAGGCCTTGCGCGGCGCGCGCAGCGCGCTCACGGGCGGCGGCCAGGCGGTCATCGGCATCGCGCAGCGCGGTTTCGAGGGCGGCGACGCGCGCGGCCGGCAGCAGTGCGGCGCGCCAGGCGGCTTCGGCATCGGCAAGGGCATCCGGGGCGCAGGGCATTGAGCCGCCCGCGAGTGAGCCGTCTGGTGGTGACTCCCGCACTTCGCCTGCCGCCATCGGGCTGCTCGGGTCCGGGTGCACAGCCGGGCAGAAGTCTGCGCCCTGCAAAGCCTCGACAAACTGCTGGCGGGCCTCCTCGACACGCGCCACCGCAGCCTGCACGGCTTCGCTCAGCGTGGCGTGCTGGGCGCGGCGGGCAGCATCAAGGCCGGCGGCTTCATGGTGGGCGGACTGGGCCTGCTGCAGTGCCTGCTCAAGTTGCTGGCGGGCGGCCTGTGCTGCCGCAATCGCCGCCTGTAGCGCGGCCGGCGTGCGCAAGACCTCGGGCACACCGGCACGGCGCTCATCGGCCACGTGCAGCGCGCTGCGGGCGACGCTGGCGGCTTCGTCCGACTGACTACGGGCCTGCTCGCAGGCTGTCGCGGCAGCGGCAAGCTCGCTGTCCGCCGCCTGCAACTGCGTGCGAAGCGGCGCGAGCTCGGCCGCGGCGGTGCGCGCGGCTTCAAGCTGGCGGCGCAAGGTCGGGGGCGACAAAGCCTCATCCACCGTGGCGCGGTCTGCACAACCCGTCACAGCATGTGCTTCTTCACTTGCCGGCGGCATGGGTTGGGCAGCGACAAGCGTGTTACCTGGCCCCTCATCGCCCCCCGGCCCGCTGGCGGCATCCGGACCGGACTGCAGCGCGGCCTCGCGAGTTGCCACTTCGGCAGCGGCCGTGGCGCGCGCCAGCTCGGCGGCATTGAGCGTGCGTCGTGCCTCATCGAGTCCCACCTCGGCGTCACGCGCGCGCTCAGTCGCAAGCTGCAGGGCCTGTTCGGTGGGCAGTTCGCCCTCGTGTTGCGCCCGTGCCGGGTGGGCGCTGCTGCCACACACCGGGCAGGCCTCGCCGTCGTGCAGGTGGCGGGCCAGGATGGCGGCCTGGGCCTGGCGCCAGCGAGCATCGAGCGCGGCAAGCTGCGCGCGGGCGGCAGTCGTGGTCTGCTGCGCAGCGTCGAAGAGCTGCCTGGCCTTGGCTTCTGCCGCCTGCCGGGTGGCAAGCTGCTTGCGGGCGCGCGTCAGTGCAGCCTGGGCCTCGGCGCGCTGTTCGGCCTGCTGCAGGCGCAGCGCCAGCGCGGCCGCATCGGCCGCCAGCGGCTGCAGGGTATCGATGCGCCCAGCCAGGGCACCGCGCTTGGCGGCGAGCGCTTCATGCCGCGCAAGAACTGCGGCGAGGGCCTTGGCGGCGGCGATGCGCTCGGCATCGCGCCGAGTGGCTTCGGCTTCGGCCTGAGCCAGGCGAGTGACGGCCTCCGCCAGATTTTCGAGCTGCAGTCGTTCGCGCTGGGCCGCCTCGCGCTGGGGCGCGCGGGCGGTCTCGGCCTGCAAGGCGGTTGCGGTCTGGGCGAGGCGGCGGGCGGCCTCGGCCGCATCGCGGGCCGCTTGCGCCGCGCGCTGCTGCGCCTCGTCGGCCGCGCGGCGCGCGGCGGCCAGCGCATTGTCCGCGGGCAGCACCTGCTGTGCACGGCGCGCCTGCGCCAGCCGCGCGCGCTGGGCGTCGACTTCCGCCTTGCCGGATTCAAGCGCCTGCAGCGCCGCGCTGGCGCTGGCGGCTTCGACGAACTGAACTTCGACGGCCTGCCCCTGCTGCAGCGCTGCACGGGCGGCGGCGTCCTGAGTACGTGCACGCTGTGCCTCGTCGGCCAGTGAAGCCAGCGCGACCTGCACGCTGTCGCGCTGGGCGATGAGCGCGTCTACGGTGGCGACGCCCGCCTGATCGAGCAGGGTCTTGCGCCGCAGCGCGGCCTTCTCGGCGCGTTCGCTCAAGGCGGCGGCCTCGGCTTTCAGGGCGTCCTGCACACGCTTGTAGGTGGCGGTGCCGAACAGGGTTTCGAGAATCCGCTCGCGCTCGGCCGAACTGGCGGCAAGCAACTTGCGGAACTGGCCCTGTGGCAGCAGCACGACCTGGCGGAACTGCTCGGCCTTGAAGCCCAGCAAGTCCTCGATCAGCGCGCTGACCTCGGTCGTCTTGTGCGCCAGCGGCGACCCGGTTTCGGCATTGCCGTCGAGCCGGAACAGCTCGGCTTTGGCCAGCACCTTGACCAGTTTGTCGCCGCGCAGCGCAGCGCGCTCCTGCTCGGGCACGCGGCGCACGCGGTAGCGGCGTTCGCCGAGCGCAAACTCGAACTCCACCTCGGTCTGCAGCGCCGCGTCGGCATGATGGCTGCGCATCTCGCGCGCGCTGCGCTCACCGCCCGAGGTGTCGCCATAGAGCGCGTAAGTGATGCCGTCGAGGATGGAGGTCTTGCCGGCGCCGGTGGGACCGCTGATCAGAAACAGCGCGCCGGGCGGCAGACGGGTGAAGTCGATCTCCTCGCGCCCGGCAAAGGGACCAAAGGCCTGCAGAACAAGCTTGAGCGGTTTCATGCGTGGCGCGCCTCCTGCTCCAGGCCCTCGACGATGCGCTCGAGCACCGCGCGCCCCGCAGCATCGAGCGGCAGGCCAGTGGTTTCCTGATGGAAGCTTGCGAACAGGTCCGGAATGCGAATGCGGCGGTGGTCGGCAGCAGCGCGCCCTGGGCCGTCGCCAATCAGCGCAGGACGTTCAATGGCAAGCGCGTTGGGATACGCAGTGCGCAGCTTGCCCATCGCGTCGAGCAGCGCACCGGTGTCGCTGAGGCGGGCAAGGATGTAGTCGTCGCGCCGTGGGTCGGAGGTGCCGGCAGCAAGAATGGCATCGAGCGTGCCTTCGACGATGCGCAGGTCGCGGCGCGGCTTCAGCGCGATACGCTCGACCGTGGCCCCACCCGCGGCGTCGAGTTCGACCAGGTTGACCGACTTGCTGTGATCCGCCTCCGAAAACGAATACTTGAGCAGCGAGCCGGAATACTGGATGCGCGCCTCGCCCACCTGTTGCGGCCGATGCAGATGGCCCAGCGCAACGTAGTCGAAGCCGTCGAACAGGGCGGCGGAAACCGCGCCGCTGGCGCCGACCGACAGCGGGCGCTCGGACTCGCTTTCGCTGCCGCCGAGCACGAAGGCATGCGCCACCACCACGCTGCGCGCGCCTTCTGGATGGGCTGCGCGTGCGGCCCGCAGCTGGGCGGCGAGTGCCGCCTGATGCGAGTCGATGATGGGTGCCGCGGTGTCGTCGTCCGCAGTGTCGCCCTCGTTTTGCCGCGTGCCACCCAGGATCGCGCGCACCACGCCAGGCTCGGCATAGGGCAGCGCATGAATCGCCACCGGGCCATGGGCGTCGTGCAGCACCAGCGGTTGCACGTGCGACTCCACCACGCCGCGCACGACCAGCCCTGCGCCACCCAGCAGGCTGGCGCCAAATGCCAGGCGGTCAGGACCGTCATGGTTGCCGGCAATCATCACCACCGGAATGCGCAGCCCCTGCACCAGTTCGGTCAGCACCACGTCGAGCAGACGCACGGCCTCGGACGGCGGCACCGAGCGATCAAAGATGTCGCCAGCCAGCAGGATGGCGTCAGGGCGCAGGTCGGCGGCAAGGCGCACGAACTCGCCCAGCACCTGAGCCTGATCTTCGAGCAGCGAAGCGCCGTGATGAACACGGCCCAGATGCCAGTCGGCGGAGTGAAGAAAGCGCATCGGCGTTACCTGTTACGGCCCGCAAGGGCGCGCCTCACGAGCAGGCAGGATGACGATCGGCAGCGGCGCGCGCGCGACGCCGGGGCCGATCAGTGGACGAGTGGGTGATTCAGCGGAACACGATGGTCTTGTTGCCGTGCACCAGTACCCGGTCTTCCAGGTGGTAGCGCAGGCCGCGCGCGAGCACCGTTTTTTCGATGTCCTTGCCGTAGCGCACCATGTCCTCGACGGCGTCGGAATGGTCGATGCGGATCACGTCCTGATCGATGATCGGCCCCTGGTCGAGGTCGGCAGTGACGTAGTGGCAGGTCGCGCCGATCAGCTTGACCCCCTTGTCCCAGGCCTGGTGGTAGGGCTTGGCGCCGACGAAGCTGGGCAGGAAGCTGTGATGAATGTTGATGATGCGTCCCGGGTAGGCAGCGCACAGCGCGGGCGACAGGATCTGCATGTAACGCGCCAGCACCAGGGTGTCACCGCGCACCTCTTCGAAGATGCGCTGCACTTCGGCGTAGGCAGTCGCCTTGTTGTCAGCCGTGACCGGCACATGGTGGAAGGGAATGCCGTGCCACTCGACGAAGCCACGGAAGGTGTCGTGGTTGGAGATCACACACGGGATCTCGATGTCCAGTTCCTTTGATTGCCAGCGTGCCAGCAGGTCGTACAGGCAGTGCTCCTGCTTGCTCACCAGCACCACCACCCGCTTCTTGACCGCGGAGTCGCCGATCTTCCAGTCCATCTCGAGCTCTTCGGCCAGCGGGCGGAAGCGCTCGCGGAACTCGGCGAGGTGAAAGGGCAGCGAATCGGCCTTGATCTCGATGCGCATGTAGTAGCGCCCGAGGGCCTCACCGTTGCGCGGCAGCTCGGCGTGCAGCGAAGTTTCGAGGATCCAGCCCTTGTGTTCGGCGATGAAGCCCGACACCCGGGCGACGATGCCGACGCGGTCGGGACAGGAGGCGGAAAGCGTGAAAAAACGTTCGCGGTGCATGATGTCTCGTGGGCTCAGCCGGCTTTGGCGAAAGCGGCGTCGATTTCCGCGCGCAGGCCGGCGTAGTCGCGCACCACCGGATACTGCGGGAATTCGCCCACGACGTTTTCTGGCGGCTGGAACAGGATGCCACCGTGGGCCTCGCCCAGCATTGCGGTGTCGTTGTAGGAGTCGCCCGCGGCGACGACCTTGAAATTGAGTTCCTTGAAGCGCTTCACCGCCTCGCGCTTCTGGTCCGGCATGCGCAGGTGGTAATTCACCACAATGCCCTCGTCATTGGCTTCGAGGCTATGGCAGAACAGCGTCGGCAGACCGAGCTGCTTCATCAGCGGCTTGGCAAACTCGTAGAAGGTGTCGGACAGGATCACGACCTGATAGGTATCGCGCAAGTCGTCGAGAAACTGACGCGCCCCTGCCATCGGCCCCATGCTGGCGATGACTTCCTGGATGTCGGGCAGGCCGAGTTTCTTCTCCGCCAGGATGTTCAGGCGGTACTTCATCAGCGTGTCGTAGTTGGGCTCGTCACGCGTAGTACGTCGCAGTTCGGGGATGCCGGTACGCTCGGCGAATTCGATCCAGATTTCGGGAACCAGCACACCTTCGAGGTCGAGACAGACGATACGCACCGTACGCTCCTGCAGACGAGATTTTGGCGAAGGCGCAATTCTAGCATTCACCTCTGCGCATCGAATCGCAGCGCCCACACCCGACGAAGCGCCCTGGGATAGTCGGAGCGGATGGGGCATGGCACTGACTGCCGCGGCGCCGTGCTCAAGTTCTCGAACGTGGTCAATTCCGGGTGTTCAGTGCCGGATTCCGGCCGGATACTTATGCCAAACGATGAATGCGCCGCCCATGATCAAACTCATCCCGACCGAAAAGCTCCAGCCCGGCATGTACATCCATGACCTGAACTGCGGCTGGATGGACCACAACTTCGTGCGCAACCGCTTTGCCGTCAAGAACGAAACCGTGGCGGCCGAGGTTCGAGCGCTGGGCATGAAGGAGATCTACATCGACACCAGTCGCGGGCTCGATCTCGTCGAGGCGCCAACCCAGGCCGAGCGCGAGCATCAGGTCAATGAGGCCTTGCAGGCCCTTGCGACCGACACCGCGCCAGCCGTGCCCCGGGCATCGCTCCAGCACGAGGTTGAACGCACCCAGAAGCTGCATCGCGAAGCCAACCGCATCGTGCGTGACGTGATGGGTGACATCCGCCTCGGCAAGCAGATCCAGATGGAGCAGGTCGAGCCACTGGTCGCACGCATCGTCGATTCGATCTTCCGCCGCGCGGACGCGCTGGCGCCGCTGGCACGCCTGAAAGAACACGACGAATACACTTTCCAGCATTCGGTGTCGGTATGCGTGCTGATGACCTCGTTTGCCCGCACGCTGGAGCTACCGCGCGAGATCATCCACGAGATCGCCGTCGGTGCCCTGCTGCACGACGTCGGCAAGGCCAGGGTGGCGGACGAAATCCTGAACAAGCCGGCCAAGCTCACCGACGCCGAGTTCGCCAAGATGAAGAACCACGTCGTGCAGAGCAAGATCATTCTGCAGGACACCCCCGGCATCAGCGACATTGCGCTCGACGTTGCAGCGCAGCACCACGAACGCTTCGACGGCACCGGCTATCCGAACAAGCTCAAGGGTGACGAAATCAGCCTCTACGGCCAGATGGGGGCAATCGTCGATGTGTATGACGCGATCACCTCGAACCGCGTCTATCACAAGGGCATGGCACCGACCGAAGCCCTGCGCAAGCTGCTCGAATGGGGCAAGTTCCACTTCAAGCCCGAACTGGTACAGGCCTTCATCCGTGCCGTCGGCATCTACCCGACCGGCTCGCTGGTGCGGCTCGAGAGCCGGCGCCTGGCGGTGGTGCAGGCGCAGAACCCGGACCAGCTGATGCAGCCGGTGGTGAAGCTCGTGTTCCACACCCGTGGCTACTACCTGGCACCCGAAGTGGTCGACCTGCGCCACTCGCAGGACCGCATCGTCGGCCACGAGGACTTCGCCACCTGGAACATCGACCCACTGCGCTGGCTGCCAGAGTAGAGCCCGCGCGCAGGTCTGGCTGGCGGCTCAGTCGGCTGGAATCGCCTCCAGGGTCTCGTGCAACTCGAGCCAGCGCAGTTCGGCCTCTTCGATACGCTGGGCGAGTTCGGCCTGACGCTTGTTTAGCGTCGGCACTTCACCCGCCTGCGGGCCAGCGTAAAGCGCGGGGTCGGCCAGACGCTGGTCGATCTCGCCCTTTTCGCGGTTCCACGCCGCCAGCCGCTTGTCGATCTGCTCAACCTCCTTCACCAGCGGCCGGCGTGCCGCGATGCGGGCCTGGCGCTCAGCTGCAGCCTGGGCGCGATCGGCCTTGCGCGTGGCCTTGTCCGCGACCTGATCGGGACACTGTGTAGCGGCCGCCACTTCGGCACGGCGGCTGGCGAGCCAGTCGCGGTAGTCGTCAAGGTCGCCGTCGAAGGGCTGGATGCGGCCGTCGTCAACCAGCAGAAAACGGTCGCAGGTAGCCCGCAGCAGCGCGCGGTCGTGTGACACCAGCACCATCGCGCCTTCATAGTCCTGCAAGGCCATGGTCAAGGCGTGGCGCATTTCCAGGTCGAGGTGGTTGGTCGGCTCGTCCAACAACAACAGGTTGGGCCGCTGCCAGATCAGCAGCGCCAGCGCCAGGCGTGATTTCTCGCCGCCCGAGAACGGGCCGCAGGGCGTGGTGGCCGGAGTCGAGCTGCCGCCCAGGCCGTCGCCACGGAAGTCAAAGCCGCCCAGATAATCGCGCAACTCCTGCTCACGCGTCTGCGGATCGAGCCGGACCATGTGCTGCAGCGCGGATTCGTCGGTGCGCAGGGTTTCGAGCTGATGCTGGGCGAAATAGCCGGTAGCCAGCCCCTTGCCTTCCAGGCGGCTGCCGGCGGCCAGCGCCAGTTCGTTGGCCAGCAGCTTGATCAGCGTGGATTTACCGGCGCCGTTGCGCCCGAGCAGACCGACGCGCTCGCCGGGCCGCAAAGTCAGGGTGATGCCCGCGAGCACGGTCCTGGCCCCGTAGCCGACCGCGCCGTCCTCGATCTGCAGCAAGGGGTCGGGCGCCGGCGGCGCATCGCGGAAGACGAAGGTGAAGGGCGTATCGACGTGGGCCGCGGCAATGCGTTCCATGCGTTCCAGCGCCTTGATCCGGCTCTGCGCCTGGCGGGCCTTGGTGGCCTTGGCGCGAAAGCGGCGGATGTAGTCTTCCATGTGGGCAATGTCGCGCTGCTGGCGCTCGAACATGGCTTGTTGCTGCAGCAGACGTTCGCCACGCTGGCGCTCGAAGTCGGAATAGCCGCCGGTATAGAGCATCAGCTTCTGCTGCTCGATATGGGCGATGTGGGTCACGCAGGCATCGAGAAACTCGCGATCGTGCGAGATCAGCAGCAGGGTGCCACGGTAGTCACGCAACCAGGCCTCCAGCCAGATCACCGCGTCGAGGTCGAGGTGGTTGGTCGGCTCGTCGAGCAGCAGCAGATCGGAGCGGCACATCAGGGCCTGTGCCAGGTTCAGCCGCATGCGCCAGCCACCGGAGAAGTCCGACACCGGGCGTTCGATGTCCGACTGCAAAAAGCCCAGACCATCGAGCAGCGAGGCTGCACGCGAGCGCGCCGCGTAACCGCCGATCTCGTGCAGGCGGGCGTGCAGCTCACCAATATGGGCGCCGTCGTGCGCGTTTTCCGCTGCGACCAGCTCAGCCTCGATGCGACGCAACTCGGCGTCGCCATCGAGCACGTAGTCGATCGCCGGAGAGGCAAGACCCGGCGTTTCCTGCGCGACGTGGGCGATCACCCAGCCCGGCGGCATGTCCAGATCGCCCTGATCGGGATGCAACTGGTCGCGCAGCATGGCGAACAGACTGGACTTTCCGCTGCCATTGGCGCCCGTCAGGCCAAGTTTCCAGCCGGGGTGAATCTGCAGGGTGGCGCCCTCGATGAGGACTTTGGCGCCGCGCGCGAGGCGCAAATTGCGAAGACTGATCACGAACGTAAAGCGCAGCCGGGCGGCCGCGGATTGAGATAAAGGCGCTATTCTACGCGCCAAGCGAATTGTCTCCGGAATCCTGCGCGCATGTCCCGCTTTGCCCTCCGCCCCGCCCCGCCCCGCACACTTCCTGCCGGGGTCGCCATCGTGCTGCTGATGCTCTCAGGCAGTGGTTTCGTCCATGCACAGGCGAATGCCGACGCGGCCACGACCGCGCCCCCCGTGGCGACGAGCGACGCCCAGCGCACCACCGAAAACGCCCGCAGGGCCGAGCTTGAAGCCCAGGCCAAGGCCCTGCGCGCCGAAGCCGAAACCAGTTACCAGACCGCCGAGCCGGACTGCTACAGGAAATTCCTCGTCAACCGCTGCATCGACCAGGCCAAGCAACAACGCCTGCAGACCATCCAGCGCGCACGCGCGCTGGAAGCCGAAGCACGCGAGATCGACCTTGCCCAGCGCCAGCGCGCCGTCGCCGAGGTGCGAGCGCCCCAGCAAGGCGCTACGCCAACGCCGCCCGCAGCGGCTGAAGCCCTTGCTTCGCCACTGCCGACTCCGCCGGCTGCCGCGACGGTGACCCCGGTGCCATCGCCCGAGGCCCATATCGCCCCGACCCCCGCAGCCGAGCGCATCCGCAGCAACCGCGCTCAAACCGCCACCGAGGCCGAAGCGGCCGCCCAGGACCAGCAGGCCACCCGCGACGCCGAACGTGCGGTCAAGCGCGCCCAGACCGAGGCCGAAGCTGCCTCACGGGCCGAAGCAACAGCACGCGACCGTGCGCGCTACGAAGAACGCATCCGCAAGTACGAAGAAGAGCAGGCCACAAAGAAGAAGTAGGCGATGCGGCGGGCACGGCGGGCGTGGAGCACGCGACCTGCCCCTGCCGCAGCTCAGAGTGCTCAGCCTGGGCGCAGGCCGCGCGCCCAGTCGAGGGCGTCCTCGAGGCGATCGTTACCCCAGAACAACTCCTCGCCGACCCGAAAGCTCGGCGCACCAAAGAGCCCGAGTTCGGCTGCATGCGCCGTCTGTTGGCGCAGCGCGAGCTTGTTGGGGTCGGCCAGTGCGCGCTCAATCACGGCATCCGCATCCAGCCCCTGAGCCAACAGGATGTCGGCGATCACGGCGCGCTGGCCGATGTCCCGATCTTCGGCAAAGTTCGCATTCATCGCCGCGCGCGAAAACGGTGCCACCCAGCCCTCGTTGACCCCAAGCAGGGCCACCCGTGCCGCCAGCATGCTGTTGCGCGGGAAACCGCTCGGCTTGCGGAACGGCAGCTGGTGTCTGGCCGCCAGGCGCTCGAGATCGCGCCACATGTAACGGCCCTTGGGCGGGTAGATGTTGAACGGCGAATCGCTCCACCCCATCGCCATGAACACCGGGCCAAGCAGGAAGGGCTTCCATTCCAGCTGCACGCCCGCCGCTTCGGCCAGCGGCTCGATGCGCATGACGGACAACCACGAATAGGTGCTGGCAAACTCGTACCAAAACTCGACGACGGGGCGGGACATGGGGGCACCCTGCTGCAGCCAGTGATGCCCCCACTATAGTCGATCGGGCGCGCCCGTCGCATTCAGCCCAGTTCGATCAGCAGGTCCTTGGCCTCGATGCGGTCGCCCGGCACGACATGAAGCGCCTTCACCACACCATCGCACTCGGCGGCGATCACCGTTTCCATCTTCATCGCCTCGATCGACAGCAGCGGCTGGCCCTTGCTGACGACCTGGCCCGCATGCACCGCCACCGTCACCACCGCGCCCGGCATCGGCGCGCCGACCTGCGACGGATCACCGTCACGCGCCCGTGGCCGGCTACGCACGCTGGCTGCGCCCGCCTTGGCGACGCGGATCATGCGCGGCTGGCCGTTGAGCTCGAAAAAGACCTTGACCCGGCCCTCCTCGTCGACCGTCTCACTGCGGCCGGTCTGACGCACGATCAGGGTCTTGCCACGATCGATCTCCAGCGCGACCTCCTCGCGGTCGCGCAGACCGTGGAAGAAAGCCGAGGTCGGCAGCACCGACACATCGCCGTATTGCTGCCGGTGTTCCACATACTCCCGGAAAACCTTGGGGTACATCAGCCAGGACGCCACCTCGTTCTCGTCCGGCGCACGCCCGAGCAACGCCGCCAACTCGGCCCGCACCGCATCCAGGTCGGCCGGCGGCAGGCTGGCGCCGGCACGGCCGACCAGCGGTTCGCGCCCCTTCAGCACCCTGGCCTGCAGCGCGGGCGGAAAGCCATCGGCCGGATAGCCGAGCTCGCCATGGAACAGCGACACCACCGAGTCAGGGAAGGCAATTTCGCGCGCCGGATTGTCGACGTCGGCGGCGGAAAGATCGTTCGCCACCATGAACAAAGCCATGTCACCCACCACCTTGGAGGTCGGCGTCACCTTGACGATGTCGCCGAACAGGGTGTTCGCCGTCGCATAAGCCTGTGCCACCTCGGGCCAGCGGTGCTCCAGCCCCATCGCCCGCGCCTGTTCGCGCAGGTTGGTGTACTGCCCGCCTGGCATCTCGTGACGATAGACGTCCGAGGTGCCGGCGCGCAGGTCGGACTCGAAGGGCGCGTAGTGGCGCCGCACCGCCTCCCAATAATGGGACGCCGCCTGCACGGCGTCGAGGTCGAGGCCGGTGTCGCGATCGCTGCCCGCCAGCGCCGCCGCAATCGAACCCAGGCTGGGTTGCGAGGTCAGGCCGCTCATGGCGTCGAGCGCGCCGTCGACCACGTCGGCCCCGGCTTCGATCGCCGCCAGCACGCTGGCCGCGGAGATGCCGCTGGTGTCGTGGGTGTGGAAGTGAATCGGCAGCCCGACCTCCTGCTTCAGCGCCCGCACCAGCTCACGCGCAGCACGCGGCCGGCACACACCCGCCATGTCCTTGATGGCGAGGATGTGCGCACCGGCGCGCTCCAGCTCTCGCGCCATGTCGACGTAGTACTTGAGGTTGTACTTCGACCGCTTCGCATCGAACAGGTCGCCGGTGTAGCAGATCGCAGCCTCGCACAGCGCCCCGGTGTCGCGCACCGCGTCGATCGCTACACGCATGTTGTCGACCCAGTTCAGCGAGTCGAAGACGCGGAAAACGTCGATGCCGCCCGCTGCCGCCTGCTGCACGAAGTGGCGGACGACGTTGTCCGGGTAGTTGGTGTAGCCAACCGCGTTCGAGGCCCGCAGCAGCATCTGCAGCAACACGTTGGGCACCGCCTCGCGCAGCAGCGCCAGGCGTTCCCACGGGTCTTCACGCAGAAAGCGCAGCGCAACGTCGAAAGTGGCGCCGCCCCAGCACTCGAGCGAGAACAGCTGCGGCAGCATGCGTGCGTAATACGGTGCGACCGCCAGCATGTCCGCGCTGCGCATGCGGGTGGCGAACAGTGACTGATGGGCGTCGCGCATCGTGGTGTCGGTGAGCAGCACGCGCTGCTCGTCCTTCATCCAGCGCACGAAACCTTCGGGGCCCAGCTCGCGCAGGCGGTCGCGCGTGCCTTTGGGCGGCGTCAGCGCCTGCTCATAGCCGGGCGCCCGCGCCGGGGCGGGCCATTGCGCGGGCAGCACCCGCCCCGCCATCTCCGGGTTGCCGTTGACCGTCACCTCGCCGAGGAAGTCGAGCAGGCGGGTGGCGCGGTCACGCGTGGGACGAAAGCGGAACAGCTCCGGCGTTTCGTCGATGAAGCGGGTGATGCAGCTGCCGTCGCGGAACTGCGGATGGGCGATGACGTTCTCGAGGAACTGCAGGTTGGTGGACACGCCGCGCACGCGGAATTCGCGCAGGCTGCGGTCCATGCGGGCGATGGCCTCGGACGGGGTGTTGCCCCAGGCCGTCACCTTCACCAGCAGCGAATCGTAGAACGGTGTGATCAGCGCCCCGCTGTAGGCGGTACCGCCATCGAGGCGCAGGCCAAAGCCGGCGGCGCTGCGGTAGGCGGTGATGCGGCCGTAGTCGGGGGTGAAGTCGTTCTCCGGATCCTCGGTGGTGACGCGGCACTGCAGCGCATGGCCATTGAGGCGGATCGCCGCCTGCACGGGCACCGGACAGGCGGCATCGCCGATGCGCGCGCCCTGGGCGATGCGGATCTGCGCCTTGACGATGTCGATCCCGGTCACCTCCTCGGTCACCGTGTGCTCGACCTGGATGCGCGGGTTGACCTCGATGAAGTAGAAGGCGCCGGTGTCGGCATCCATCAGAAATTCGACCGTGCCGGCGTGAGTGTAGTCGGCGGCCTCGGCCAGACGCAGGGCCAGGGCGCAGACTTCGGCGCGGCCGGCGTCGTCAAGATACGGCGCCGGGGCACGTTCCACCACCTTCTGGTTGCGGCGCTGCACCGAACAGTCGCGCTCGAAGAGGTGGACGCGGTTGCCATGCTGGTCGCCCAGGATCTGGACTTCGACATGGCGCGCACGCTGCACCAGCTTTTCCAGGTAAACCTCGTCGTTGCCGAACGCCGCCAGCGCCTCGCGGCGCGCGACCTCCAGCGCCGGGCCGAGCGCATCGACGTTCTCGACCACGCGCATGCCGCGCCCACCGCCACCCCAGCTCGCCTTGAGCATCAGCGGATAGCCGATCACGGCCGCAGCGGCTTTCGCCGCATCCAGGTCCTTGGGCAGCGCGATCGTTGCCGGCACCACCGGCACACCTGCCGACTGCGCCAGCGCCCGCGCCGCCACCTTGTTGCCCAGCGTGCGCATCACCGCCGGCCTGGGGCCGATGAAGACGATGCCCGCACGCTCGCAGGCTTCGGCGAAATCGGGGTTCTCGGACAGGAAACCGTAGCCGGGGTGGATCGCATCCGCTCCAGCCTCGCGCGCCACACGCAGGATGTCGTCGATGTCGAGATAGGCGCGGATCGGCTGGCCGCGCTGGCCGACGCGATAGGACTCGTCGGCCTTGAAGCGGTGCAGCGCGAAGCGGTCTTCGTCGGCATAGATGGCGACGGTACGGATGCCCATCTCATTGGCCGCGCGAAACACGCGGATCGCAATTTCCGAGCGGTTCGCGACCAGCAGGGTGCGAATGGGGCGGAGGTTCTCGATAGCGGCGGCGGCGAGATCGGTGTCAGCGTTCATGCAACAGGACTCACGGCAGGATTGAAAGCAGGGTTGCGACGGCGACGGATCGATACGCCAACGTGATCGGCCGCGTCGAAAATACCGGGTTTGGCGACACTCACGTAGACGGAATGCAGCGCGAAGTCGCCAAGCAGGGTGTCGGCGACATGCTGCGCGAACGCCTCCAGCAACAGACGGCGGTTAAGCAGCGCCAGACGGCGGACGGTGGCGACCACCGCGCCGTAATCGACCGCATCGTCGATTTCGTCGCTGGTGCAACAGTGCGAGCGGGAGAGTTCGAGTTCGAGATCGATGATCAGCGGCTGCGGCCCGAGGCGCTCGTGTTCGTACACGCCGATCAAGGCTTCGACCCGCAGGCCGCGCACGGTAATCAGGTCGTTGCCGACCGGCAGGGAAAGCGGCACCCCGGACGGCGCAGCCGTGCTCCGGGTCGCCGGCTGGAAGGTTTCGGTCTTCATGGGACGTCGATCCAGTCAGAAGATGGCAAAGAAATGGCCGGGACCTTTCGGCCCCGGCCACCGCTTCATTCAGCGTGCGACGTGAACCCCGTACTCCTCGCTGGCGTCGAGCAGCCAGCGGTACAGGTAGTCGGCGAAGCTGCGACGAATGATCACTTCCCACTGCGCCTCGCCCACGCGGCGGATGACCGCCGTGCTCTTGGCCAGGGTGGTGCTGACACCCTTGCCGACCGGGAAGTTGCGCGAATGGAAGTCATAGCCAGCCGACTTCATCAACACCTCGCGGGCGGCGGGCCCGCTCAGCTCGAGCAAAGTCTGCGCACCGCTGACCTGCATCACCGCGTAGTGGCCACTCAGCGCTTCGCGCAGACGCAGCTCGGCCGCGTAGTCCTCGCCTTCCGGCACGACAACCAGCCACTCGTCGGGCGATATCCACTGCACGCTGACACCGCGCTCGGCGTCGCGCGACACCGTACCCATCGCCAGCGGCAAGGGCACACCCAGGGCCGCCTCGACCCCGGCACGGAAACCTTCGTCGGCAGCCTTGCCGCGCAGGATCAGATGGCCGAGCAGTGCGCGTTCGCGGATACAGACGCCCGCCCCCTGCGCTGCGGCCTGGGTGGCCACCGTGATACGGCTCATGGCAAGCGGCGACTCGGCCTGGACTGCCACCGTGGGGTGGGCATCGAACATTGCGACATCAGACATGATGACGAGCTCCTTTGGGATCGTAGAAGACGGGGCTGACCACTTCGGCGGCCTGAACCGTGCCATCGGTCATCGACAGATAGACGGTCTGGCCCATGCGCTCGCTGCCACCCTTGAGCAGGGCGAGCGCAAAACCATGGCCCAGCACCGGGCTGAAATAGCTGGAGGTGACGTGTCCGTACATCGGCATCGGGATCTTGATCTCCTTTTCAAGCACGATCTGCGCGCCTTCCTGCAGCACCAGCTTGGGATCGAGCGGCTTGAGGCCGACGAGCTGCTTGCGATCGGTGCGATGGGTATCGGGCCGCGACAAGGCACGACGACCGATCCACGAATAGGGCTTCTTGTAGCCCACGCACCACTGCATGCCCAGGTCCTCCGGCGTCACCGAACCGTCGGTTTCCTGCCCGATGATGACGAAACCCTTCTCCGCACGCAGCACGTGCATG
>Ga0138256_10001806_pt1 | contig 23078 bp, 24 predicted proteins | sample KNB2016incub_MG_FD_105486 | JGI IMG/M metagenome (GOLD analysis project Ga0138256, IMG submission 105486) | Active sludge microbial communities from wastewater in Klosterneuburg, Austria - KNB2014incub_MG | ecosystem: Engineered > WWTP > Activated sludge > Unclassified | place: Austria... | reverse complement strand
GAAGAATCTAAAAAGATTATTGAGCAAAGCAGAGTTTTTGCTGAAAATCTTAAAGAGCAATTGCTTAAAGAAAGCAAAGAGCAAGCTCAAAAACTTGTTAGTGATGCAACTGCTGAAATCGAAAGAAAGAAAAATGCTGCTTTTGATGAACTAAAAAATCAAATTGCAGATATTTCTATTCAAGCTGCTGAAAAGATTTTAAAGGAAAATCTTGATGCTGATAAGAATAAAAAATTAGTTGATAAATACATTAGCGATATCTCTAAGAATTAATTATGGCTTCATCTAAAGTTGCAATACGTTATGCTCAATCATTTCTTGATACATCAATCGAGAAAAATATTCTTACAAAAGTTGCAGAAGAATTTGAGTTGGTTGCACAAACTTTAAGCAAAAGTTATGACTTGCTTAGAGCTATTAAAAGTCCTGTAATTAAGGCTGAAACTAAGAAAGCTGTAATTGCAGAAGTTTTTGGAAAACTGTTAAGCAAAGATTCTTTTAGTTTTTTGAATTTTGTTATTGATAAAGGAAGAGAAGAAATATTACCGGAAATTTTAGAGAAGTTTGAAACATTAAAAGATGAATCTCTCGGAATAGTAAAAGTTAATGTTACAACTGCGTTTGATTTTACTTCGGAACAGAGAAATCATTTGCAGCAGCAATTTGAATCTTATCTGAAAAAGAAAGCAAGATTAACATATAAAGTTGATACGAATATTATTGGTGGTTTTATTGCTAAGGTTGGCGATACAGTTTATAATGCTTCTATGATTCATCAACTTGGATTATTGAAAAAAGAGTTTTTACAAGGTAGTGTTACGTTAAATTAACCTAAAGGAATTTAATAAAGGAAATTACAAATGGCAGAAGTTAGACCTGATGAAATATCTGCGATATTAAGAAAACAACTTTCTGGATTTGAAAGTGAAGTTGATATTTATGATGTTGGAACAGTTTTGCAGGTTGGTGACGGTATCGCTCGCGTTTATGGACTTTCGCAAGTTATGGCGAGTGAATTAGTTGAATTCCCAAACGATGTTTTTGGAATGGTATTAAACCTTGAAGAAGACAGCGTTGGCTGCGTTTTGTTTGGTGATACTACACTTGTTAAAGAAGGTGATACTGTAAAAAGAACTAAACGTGTTGCCTCAATGCCAGTTGGTGAAGCTATGCTTGGTCGTGTAATAACTCCGCTTGGTTTTCCAATTGATGGAAAAGGACCAATTAACACAACACAATTTTTACCAATCGAAAGAAAAGCTCTTGGTGTACTTCAAAGACAACCAGTAACAGAACCATTACAAACGGGTATTGCTGCTGTTGATTCAATGATTCCTATTGGACGTGGACAAAGAGAATTAATTATTGGTGATAGACAAACTGGTAAAACTGCTGTTGCTATTGATGCAATTATCAGCCAGAAGTTTACTCATACTGAAGAAGCAAAAGCATTAGGTATTAAACCAGTTTATTGTGTTTATGTTGCTGTTGGACAAAAAGAATCTACAGTTGCTCAAGTGGTTGCTAAGTTAAAAGAAAATGGTGCAATGGAATACACAACAGTTATTTCTGCCGCAGCTTCTGAGCCTGCTCCATTACAGTTTATCGCTCCTTATTCTGGTGCAACTTTAGGTGAATTTTTTAGAGACAATGGTAAACATGCTCTTTGTATTTATGATGATTTATCAAAACAAGCTCAAGCTTATAGAGAACTTTCACTATTGTTAAGAAGACCTCCTGGACGTGAAGCGTATCCAGGCGACGTATTTTATCTTCACTCAAGATTGCTTGAGAGAGCTTCTAAACTTAGTGATGAAGAAGGAGCCGGAAGTTTAACAGCATTACCAATTATTGAAACTCAACAAGGCGACGTTTCTGCTTATATCCCAACAAACGTAATTTCAATTACTGATGGACAAATTTATCTTGAATCAAATTTGTTTAATGCTGGAATAAGACCTGCAATCAACGTTGGTATTTCTGTATCTCGTGTTGGTGGTAATGCTCAAATAAAAGCAATGAAAAAAGTTGCCGGAAGTTTGAAACTTGATCTTGCTCAGTATAGAGAATTAGAAGCATTTGCAAAGTTTGGATCTGATCTTGATAAATCTACACAAAGAACCATAGCAAAAGGTGCAAGATTAGTTGAGTTATTAAAACAAGGACAGTATGCTCCAGTACCAGTTGAGAAACAAGTTGTTGCAATCTATTATGGTACAAGAGGTTTTATGGATGAAATTGCTGTAAAAGATGTTAAGAGATTTGAAAAAGGTGTTTTAGAATTTATTGAAGTAAAGTATAAACAGATTTTTGATTCGATTAAAAAAGATAAAGACATTAGTAAAGAAACTGATGAGTTATTACAGAAAGCTGGAAAAGAATTTCTTTCTACTTTCAAATAGAAATTAATTAGAAGATAATGGCAACATTAAGAGATATAAAACTTAGAATCAAAGGTGTTAAAAGCACTCAACAGATTACAAAAGCTATGAAAATGGTAGCTGCGGCAAAACTGCGCCGTGCAACTGAATCTATTTTAAATGCAAGACCTTATGCTAAGAAAATATCTACTTTACTTTCACATCTTGTAACTGAAGATGATAGAGTATCTAATCCATTGTTTTCAGAACGAGAAGTTAAAAATGTTGCAATAGTTGTTGTAACCGCTGATAGAGGGCTTTGCGGTGCTTTTAATACTAACATTATTAAAGAAGCATCAAGATTTATTGAAGAAGATTTAAAAGGTACTGGTAAAGATTATAAACTTTATTGTTTAGGCAAAAAAGGTTCGGATTATTTTGGTAAAAGAAATTATAATATTGGTAAAACTTATCCAGGAATTTTTTCTCACCTTAATTATGCAATCGCACAGAATTTGGTTGATGAGTTAATTGCCCAATACTTAGATGGATCAATTGATAAAGTGATTTTAATCTTTAATGAGTTTAAATCAATTATCCAGCAAAAAATTGTTGTTGAACAGTTTTTGCCAATTGCTCCACCAGAAGAAAATAAATCTTCTAAGCATGAATCTGCAAATTATATTTATGAGCCTGATCAGAAATCTATTTTTAATTATTTGATTCCAAAACATCTTAAAGGACAGATGTGGAGAGTTTTATTGGAATCAAATGCTTCTGAGTTTGCAGCTAGAATGACAGCGATGGACAATGCAACAACAAATGCAAAAGAATTAATTAGAACTTTAAGCCTTACATATAATAGTAAAAGACAAGCCGCAATTACCACAGAGATACTTGAAATTGTATCAGGTGCAAATGCTCTGAGAGCAAATTAGTTGGTTAAGTTAAAGTTGGTTTATTGAAATTATGTTTGAAGAATTATCTCTAAAATTAGAATCCGCATTAAAAAAAGTTACAGGACAAGGTAAGCTTACCGAAGCTAATATTTCCGATACTTTGCGTGAGATAAGAAGAATTCTTCTTGATGCTGATGTTAATTATAAAGTTGCTAAAGATTTTATTGAAAATGTAAAAGTTAAAGCACTTGGTAAAGAAGTACTTGTATCGATTTCACCAGGACAGCTTATAACAAAAATTATTTATGATGGGTTAACTGAATTACTTGGCGGTGGACATAAAGAATTACAGATAAATCCTTCTGGCATTACAACTTTATTGGTTGTAGGTTTACAAGGTTCTGGTAAAACAACATTTTGCGGTAAGCTTGCAAAAAAGTTAACCGAGCAAAAGCGAAAAGTTCTTTTAGTTGCTGCTGATATTTATAGACCTGCGGCAATTGAACAGTTAAAACTTTTAGGAAAACAAATTGATGTTGAAGTTTTTTCTCTTGAAGAAAAAGATGCAAGAAAAGTTTCATCGGAAGCTTTAACCTATGCAAAAGAGAAAAACTATAATACTGTAATATTTGATACAGCTGGACGACTGCATGTTGATGAACAAATGATGCAGGAAGTTTCTGATATAAAAAATCTTGTTAATCCAGAAGAAACTTTATTTGTTGTTGATTCGATGACAGGGCAGGATGCGGTAAATTCCGCAAAAGCTTTTAATGATACAGTAAATTTTGATGGGATAGTACTTACAAAACTTGATGGCGATTCCAGAGGCGGTGCAGCGCTTTCAATTAGATCTGTAGTTGGTAAACCAATAAAGTTTATCAGCAATGGTGAAAAATTAGAAAACCTGGAACTATTTTATCCTGATAGATTAGCATCAAGAATTTTGGGAAAAGGTGATGTAATTTCTCTTGTTGAAAAGGCTCAGGCATCCTTTGATGACTTTGAGGCAGACAAACTTGAGGAAAAACTTCGTAAAAATAAATTTGATTTTGATGATTTTCTTAAGCAAATTAAAGTCATCAAGAAAATGGGTTCTTTATCTTCACTGATTGGAATGATTCCGGGCATTGGTTCCCAGATAAAAAATGCTCAAATTGATGATAAAGCATTGGTAAGAGTTGAAGCAATCATCAACTCAATGACAAATGAAGAAAGAACTACACCAAAGGTTTTAAACGGCAATCGCCGTAAAAGAATTGCAAGAGGCAGCGGAACATCTATACAGGATGTAAACCGCTTAATTAAACAATTTAGCGAAATGCAAAGAATGATGAGTACTTTTAGTAAAAAAGGTATTCCAAGTTCGATGCGTAATTTTAAATTTAATTGAATAACGAGATAATATCCGGAGGTTACTAATTTGGCTGTTAAGTTAAGATTAAGAAGAATGGGAAAGAAAAAACAACCCATCTATAAAGTTGTTGCAGCAGATGCACGCTCACCAAGAGATGGAAAATTTCTTGAAGCAGTTGGTATTTATAATCCACTTACAAAACCGCACACAATTGATTTGAAAGAAGACAGAGTAAACTACTGGTTAGATAATGGCGCACAGCCAACTGATACAGTAAAAAGTTTACTTAGTCAAAAAGGAATAAATCTGAAAAGAGATATTGCTAAACGTAAACTTTCTGATGAAAAAGCTGAAGCTTTATTAAAAAGCTGGCAAGCTGCAAAAGAGGCAGCAGCTCAGAAAAAAACTGTAAAGAAAAAGAAAAAAGCAGAAAATCAAGAAGCTAAAAGTTAAAAACTAATAGCAACTATAAGTTTTGTTTCGTTAAGTTTATGGAATGGAGGTACAGCAGAAGTTACGGGTGTCACTTCTGAGTTAGACAATCAATAGAATATTTATATTGATACTGTACATAACAACTTATTCACCCGGGTTCATTATAGGAGGCTTCTATATGAAAGAGTTCGTTGAGTATATTGCAAAACAACTGGTAGATAGTCCAGAAGGTGTTGTTGTTGAAGAGAAACTTACTGAAGAAAAAAAGTTAGTACTTTCTCTTAAGGTTCAATCTGATGACATCGGAAAGGTTATCGGAAAACAAGGGAAAACTGCTCAGGCAATGCGTACACTTCTAACGGCTGTTGCCGCAAAAGAAGGTAAAAGAGCTATACTTGAGATTGAAGATTAATTTGTTCAAGCTGTTTTAATTGGATGATTTTTATTCCATAGCAAAAATTATCGGTGCTGGTAAAAATGGATTTGTAAAAATCCACAATGTTCCTGGCATTTCAGAAAATTTTGATAAAATTAAAACTGTTTACTTGGATTTCTGGAATCAGAAAAAACAATTTGAAATTGAAGAGGTATTGAATGGCAAAAATTCAATATTTCTTAAATTCATTAATTTTGATGATGATAGAGAAATTTCTCTGATGATTAACAGGGAGATTTTTGTATCTGATACTGATGCTGAGAAATTCAATTTAAAGATGTTACTTGAACATACTTTAATTGGATTTAACGTTTATAGGGACAAAGAATATCTTGGTCTTGTAAACGATTTTTTTGAAACTCCTGCAAACCAGGTGATTGAAATAAAAGATCCGGAAGGAAAAGAAATACTTATTCCATTTGTTCATTCATTTTTTGATAGAATTGATTATAAAAGTAAAGAGCTAGTGTTAAAATCTGATTACTGTATTTATGATGATGAGACTTGATATTATTTCTGCGGTTCCTGAATTACTTTCAAGTCCCTTGAACACTAGTATTCTGAAAAGAGCTCAGGATAAAAAAAAAGTAAACATCAAAGTGCACAATCTAAGAGATTATGCCTTTGATAAACACAGACAAATTGATGATAAACCATTTGGCGGCGGCGCGGGAATGGTTTTAAAACCAGAACCGTTCTTTGAATGTATTGAGAAATTACAAAGTGAACAATCTTTTGATCATATAATTTTTACCACACCAAAAGGTAAAATGTTTGATCAGAAATATGCAAATAAGCTTTCACTGGCAAATAATATTTTGATAATTGCAGGACATTATAAAGAAATTGATGATAGAGTTAGAGAGCATTTTGCAACAGACGAAATATCAATTGGTAATTATGTTTTAACTGGCGGTGAACTTCCCGCTTTAATAATTGCTGATTCAATAGTTAGATTGATTCCCGGAGTTCTTAATGATAGTGAAGCTGCATTAGATGATTCTTTTCAAGATGGTGAAGTTGTTGAAGCACCCTATTATACAAGACCATCAGAATATCGGGGAATGAAAGTACCTGAAGTTTTACTTTCGGGAAACGAAAAAGAAATAAAAAAATGGAAACAAGAACAATCGAAAATCTTAACTGAAAAGTGGAGAAATTTTAATAATTAGGAGAATGAAATGATAGACATAAATAAAATATTACCGGAACAGATAAAAACGGATATGCCTGTATTTAATCCAGGTGATCACATTCGCGTTCAAGTAAGAGTTGTTGAAGGCGATAAAGAAAGATTACAATCTTTTGAAGGTGATGTTATCAGTATTCGTGGCGCTGGGTTAAACAAAACTTTTATCGTTAGAAAAATGTCTAGCGGCGTTGGCGTTGAAAGAATTTTCCCATTCAACTCACCCAAAATAGCAAAAGTTGAAGTGCTTAAGCAAGGTGATGTAAGAAGAGCAAAACTATTCTACTTAAGAAATCTTTCTGGTAAAGCAGCAAGAATTAAAAGTAAGAGACCTTAATCTAATTTATCTTTTATAAGCCGCTATTTTAAGCGGCTTTTTTTATTTATGAAACCAAAACTAATAATTCCAAACAATATCTTTTCAAAAATATTTCTTTCAGAATTATCACTAAATGATAATTATGATATAGAATTCTTACCAGCAGCTTTAATTGCAAAAAAAGTTTCTGAAGATATTGATGTAATCGGTTTAATCCCTTCATTAGATCTATTAACTTTTAAAGATTTATTTGTTTCTTCAGAAATGGGAGTATCATTAAATGCTCTGCTTTCAAACTCATATATACATTTTAAAGAGGGGCAGGGAACTATTGAGGAAATATTTCTTAAAGGTGATATATCCAGTAATGAAATTATTTTAAGTAAGATTTTATTTAAAGAGTTTTATGATGTTAATGTAACCACCACACTTATTCAGAATTCTAATCAGCATATAGATGATAATTTATTAATTGTTGGTGATGAAAATTATGATAAAGAACTTTTCTTAAATGGTTTAAGTTTTTCTGAAGAAGTTATTGAACTAATTGATGCCCCTTATGTTAATTTTTTACTTGCTGGATCATCAGAAATCATTCTTAATGAATTTATAAAAAATCATAAAGCAGATTTGCTAAATGGGCATACCGAGAATTATAGTGAATTGCTAAAAAGATTTACTTCTACATCAATAGATTTTATAAATGCTAACATTCAGCATGTTGTTTTTGATTTAGAAGAACAGGATTTAGAAGGAATTAAAACACTTTTACAATTGCCGTATTTTCATGGAATGGTTAAAGATTTGATTGATATAAAATTTGTGTAGTTGAAAAATATTCTAAAAATAAAATGCCATCATCTTGATGGCATTTCCTTTATCACACTTAATGTTTTCAGAAATTATTTCGCAAGAATCATTTTTTTAGATTCAATATAATTTCCAGTTTTTAATTGATAGAAATAGACAGCGGAAGATATTTGATTGTTAAAGGATGATGTATTGAATTCAACCTCGTACTCTCCTGCAGCTATTTCTTCATTAACTAGAGTTGTTACTTCATTCCCAAGAACATCATAAACCTTTAATTGCACAAATTGTTGAGTGCTTATTGCATACTGAATATTGGTTGACGGATTAAATGGATTTGGATAGTTCTGGTAAAGTTTAAAATTATTTACAGTTTTACTCTCATCATTTGTGTTAGATGCAGAATCCCACCCAGCAAGTTTTGCCCAAAGCCACCAGGCAGTATAAGCTTTTAAATTTCCATTCAGTGCCTGACTATGTGCAGGTGAGCAATCATACCAATCAACATTTATTGTGTGAGAGTTTTGCCAATCGATTGCCCAGTTTTTATCAAGTGATCCATTTCCATCACTATCATAATCACAATTGTCATTTGCATCTTTATCCAAATAGTAATTCCCATCTGGATCATATGATTCAATATCATTAAAATCAAACAAGATTTTTTCATTAGTTAAACAGTAATTTCTAATTTGCACATTTCTCAAATTTAAATTTCCTGAAAGACCAGTACCATCAAGATGTCCCGTCATATAAACAAACTTCACATTCGGATAATCATTTTCTAATCCCGTCATCAAACTTAAATAAGTATTTATATTTTCCTCAGAAGCCCAACTAACTTGTCCACACCATGACCAGATAACAACGTTTACATCGCTGTTAGAAGAATTATTGAGATAACTTCTGGTTGCAGATTCCCAAGCAACAAAATCTGGACTACCTAAATCAGAAGCACCTGAAAAAGCGTAATCATCAATATCTAATGCGCCATTTGTTCCACCTTCATTAAAAGCATACTGAGAACCTTTCCAGTTTTCTAATCCATCCATACCTGTTATTAACTGGCTTCCGTGAGATGTATGTCCATACGCGATGTGAAGTTTTACTTTTGCAGAATCAATCCAGTTAAATGGAGTGATAGAGAGTTTAGCAGAATTATGATTTGCTATGATTGCAGTTTGTGCAACGGTGTAACTGATACAAACAATTGATAACAATATTGTGTATAAATACTTTTTCATTCTTAGCCTCTGAATTTTTTGCATATTAAAACAAACCTTATACCATATAAATTCATTTAGTATCAACAAATCCTGATAAATTATCATTGAAATTCTTTTAAAAACCAGCTAACAAAATTTGCGATTTGTAAAATGTAATGAATGATTAAGTATTATTTGCAATAGAGCTTTGGAAGTAAGTTTTGTCAGATTTGTCGGTAAGATAAATATTTCTGTAACCCTACAAATATTTTTTTAAATACAATTGAATGAATTTTTGAAATGGGTAAAAAGTAAGAAAGTACAATTACAAATTTATTTACAATTATAAGATCAACCTCATATGAAACCAAAGTTGAGTTTATCTTATTTACTAATTGCCATTTACCATAACCGCGATATAGCCCATCGAAATAATTTAATTTTAGTTCTTTGTTTGGATCAAATGATTCGACTTTGCAAGAAAATGGTTGACCATTAAATGGTTTAACAATGAACTCAGTATCTATGATTTTATTGCTGAAATTTGAAACTTTAATATTAATAACTTTTGGCCACCATTTGTGATAAGAAGGAATATCAATCAATACATTCCAAACCTCATCGATTGAATTGTTCAATTCTATTTTATCGCAGGCTTGGATTTTTCTCATAAAAGAATTTCTGAGCAAAAAAAAGGGCGATCAATTGATCGCCCAGTACAATTAATTAAATCTCAACATGACTTACACTAATAACATTAGTGTTTTCTTTTATCTTCTTTAGCAACTCAGCAGAAATAGCAGATTGTAATTTCATAGTACAGCAAGCAGCTATTCCACCTTCAAAAATTATGTTTTCAATTTCTTCAATATTAATGTTACCACTTCTAATAACATCAAGCACACCAGCAAGTACTCCGGGTTTATCGTAGTGCTTAACCACAAGTTGAAAATGTGCATCAGTGATTTTTGCTCTGTTAACCCAATGATCTATAACGCCACTGTGTGCATAATGTTTAATTATGTTTATTGTTTCTTCAGCTACTGCATCTTGTGCTTGTTCAGTAGAAGCCCCGATATGATGTGTTACATAAATGTTCGCATTGTTCTGAAGCTTGGATGAAACCTCGCCAGCTTTTCCTTCTGGTTCACCTTTAAATACATCGCAAGCATAACGAATATTTTTTGTTTTGATTGCTTCAAATAAATCATCTTCAACAACTATTTCATGTCTTGATGTGTTAATTAAGTAAGCTCCATCTTTCATGAACTCGAACATCTGCTTATTGAACAAACCTTTTGTTTGTGGAGTTGCTGGTAAATGAATAGAAATTACATCGCACAATGGAACCAACTGATCCATTTCACTAAAATCTTTAATAGGAACTCCTTCAATGCGTGAAATATCTTTCCCATAAACATTCATTTCAAACGCAAGCGCACGTTTTGCAACTTCTTTACCAATATTTCCAACACCGATTAAACCAAGAGTTTTGCCTTTTAATCCTTTGCCTTTTGAGTATTTATCTTTATTCCAAACACCTTTATTAAAATCTGAAACGTTATCTGGAATTGATCTATCGATCGAAATCACTAAACCGATAGCTAACTCAGCAACCGCAACTGCATTCATTCCAGGACAGTTAGTTACATAAATTCCTTTTTTATTTGCGGCAGCAATGTTGATGTTGTTAACTCCTGAACCAGCGCGAATAATTAAATTTAATTTTTCGCTATTTAAAATTGTTTCTTCATTAACAATGGTCGAACGAACGACAAGAATATCAACTTCTTTTGCTGCTTCAACTAAATCTTTTTCTCCAAGTTTTGCATTATAAATTACTTCAAGATCAAGATCTTTCATTTGCTGGATATATTTATCCGGGAATTTGTCTGCTACTAAAATTTTAATTTTCATAATTAACTCTCCTTTAAGTTTTATTCAAGTCATGCTGAACTTGTTTCAGCATCTGTAATATTTTTAAAGAGATTCCGAAACAAGTTCGGAATGACATAACATTTATGGCTTACCCGGAAATGATTCTACAAATTTAATTTTTATATCAGGAAACGAATCTACTATTTTTATTTTCACATCAGGAAATGATTCAACAATCTGCCATTCACCACAATCATCCGGAAAAGAACTTACAATCTTTACTTTTATATCCGGAAATGATTCTACGATTTGAATAGTAATATCCGGAAAAGAATCAACAAATTTTATTTTTCCGTGAAGAGGAAAATCTTTGAACGTACAACTTTCAAAATCAATTTTATTTTTGTCTTGTGCAAATGATATTGGAGAAAAAATCTGTGCAAATAAAACAAAAATAAAAACTGTTGAAACAGTTTTAATATTGTAAATTATTTTGTTCTCCACCGACTTAAGTCGGTGGTTAATATTTTCTTTATTCATAATTAACCGTTTCAACGGTTTTAAAACTATTTTAGCATAGGAATTTTAACATTCCATTTTTTTGCATTATCAATTGCTTGCTGGTAACCTGCATCAGCGTGACGCATAACTCCCATTCCTGGATCATAAGTTAAAACTCTTTCAAGTCGAGCTTCTGCTTCTTTTGTTCCATCAGCAACTATAACCATTCCTGCATGAATTGATTTACCAATTCCAACTCCGCCACCATGATGAACAGAAACCCAGCTCGCACCACCGATTGCATTTAATAATGCATTAAGTATTGGCCAATCAGCAATTGCATCACTCCCATCAATCATACCTTCGGTTTCTCTATTTGGTGATGCGACAGAACCACAATCAAGGTGATCTCTTCCAATTACAATTGGCGCTTTAACTTTTCCATCAGCAACAAGTTGATTAAAAATCTTTCCCATTTTTGCTCGTTCACCATATCCAAGCCAGCAAATTCGAGCTGGCAATCCTTGAAAATGAACCTTCTTTTGTGCCATATCAATCCAGTTGAGAAGTTGTTTATTTTCTGGAAAAGCTTCTCTTATTGCTTGATCAGTTACATAAATATCATTTGGATCACCACTTACTGCTGCCCAGCGAAACGGTCCTTTACCATCACAGAAAAGCGGACGAATAAATTCAGGAACAAAACCTGGAATATCAAAAGCATTTGCTAATCCATTTTCTTTTGCTTCACCGCGAATATTATTTCCATAATCAAAAGTTATTGAGCCACGTTTTTGAAACTCCAACATTGCTTCAACATGCTTAACAACTGTTTTACGTGAGAGAGAAATATATTTTTCTTGATCTGATTTTCTTAAAGCGATAGCTTCTTCAAAGCTCATTCCCATTGGAACGTAGCCGTTTAACATATCGTGTGCGGATGTTTGATCAGTAACGATATCAGGAATGATTCCACGCTTTAAAATTTCGTGATGAACTTCACCAGCATTTCCAATCAATCCAACAGAAATTGCTTCTCCTTTTGATTTTGCATCAAGAACAATCTTTAATGCTTCATCAAGATTATCTGTAATAACATCAGTATAACCGGTATCAATTCTTTTTTGTATTCTGGAGCGGTCAACATCAACACCAAGAAAAGCTGCGCCGTTAAATGTTGCTGCAAGCGGTTGAGCTCCGCCCATTCCACCTAGGCCAGCAGTTAAAACAAATTTACCTTTTAATGAACCGCCAAAATATTTCTTTGCTGCTTCCGCAAAAGTTTCATATGTGCCTTGTAAGATTCCCTGAGTCCCAATGTAAATCCAACTTCCTGCGGTCATCTGGCCGTACATTGTTAAACCAAGTTGTTCAAGTCGGCGGAATTCATCCCACGTTGCCCAATCTGGAACCAGCATTGAGTTTGATATAATAACTCGTGGTGCATTTGTATGTGTTTTAAATATCCCAACAGGTTTGCCAGATTGAACTAAAAGTGTTTCATCATTTTCTAAGCTCTTTAATGATGAAATTATTGCTTTATAAGATTCCCAATTTCTTGCAGCTTTACCTTTGCCACCATAAACAATTAATTCCGCTGGATTTTCTGCAACATCTGGATGAAGATTATTCATCAGCATTCTCATTGCAGCTTCTTGAATCCAGCCTTTGCAAGAAATTTCAGTTCCAGTTGGTGCAATTATATCTTTAAAATCTAAGTTCATCTTAATCCTTAAAATGCTTTTCTAATAAACTATCATATTGTTTGTATAGTGATTTGTACAACCACTTTTTAAGGAACCAGCTTTTCTTCATTTCTTTTTTCATAAACTCTGAGTTCTGTTTTAGCTGATGTGTTAGTCTTATCTTTTCATCTTTTGTTAACTTGACTACATCTTCACTTTGATCTAACTTTTCTATAATAGAATTGAAAACTTTTTCTTCTGCAAAATATCTATTATCACCTGCAACTTGTTTAAGTGCTTGCTTGCAGAAGTTAGATAATAATTTTTTTTCGTTTTTGTCAAATTCAAAATTATAGTTTGTGAACAGTTTTTTCATTTTAACCTTTTACATTATTAAACGATAGAATTTTTTCTCTTATTTTTTGATAACCTGGTTTTATTACATCATAAATATATTTTAATCTTTCTTTGTAAGGAATAAAAGCTGATTTCATTGAGTTGATCGTAATTTTTTCAAAATCTTCAAAGTTAAGATTAAAGTACTGGATTGCTGTTAAAAATTCTTTTGTCATTGTGGTATCACTCATTAATCTATCATCGGTGTTTAGAGTAACGCGGAATTTTTCTTTGTATAATATTCCAAACGGATGATTTTCAATTTTATCAACTGCGCCAGTATGCACATTTGAAAGTAAACAAATCTCAAGTGGAATTCTTTTATCCAAAACATATTGAGCAAGTTCACCAAAGTTTATAACATTACCATTTGAATCAAGTACAATATCTTCCAGTAATCTTGTTGCATGTCCAATTCTATGAGCGCCGCACCATTGTATTGCCTGCCAGATAGAATCTTTACCAAATGCTTCACCAGCATGAATGGTAATATTAAAATTAGCTCTTTGTATGTATTGAAAAGCTTCGATATGTTTCTTAGGCGGATAGCCGCCTTCTTCACCAGCAAGATCAAATCCAACAACTCCATCATTTCTAAAATTTACCGCTAACTCGGCAATATCAACAGTATCTTTCATATTTCTCATACCGCAAAGAATCAAACCATAACCAACACCAAAATCTTTTTTGCCGCGTTCTAATCCAGCTAAAACTGCTTTAACAGAATCTTCATAATACAATCCTTTTAATCTATGGAAGACAGGAGCAAATCTTGTTTCAACATAAACAACTCCATCGCTGTGCATATCTTCAATCATCTCGTAGGCAACACGTTCCAATCCTTCTCTCGTTTGCATAACGGCAGTTGTATGCTCAAAGCCTTGCAAATACTCAACAAGATTTCCTTTGTTTGCACCGCGATGAAACCATTCTGCAAGTTCAACTGGATTATTTGTCGGAAGTTTATCGTATTTAAGTTCTTTTGCAAGATCGATTATAGTTTGTGGTCTTAATCCACCATCAAGATGATCGTGCAAAAGTACTTTAGGTATAGTCTTGATAATTTCTTCGGTATTCACAATAAACCTCTTTTTTGTTACCAAAAAATATCTTTTAAAGCCAGTAAAAACAATTTAATAGCATTATTAACACTTTAGAAATAGCTATATTTTTTGAAAAATGTTTGTATCTTTGAAACAATAAAATTGTGTTTTATAGAAAAAAAGAACTAAGTATTAAGTATTAATCGGAGAAAAAATGAAAAACTCAAAATTACTTGTTATTGCATTTTTAATGCTAAGTATGGTGTTTGTAGGATATCAGTGTGGTTCTACAGAAATAACGAGTGCCAAGTTATACATTAGCCAAAAAAATTGGGATAAAGCTCTTGAAGTTTTAGAAAAAGAAATAGTTAAAAATCCAAAGAGTATAGAAGGCTATTATTGGATGGGCGAAGTTTATAGAGAAAAAGGTGATGTTCCTAAAATGTTGGAAAATTTTAATAAATCTTTAAGCTATGGTAATACGTTTGAAAAAGAAATTAAAGATAAAAAATATACAGCATGGGCAAGTGCAATAAATAAAGGTAGTGCATTATTTCAAAGAACTACCAAAATGACAGATGCTGATAGTATTCAAATAGTTCTTGATAAATCGATTGCTGAATTATCTGCTTCAACTTTAATCGAACCAGATTCTGCATTAGGATATCAATATTTATCATATGCTTACTTAACAAAAAATGATATGAATTCTGCAATTGCTCCGCTTAATAAATTAATTGAATTAAATAAAGCAGTAGATGGATATAAATTTTTAGGTGAGATTTATTCTGCAAATGGTGCAAATCTTAAAAATGAAGGTAAGTTAGAAGAATCAAAAGCTGAGTATAATAAGAGCATACAAATTCTTGAAGAAGGTTTAAAAGCTCATCCAAATGAATCAGAATTATTATTAAGATTATCAAATGCATACATTGGTGCTGATCGTACTTCTGAAGCTATAGAACCTTTTAGAAAAGGTGTTGAAGCTGAACCAACAAATCAGTATTACAGATACAATTATGGAGTATTGCTTTTAGGAGCTGAAGATTTTGCCGGTGCTGAAACACAATTTAAAAAAGCAATTGAAATTGATCCTAATTACGATAACGCTATTTATAATCTTGGTGTTACTTATTTAAAGTGGGGAACATATCTAAACAAAAAAGCTGATGAAGAAGGAAAAGTTGCTGATGACTATAAAGCTAAGTATCAATTAGCACTTCCATATTTAGAAAAAGCTGTTCAGATGAAAGATGTTGATGCGCAAACCTGGGAACTTTTAGGAAGAGTTTATTCTGTTTTAGGTATGGCTGATGATGCAACAAACGCTTTTAAAAAAGCTGATGAGTTGAGAAAGTAAAATATGGATTCCAATAAACAACCTCAGGGACAACAAATAAATATTGAGCTTGGTGAAAAAGAAGCTGAAGGGATTTACTCTAATCTTGCTATAATTTCACATTCGCCGGCCGAATTTATTATTGATTTTACACGCATTGTTCCTGGAGTTCCTAAAGCAAAAGTTTATTCACGAATAATCACAACGCCACAGCATGCAAAAATGTTGATGAAAGCGTTAAAGGATAACATCGATAAATTTGAATCAAAATTTGGTGAGATTAAAATTGATTCAGCACCAAACCAGATGTTTGGTTTTGTTCCTCCTAAACCTGATGAAAAAGTGAACTAATCTTTTTTATTTTTTGTGATAAAGCCGGTTAATTGCAGCCGGCTTTTTTTTGTAATTATTACCACACCACATACAATTTAACCTCTCTTTTTCTAAGTTTTTCAGAAAAAAGCTACAAATCCAAATTCGCTTACTGGAACAATAATTGCCTAAAATCGAATTAAATAAGATTCAACTGGTGGATAGTGAATCTGAGATCAAGAAAAACATAGATTCATGATAAATTTAGTAACAAAATACATTCGGTATAAGCTTAGTGGAAAAACTAATTCCATTAGTAATTGTTATTCTCTTCTTTCAAATGCAATCCAAAAAAAATCAAAACAAAAACTGGTGGTAGTATGAAAAAATTTCTATTAATAATTTTAACGGTTTACTTCTATAACATCTCATCGTTTGCGCAATATGGTTCAACAGGTGTAACTGATGCAAGAAGTTTAGGATTGGGTAAAACTCACACAGCAACTTCAGAAGGAATTTTTTCTATCGGAATAAATCCTGCAAACTTAATTTTTTCTGATGAAGCATCATTTGATTTTTCAACAGCACTTCCTTTTCCTTCGGCAGGATTACGGAGTGGAACAGATTTTTTATCCTACGATGATTTTAAATATTATTTTGGCGGTATTGGCGGAAGCGAAAAAATATTAACTGAAGATGATAGAACAAGAATAAATCGTTTATTTGAAAACGGCGGATTATTTTATACACACGCGGGCATTTCACTTCTTTCATTCCATTATAAACCGAGTGATGATATTGGCTCATTTGCTTTTTCTGTTGGAGATTATGGCGGCGGCAGATTTAATTTTCCACAAGCAATAAAAGATCTTTCTTACACTGAAGGTAAAATTTATGATTTTAGTGATGCATCAATTGAAGCATGGTGGGTAAGAAGTTTTTCACTTTCTTATGCAAGACAATTAGAATTTTTAAGTGATGGATTTTTTGAAAAATTTGGTTTTGGATTTTCGCTAAAATATTATCAAGGGTTTGGATATATAGCAACAAAAGATATTTCTACATACTTAACTACTAATGCAAATGGTACAATATCCGGCGAAGCAAATTTATTAGCTTACTCGGCTTTATCAGATGATTTTGGTGTTGTTTATGATTTTGAAAATGTGGAACGAAATACAAACTTAAGTTTATTTCCAACTCCCGTTGGTAAAGGTTTTGGTTTTGATTTAGGATTTTCCGGACAGCTAAATGATAGCTGGAAATTTGCAATTGCAATTACTGATATAGGACAAATTACGTGGAATAAAAATGCTGCAAGATTTGTTTCTGAAGGTGATATTATTGTAACTGATATTAGTAACAAAGCTCAACGTGATTCAGTGTTTGATAAAATATTTGGTTCCGGTGAAGCAATTGATAAATTTGTAACAAAACTTGCAACAGCTTTTAGATTTGGTACAGCGTGGCTTGTTTCAAAAGATCACGAAGATGGTTTTCCTGGAAAGTTTATGGTAGCTTTTGATTACAATCAAGGTTTTAACAATATGCCTGGTAACTCTACAAATCCAAGAGTTTCATTTGGATTTGAATGGCAGCCTTGGGCAGCTTTTCCATATATTCGTTCGGGGTTTGAATTTGGCGGGGCAGAATCAACTAATTGGGCTTCGGGAATTGGATACGATTTTGGATTTTTAGAAATTCATCTTGCAACAAATGCAATGCAAAATATGCTTTTCCCAAATTCATCTGATTTTCTTTCTGCAGCGTTTAGCTCAAGATGGAAAATATAAGATAGATTAACAACGATAAATAGTTAGATTTTACAAACCCAATTTCTTTAAGGAATTGGGTTTTTATTTAGCGCTTATTTTTACTGCCTAGCACGCCAAAGATTAATTGTAGCTGCTATCATAAAAATAAAGTTTGCAAACCACGCTGTTATTATTGGGTTTAATGCTCCATTCTTACCAAATGCCTGGCTAACTTTCATAAAAACCAAATACAAAAAAGTTACAAGAATATTTAATCCAACCTGCGCCGCTACTCCGCCTTTACGTTTGTTTGCAGAGATAGGTAAACCAAACAAAACTACAATTATACTCGTCATTGCAAACGCAATTCGTGAGTGATATTCTATTTGTGTAGAAGCCGGATTATTACCCGCAAGCTCCTGTGATTTTATTAGTTCATCAAGTTCAGATAAATTCATTTCGGAAGGACGAGTTTGTTTTTGCAGTAAATCATCAGGAGAAAAATTTAAATCATTCATCTCAAGATTTGTAAAGTACTCTGCATTTTGTTTTCTTCCGACAAACTCTCTTTTCAATCCATTGTTTGCAATCCACTTATGCTTAAGGCTATCATAAGTTAAACTAACAGCATCAATGCGTGATTTCATTTGTTTAAGATCATTGGAATCAAAATCCTGTATGCTAATCCTATTGGCCCTGTTGGAATTAATATCAAAAAAAGAAATGCTTATTATTCTTGATTTGGAATCCTGAAAATAAATATTGCTGCCGGTAAAATTAAAATTCTTTTTAAGATATTCTTGTTCGATATTTAACTTAGTTTTATTCGCAGTAGGTACAACATATCCGCTAAAATAAATTGAGAATAAGCTTACTATAAAAGTTGTAATAATAAACGGAAGCATAAATCTAAACAGACTTACGCCACAAGCTTTTATTGCTGTAAGTTCACTAAGGTTGGCTGCTTTGCCGGCTGTAAACATTGCTGCAAACAATACTGCAACAGGAGTCATTAGTTTTATAATTTCGGGTGCAAAGACAATATAGTAGTGTACAATTTGTAATGCGGGCACACTTTGATCGATAAAATCATCAAGGTTTTCCATTGCATCAATAACAATAAAAATAAATGTAAAACCAAGTATTCCAAAGCCAAGAGTTTGCAGAAATTGCCTGATTAAATATTTATCAATTATTTTCATTTACATCTACATTATTTTTTTGTCTAAATCTTTTTGGAATAAGTTTTAGCAAGAAGTTAAATGAAATTGTTTTTGCTTCTTTGCTAGTTTTTATCGTTAGAAAAATTCCGGCAACTCCTAACACAATATTTGCAGCCCACATACCAATAAAAGGGGAAAAGTAACCGCGTTCAGCAAGTTTTTCTCCTCCAATTAAAAATGCCCAATAGATTAAAAAGAAAAACAAACTTATTCCTGCGGCAACTCCAAATCCACCTTTGCGAACCATAATACCTAAAGGCGCACCAATTAAAACAAAAACTATACAAGCAACGGGCAACGCATATTTTTTATAAATCTCAACTTCATATTTTTCAATATTTCTATAATCAGCTTCCACACGATTAAAGTTTGAAAGAATAATACTTTTATTAGATCTAAGCTTATCAACCGCACGCATATATATTAGTTGAGGATTTTTACCAAGCTTATTTTCAACATTTTTAATTGTAGTTGTATCATTAAAAAATATTTTATCAGTTTCTTTTTGTAATGATATTTGATTTTTGGAAAGTTGTTTTCTTAAACTATCAGTAATTATTTGCATATCAGTTACGCTTAGTTCGCGTTCGCCTCTTGAAACAGAATTTGATTGCTGAAGAGAAAACTGATCACCATTCATTGTGATTAAATGTTTTTCAAACTCAAGTTTTCTGTACATTGTTGTGTTTTGTACATCGGATTCGTGTATTTCTCCATTGTATAAATCCATTATCAGTTTAGTTTGATCTTTAGAGAAATAAATCTTTCCGCTATCCGCAGTAACAACATTTACTTTTGCGCTGTTGGAATAATCATAAAGAGTTATCTGGTAAAGCCAGTTGGAATTTTGATCAATAGTGCGAACTAAGATTGCGTAGTTATCAACTTCCTGCGAAAAAAATCCCGGCTCAAGCGAAAGCGTAGGTTTAGTGTTAGAAATATCACTCATTAATATTTTTGCCTGATGATTTGCATCAGGTAAAACATCATTGTTAAACTGAAAAAGTAAATACGCTACAACTATGCTTGCAAGAAAAGGCGCAAACATCATTTTGTATAAACTAATTCCGGATGACTTCATAATTGTAACTTCATTGTTCTGGCTTAGGTTGCCAAATGCCATGAGTGTTGCCACAAGCGAAGCCATCGGTACAACAAGCACAACCATCCAGGAAAGATTGTAAACAACCAGTTTTACAATCACCCAGCTATCTAAACCTTTACCAACTAATCTATCTGCAAACTTCATTAAAAATTGAAGTAAGAAAATGAAGATTAACGTTATTAGTGAAAAGATAAACGGAAAGAAATGTGCTTTTAATATGTATCTGAATAAAATCATTGATCAAAGATACTTAAGGCATAAAAGTTTAACAAGAAATAGATTTTTATCTTACTATAATTGGTATTATAATTATATTTGAACATCAAAAATTAGAAAAAATGAAAAAATTATTTTTAATCCTTTTTATAGCTTCACTTACTTTACAACTTAAAGCACAAAACGAAAATATAAATTTAATTCCATATGAGAATTATCCACTCTGGTTAAGTACAAATCGAGATAGAACAGAACAAACTTCCGGTATTGCATTTATAAAAAGTGAGTGTGATTTAGATTATTTTCTGCTTGCTGATGATATCGGCGCAATCCATTTGCTTACGATTAAAGATGATGCAATTTATAAAATTGAAAAGGTTGAGTTTATTGAGGAAACGGATGATTTTTTCCCTTCTTTTCCTAAGATGGATTTTGAAGAAATTACTTATGATAAAACAACCGGCGAAGTTTACTTATCTGTTGAAGGCAACGGAGAAAATTTTAACGATTACGTTGGCATTTATAAATTGATTTTTGAAAACAATAATGTTCTTACTAAAAATGTTATTTCTATCGTCAGAATATTTTATCAACCTAAAGATTTATTTTACAAATACACAAGCTGGAATATCGGTTATGAAGGTTTTGCTTTGGATAACAATTATTTTTATTTAGGGTTGGAAGGATTTCAAAATAATCATCAGTTTGCGGATAGCTCAATAATATACATTGCAAACAAATCTGATATGAAAATTGTAAAACAGGTTAGTACAAAATCGCTTGGTATTCATACAATTTGTGGGCTGTTTTCAGATAAAAATTATTCGATTCGGGGTGTTGATAGAAATAGCAGAAAAATATTTCATATTACTTTCAATCAAGATTTTACTATTCAAGATTTTTTTAAGTTTGATTGTTCAACAAAAATTCCTGGTTTTGCTGATTTAAATTACTTGCCATCTTATGAAAGCATCACATTAGATGATGAAAATAATCTTTATCTTATTGATGATCCGTGGAAGGAAATGTTTGTACCGGCAAATTCTATATTAGAAAAACTTGATGAAAAGACAATTAAAAATTTTAAAGAATTCATTCCAACAATATTTAAATATAAAATTAAAACTGAAGGAGAATAATAATTGAAAGAAGTTATAGGTTATATCGATAACAATAAGCAAAGGTATATTGAAGAGCTTAAAGATTTTTTAAGAATCCCAAGTATCAGTACTTTAGAAGAAAACAAACCTGACATGCAAACAGCAGCACAGTTTGTTGCCGATAAACTTAAAGAAGCAGGACTAAATAAAATTCAGATTTTTCAAACTGAAGGACATCCTTTAGTTTATGGTGAATGGCTTGGTGCGCCAGGCAAACCAACAGTTTTAATTTATGGTCATTATGATGTTCAACCTGTTGATCCAATAGAACTCTGGACATCACAGCCTTTTGAACCTACAATTGTTGGCGATAATATTTTTGCCCGCGGTGCAACCGATGATAAAGGCCAGATGTACATGCACGTTAAAAGTGTTGAGGCATATTTTAAAACTCACGGAAAACTTCCGGTAAATGTAAAGTTTTTAATTGAAGGTGAAGAAGAAATTGGAAGTACAAATCTTTCTAAATTTCTAAAAAGTAATGCTGAGTTATTAAAATGTGATTCAGTTTTAATTTCTGATACTGCTTTATTTGCTCCGGGAGTTCCAACAATTACTTATGGTTTACGTGGTTTGTGTTATATGGAAATTGAAGTTACCGGGCCTTCAAGAGATTTACATTCAGGTACATTTGGTGGTGGAGTTCCAAATCCAATTAACGTTCTTACAAAAATGATTTCTCAGTTGGTTGATAAAGATGGTAAAATTAAAATAGCTGGATTTTATGATGATGTGTTAAAGTTATCAAAAAAAGAAAGAGAAAATTTTAAAGCACTAAAGTTTTCTGAAAAAGAATGGGGAAAAGCAATTGGCTTAAAACATCTTACCGGAGAAAAAGGCTACACAACTTTAGAGCGTATTTGGGCAAGACCAACTTTAGATTGTAATGGAATTTGGGGTGGATTTACCGGGCAAGGCGCTAAGACAGTAATTCCATCTAAAGCATCTGCAAAAATAAGTATGAGACTTGTTCCTCATCAGGATCCAAAAAAGATTGAAAAACTGTTTACAAAATACGTTCAAAAAATTGCACCGAAAGAAGTTAGTGTTAAAGTAACCGGTTTGCATGGCGGCTATCCCGTAATTACTCCTTTGGAAGACAAAGCAACATTGGCAGGTGCAAGAGCAATGCAGTTAGCTTTTGGAAAGAAAACTGTTTATATGAGAGAAGGCGGATCGATTCCGATTGTTGTGGAGTTTGCAAATACACTCAAAGCTGCTCCTGTTTTAATGGGATTAGGTCTTAACACAGAAAATCTTCATTCACCAAATGAGCATTTTAATCTTAATCATTATCAATTGGGAATAAAAAGTTCAGCTTATTTTTTGGACGAATTTTCTAAATAGCTGTTTTATTATAAGATTTTTCTGAATTTGATTAGCCTCATGAATTGACTTTTGTTGAATTTTTGAGGCTATTATTATTTTCTTCCAAAGGCATAAATATTGTGTAAGT
>Ga0138256_10001805_pt1 | contig 23084 bp, 14 predicted proteins | sample KNB2016incub_MG_FD_105486 | JGI IMG/M metagenome (GOLD analysis project Ga0138256, IMG submission 105486) | Active sludge microbial communities from wastewater in Klosterneuburg, Austria - KNB2014incub_MG | ecosystem: Engineered > WWTP > Activated sludge > Unclassified | place: Austria... | reverse complement strand
TCTTGCACCAACCAGGGACATCTCCGCAGATGCATTTGATCCCACTTTTTTGACATCAAATTCAGGCAAAGTAAAAGCGACGTTAACTGGTTCTGGATTCTGTACAGATGAAACATCTGTGGATTCATTTTGATTGGTGTGCCTATTTACTTCTACAGCCAGATCGTCCAGATTTACTGCTGGAGGAATGTCAGCGTACTCATCGGGTTGATTTGCATCAACATCAAGTTTAAGTGTTTTATAAATATCGTTTTTACCACGTCCTCCGAGTCTGTTTGATGTTATGTACAATTCACCAAGCTTATTAAATGCAGGAAAATAATCATCCGCAGGTGAGTTTACTCCATATCCGGGGTTTTGTGGAAGCATCCAGTTTCCATTAATAACTTCGCTATAAACTATATCGTAACCGCCCAGTCCTTCATGGTAATCAGATGCAAAATACAATACATTTCCAGTGAGAAAAGGTGTGATTTCATTCCCTGCTGTATTTATAGAATTTCCAAGATTTTGGGGTATTGTCCATCCCTCATTATTAAGATAACTGACATAAATATCGAAACCACCGTAACCTCCTTTTCTATCAGAGGAAAAATAAAGAGCCGTACCATCAAACGCAATATGTGCCGAACATATAGATGAACCTACTTCATTAAATGCAAATGGAATGGTCGAAATAATTTCACCACGGTCATTTATTTCTGCAATAGACAAACTAGGCATCCTTAAACTTTCAATCAAAGAATAACATTCTATGGCTCTGGTTTCTATTAAAGCGCATTTTTTACCATTTGCAGAGAAACTCAATGGTCCGATATGATTCATGTTGCCGTTGGTTCCCTTTATAAAACCAAGCCTGTTTTTATTATTATTGTACATAAATGATTTATGTGAATAAGAAATATCATTTATTTCTCTTTCAGATTCAGTCATTAATATATCTTCCCTGAATGAAGAAAATACAGGCATATCTCTGTAAAATGTCAGTCCAAAATCAGAAGCTGAGCTATTGGAAGGTAACACAAAAGTTTCATAAGATGGTTTCGATGACATTGTTCTTAAGGCATATTCACAACTTCGGATACAATGATCTGCCATTTCCGGATTATACATTCTAAAAGCCTCATAACTTTTTATAGCTTCTTTGTAGTGTCCCATTTTTTTGAGCAGGTCACCATACTTCTTAAATGTTAACGGATATGTTTCAGCATTCAAGGGGATTTTTTTATACCATATATCAGCTTCACTTAAATCACCCGCTAATGCAAAAGACTCTGCGAGTTGTGAAATTGCAAAATAATCAGATGGTTTTTGCTTCAGATATGATTTATAACTCTCTGCCGCCTTGAGATACTCTCCGTTTTCAAGAAGTAATTCAGCTTTCTTCAATTGTTTTTGAGCAAAAACCACCAAATTAGAAAACAGAAAAACTGCCAGAAATATAAATTGAATTTTCTTAATCATGACCCTATGTATTAATTAAAAAATTAATAAAAAGACAAATATAGTAATAAATTATAATATGTAACAAACAATATATTATTTTTTTTTGTAATTCATATAAAACTCATATTTATAAGGTGTTTTTATAAAATAAGTCGCCAATGGCACATTTTAACTACCTTTTTTTACACCGTTAAATTTATTGTTCTATTTTTGACCTAAATTGAAAGAATGGGTCGGCTGTACCTCAGAATTGCATTTATTTTCAGCTTTCTTGTAAGCTCTGTTAACATATCATATACACAAAAAACAGAAATTATAAAGGGAGAATTTATTGTGCAGGTGAATGATGAAAAAGATATTGCTACTTTCAGAAAACAGATAACTCAAAACAGGACAAATTATAGCTCATCAGGATTTTCTGCTTCACAAATCATGCAGGAACCTCTCAATTTGTGGTTATTCACTATTAATAACAATAGTATAAGCGAAGATGAATTTAATCGGTTACTGACTAATTTTAGCAAATTCGGTTATGTCAGACAAAACCGTTGGATTTCTCCCAGAATTATCCCTGATGATCCTGAATTTTCAAAACAATGGCAATATGTGAATACGGGATCAACAGGTGGCATAGCAGGAGCAGACATGGATATGGATCTGGCATGGGATATAACCACCGGTGGACTAACTCCGGACGGTGATACCATTGTCATTTGCGTTATTGATGATGGTATTAACGCCAGTCATGAAGATATGAAGGAAAATCTATGGCTCAATTACCATGAAATACCAAATAATGGAATTGATGATGATGAAAATGGATATATCGATGATTACAGAGGTTGGGACATTAAAACAAAAAATGACAACGTGTATACAGGAGGAGGACATGGCACACCTGTAGCTGGTATCATCGGAGCAAAGGGAAATAATGGCATCGGAGTAAGTGGAGTAAACTGGAATGTAAAACTGATGATTGTCAATTACGGTAGTGAAACCGAAGCCAATGCACTTGCTGCCTATGGTTATGCATTTATCATGCGAAAATTATATAATGAAACAGCCGGAGCAAAAGGAGCATTTGTAGTGGCTACTAATGCTTCCTGGGGTATAGATAAAGCAAAGGCCGATGAAGCTCCACTCTGGTGTGCAATGTATGATGCTTTGGGAAAAATAGGGATTCTGAATTGTGGTGCAACCACCAACAGCAATACTGATGTGGATATTGAAGGCGATTTACCTACATCCTGTGAAAGTGAATACCTGATCTCCGTTACTAATCTGAATAAATCCGACATAAAGGTAAGTAATGCAGGGTATGGCAGAAAAACCATAGATCTTGGGTCATATGGTTTGCAGGCATATACGGTTACTCGTACGGCATATGGTGGATTCGGTGGCACATCCGGTGCTACCCCACATGTAACAGGGGTGATAGGATTACTTTATTCTACCAGCTGTACGGTATTTCAGCAAATCGTAAAAACTAATCCGGGAGCTGCAGCACTTATCGCAAAAGATATGATCCTTCATGGCACTTCATCCATCTTGGCCCTCGAAGGAATTACCACTACAGGAGGAAAACTCAATGCCCACAGATCAACAGCAAACCTGATAAAATTATGTGAAACCTGTTCTGTACCGGCAGGTATTACATTGTCTGCAGATGATGTCAGCATTAAAATATCATGGTTTTCAGACCATGGTAGTTCAAATGTTAATCTAAGGTATCGGAAAATTGATGAAACTAAGTGGACAGAAATTAAAAACATTACAAAAAATCATATACTCACAGGCATGGACTATTGTACCGAATATGAGTTTCAAGTAGGAAGTGATTGTGGATATTTGGCAGGAGAATTTGGTTATTCAAAATTTATCAAAACAGAAGGATGTTGCAATCAACCCATTTTTGACAATATAACTTCCGACCAATCAGCTATTTATTTATCCTGGTCGTCTTCCGAAAATGCTGAATATTTACTACAATATACGGACATCTTGAATGAATGGAAAGACACTTTACTATCAAAGAATTTTTTTTCACTTAATGACCTGATGGAGTGTTCCGGATTTAAAATGAAACTTAAAGCTCAATGTACAAAATACAGCAACTCATCAGATTTTACACCTGAAATCACCATAAGCACCACCTGTGGTAAATGTTCAGAAAACGATTATTGCCCATTCGAAACAAAAGATGCATCACAGGAGTGGATTGAAACGTTCTCCATTGCCGGATTTGTAAATAATTCCGGAAGATCATCCAATGGTTACAGAAATTTTGCCGGATTGGGTATGATTAATTTTGACTCAGGACAAACTTACATCTTTAATATTTATCCACAATACGGGGGTACATCTTACCCTGATTTTTACAAAATTTATATTGACTACAATCAGGACGGAAGTTGGTCTGAAAATGAAATGGCATTCAAATCAGATAGTGCCGTTAAAGATAGTGTTTCCGGAACTATCAAGATTCCGGTCAATGCAGTCAATGGTTACACCAAGTTAAGATTGATCATGTCATATGAAGATTTTGAAGGTGCCTGCGACAACACGGAGTTTGAGTATGGGGAAATCGAAGATTATTGTGTTTATATAAAAAATGAATCGTGTATCAACAATACGCCCATTAAATCTGTGATCACCGAAAAAAGTAAGGTCATTTTTGTTTTTGAAAAAACAGATAATGAACCGCAGTCTATCTATATATCACTCAGAGAAAAAGGCACTGATGACTGGATCACTATTAATGGTTTGGATACCGTTACATTTACTGGTCTTAAAGAATGTACTGTGTATGATTACAACTATAATGTTAAATGCGACACCCTCTTTTCAGAACCAACTGTCACAGACACTATTAAAACTTCCTGTCAGAACAATGTCTCAGAATTTAACAGAATTGCAGTTATACAGCCAAATCCTGCTATAGACTATTTTACCTTTGACTTGGGTTCTTCAGCTTTGGTAATGCAGGGATATAAGTTGATAAATACAACAGGAAAAACGGTTTTACAAAAACAGACATCTTTTTCATCTGATGCACATAAAGTATATATCAGTGAATTACCTGCCGGAGTTTATTTTTTGGAAGTAAGTTTTGAGATTGGTCCTAAAATTGTGAAAAAAATAGTAAAAATATAACTCAACGCTTTCAAACAGGAGTACATTTAATTTTTCACTTTTGACTGAAGTGCTTCCATTTTTCAAATTTTAAATCTAACCTTTCATAAGTTAATCATTTTGAAGAATTCCTAAATATATTTCTTCTTTCCAAAATGGCTACCGTAGACAGCATTGTGAGCAGAAAAAGAATATTAAACCAGATATTTCCTCTGTACCATATAAAACTCAGGGCACATAAAACAACTGTTATACCTATTAAAAAAATGATTTTTTTAATTTCATAGGGTACCGGATAATAATGACGACCAAAATACCAGGAAACCAAAACCATACTTCCATAGGTAAACAATGTAGCGAGTGCGCCGCCCATTATGCCCATAAACGGAACTAACACAAATAGACTCAATATAGTAAGTACTGCTCCTAAAATACTGATATACATTCCGATTTTGGTATTGTCAGTAAGTTTGTACCAAATGGCCAGATTGTTGTAAATACCCGAGAAAAGATTAGCCAACAGAATTACAGGAACAATAAACAAACCCTCAAGATAAACATCATTCCGTATAATTATTCCGGACAACAAATCAATAAATCCAGTAACAAATAGCATGGCAAAACATCCGAAAATAATAAACCAGGTCATAATCAGACTATATTTTTCCCGAGCATCTTCCGTATGAGCATGATTAAAAAAGAATGGTTCAGCTCCCATACGAAATGCTGTAATATACAAAGTCATAAAAACGCCTAATTTGTAACAAGCCGCATATATTCCGTTGGTTTCCTTGTCTATAAGACTCTGGATCAATAGCTTATCCATATTTTCGTTTATGACGTATGCAATACCACCTACCATAATAGGCCATCCGTATGTCAGCAATTTTTTTGTAATAATAATATCCACACTCCAGTTGATTTTCATAAACACAGGTATCAAAACAAGTACAGTGAATAAACTGGCAAGCAAATTGGCCAAAATAATGTGAATCACCCCTGGTTGATACCCACTAAAAATACCCATTTCTTTTAATAAACTATTGCTGAAAACAGTCATTTCCGGTAAGATAACCAGCAGAAATATGGTAGTCAAAAACAAGACAAGTATATTGGCAAGTTTGATCACCATAAACATAACAGGTCTGCCTGTGACCCTTAAATAAGCAAAAGGTATCACACAAATGGTATCCAGAACTGTAATACAAACAAGCATTTTAAAGAATAGAGGATCTTTAAATCCGAGATAAGTAGTGGCATAGTTTGAGCCTAGCCATCCGAAAATCAAAAATAATGTACTGGTGATCAATAATATAACCAGAGATGAAGAAATAACTTTTCCCTTCTCTGTTTCAGATGTATAATACCTGAAAAAAGAAGTCTCAATTCCCATGGTAAGAAAGACATTTATAAATGCGGCATAAACATACCAGGTGGTCTGATCTGAAAAGTCTGCTTTGCCCAATACATCAGTAAATACAGCAACGAGGGCCAAGCTTATAAACCTTGGTAAAACTGCCGCAATGCCGTAAAAAATAGTATCCTTAAAAAATGATTTCAGTATGCTCAATCAGCAAATTTTATTTACCTCAAATTGTTAGTATTAGCAAAAAGGTCAAAAATAAGCTTTGATTGGTTAATAAAAACGACACTGTTCATTTAAATTTCAAATTATTTATCATCACAATCAAAAATAACGGATTAATATGAACTTAAATGCATTAAAATACCTTAATTTTACGACGATTTTTTTTTAATCAAATACATTACAAAATGGGATTTTTAAGTTCTCTTAAGAGATTGTTTTTTACCACAGAATCTGTTGCCAAATCAGCAGTAGAAAAAGCAGTCGATTATTCAAAAGAAAAAGCAGGAGATTTTGCTGAAGCTGCCAAAGGAACTGCATCTGACATTTCAGAAAAAACAGCAGGGTTGAGAGAAACAGTGATAGAAAAAGCCAACATTGCTTTTGATAAAGTGGAAGTAATGGCAGAAACTGCCTGGGATAAGACAAAAGAAGTTGCTTCTGATGTTGCTGAAGCGGCCGGAACAGCCGTCAATAAAGTAGAAGACTTAGCCGGTGAGGCGGAAATTAAATTTAAAGAATTTACTGAAAAAGTTGAAAATAAGGCTGATTCTGTATGGGACAAATCAAAAGATACAGCTACTGTAGCCTCTGACAAAGTTACAAACGTTGCTGATCATGAAGCTGCAATTATAAAGGATGCGGAAGTTGATTCTCAAGAATTTGTTGAGTCAAATTATATTAAACCAGAAGATCGTGTATCATCCACTCTTGACACTACAGGAACTGCTTCCGGAAATTTGCTGGATAAAACAAAAGACATAGCGGAAAACTTGGTTGAAAAAATTTCTGAAAATAAATTGGTGCAAAAAGTCGGTGAAGTAGCTGAAAATGTAGGACATAAAGTAATGGAAACAGGTGCAGCAGCAGCTGAGAAGGCTGGTGAAATTTCAGAGGAAGTTGGAGCAAAAGTTCTCGAGACCTCTGATAAAACCTGGGGTAAGATAGGAGAAGTAAAAGGTGTAATTTCAGAAAAGGCTAAAGAAGTAGCTGAGAATATAGGAAAAAAATTTGATGAGACCGTTGAAAAGGCAGAAAAATTTTTAGCTGAAGAAGAGGCTAAACCAAAAAAGGAATTTTCAGACTCTGATCTGAAAACCGATGGAACTTTCCTGGAAGGTAAAGATGATTTTTTTTCAAAAGCTTCTCAATATGCAGACGGTAATTATGATGCATTCAGTGAAGGCAAAATCACTATTACCAATCAAAACCCTACGGAATCAAAAAAACCTGCAAAAACTGCAGGACAGGATGATCATGACGGGGATGGAAATGAACAGATTGATGATGCAATAATTGTTGATAATTAAATGTTTTATACGGGAAATAAAAATATTTTGGGCTAAAGTAAGAATGTTTTGAAATCCTAAAATGATAAATCATTATGTCACCATTACTGGTAAATGGACGTACTGAAAAAGAACTCATCAAAGCTTGTTTGTCACAGGACAGACTAGCCCAAAGAGATATTTTCAATATGTATGCCGGAAAAATGATGGCTGTTTGCCTGCGATACGCCAGGCACAGGTTAGAAGCAGAAGACATCCTCCAGGATGCATTTGTCAAAGTATTTACTCACCTTTCAGATTTTGAGTATACTGGCTCTTTTGAAGGATGGGTCAGACGTATTATTATCAACACTGCCATAAAAAACAACCAAAAAAAATCTTTCAGTCATGAAGAAATTGGTCTTGAGCATATCAAAGAAGATAGTGCCGGTCCAGAAGTATTTTCAGTCTTGTCGGAAGAAGAGTTAATCAAGCTTATCTCATCGTTACCCGACGGATATCGCATGGTATTTAATCTTTATGCAATAGAAGGATTTTCGCATAAAGAAATAGGTGAATTATTAAACATTGAAGAATCAACGTCCAGATCACAACTGGTCAAGGCAAGACGGATTCTTCAGGAAAAAGTACATGAATTGTACAAAATTGCTATATGAACCATCTCGACAAATTGTTCAGAAATAAACTGGAGCATATCAGTGCCGATATACCTGAAGGAGCATGGGAAAGAGTAAGGTTAGAATTACCAAACCAAAAGAATAATATAAAACTCTGGTGGGCTTTTGCTTCCGTTTTCTTAACTGCCATTTTTGTTTACTCTGGTTATTTGATATTTATTAATGATACATCAGATACATTCAACTTAAAATTAGCTTCGGGTAAAGGTTCTTCTCATAGCCAATATGAGATAAGTTTATCTCCTGATAGTCTTGCTGGTATATTAAAATATGTACCGACAAATGAAAAACAGGAAAAACGAAAACTGGCATCCTATGAAACTCAAAACATTAAATCTTCATATTTAACGGTTGATAATACAAAAAGCATCTTTAGTAAAACACCCATAACATCCGAAAATATTGAACATTGGGAAGAAATAAAAAATACAAACAAGTACGTTTCTGATAAAGAAAATGCAGATATTTCAATAATAAATAATCTGATCACTGCTGAGAAAAATAAAAATACATTGGCATTGCCTATAGAAATGTCATCTTTTGCCAAAGATGTACCAGCTAAAGCTTGTCCATTTGGGTCAGAATACCGGAATAAAAGTGTTGATGTATATTTCTCACATGATATTCCTGTCAAAATTCTTGCTTCAGATTCTCCACAGTTTGACTCGTATATGGGTATGCGCAAACAGACAGAAAAAAGCATATATTCGTTTTCAGCTGGGGCTAGATTTGGATTCAATGTAGGTTACAGATGGAATCTCCACACAGGAATTAACTATAGCCAGATTAATGAAAAGTTTGAATATATAGATCCGGAATCCAATCAGACCAGAATTATTACCATTAAAGATTATGTATATTCTAATGGTAAAATTGTTGATAGTATTATTACAGAAGAACAGGTTATAATACCTGGTACCACTAAGTTAAAAGTATTCAATAAATTCAAATCATTTGATATCCCTGTAATCAGCAGATTTACAGTTTTTGCCAACAGAAATTTGAGTTTGTCAGCCATGGCAGGAGTGTATCTTAATATTTCAGTAAATGAAAAAGGCATGATTCTGGGTGCAGACAATATCACACCGATAGATATTTCGTCACCACCTGATTCAGAAAGTGAAATTTTCAAATCTGAGTGGGGTATAAGCGGTTTTGGTGCTATCAGTATGGCATATCATCTGACTTCAAACCTTGACTTTTTACTGGAACCAAATGCAAGATTTCAGACTGAATCCATGACCACGGAAACATACCCCCTGCAACAACGATACAACACATTCGGACTTTCCACAGGTCTTAGATTTAAATTTTAATTTTACAGGCAACGAATTTAATTTTTAAGTCATCTTATTCACATTATACATCTATCAAAGTAACAGGAGTTTGATTTGAAAAACTTATTTTGTTTTATTCTATTTTTCATTTTTATATTTCAATCCTGTCGTAAGGATGAAATTATTTTTATTCCGGATCAGAATATCAAAATTAACAGTGAATCCTTCTTGTCGCTATTGACTGAATCACCAGTTTCTTACAAGTTGAATCTGAATGAGGATAAAAATACATTATTTGCCCACGATAATATAATCATCGAATTCCCATATCAAAGTCTTTCTGATGATGATGGAAAAATAATCACAGGTGAAGTTAAGTTGCAATTCAAAGAATTCAGCAACAAAAGAAGTAACCTGTTATACTGTCCTTCCACCGTATATGAAAATAAAATTCTCGATTTCTCAAAAATGATTTATCTTAAGTTAAGTCAGAATGGTAAAACACTCAACATTGTAAAACCAATAGAAATTTACCTTCCTGCCAGTGACCTGAAACAGAATTATAATTTATACACTGGACTGGAATTCGAGCAGGGTATCAGCTGGGTAAAACAAAACGGAGAATCCGAAAAATTCAGAAGCGGGAAATGGGATTTTGTATATCAAAATGAATTTTTACAATTAAAGGGTTTTAAAATTTCTGTACTTGGAGATGCAAACTGGCATACCGTAGCAAAAGAAGTGGACTCATCCGGCGAGCCAATAAATATTTGTTTACGTATGTCTTCTACTTACAATAGAAACAATAGTTTAGCATTTTTGGTTATTGATGGGAACAATACGGTTTTAAAATTAGAATCGGATGGCAAATCATCTGCTTTTTGCCTAAGTAATATTCGATTTGAAAAATCAGTAAGTGTTAAAATCATCATATTTTCTGATTTTGGTAATTCTAATTATTACTTTGGCACGGCAAATGTTGTTATAGACAAAAATACAGAATTAACGATCATACCTGACAAAAAAAATATTGAAGAAATAAAAGAAGCGTTAAAAACGCTCTAAAGATAGATACGGTTATCCGTATTTTTATTCGTAAATGGGAACCGCCTGTCTGAAGTAAAAGAATTTCAGGCAGGCATTTTTATTTTTATTATTAGGTCAATTCAGCTTATAAGCCAAACCCAGCACTTCGAGTTCATTGATAAAGGTATAATCGGCAGTTACTTTCAGAGAAGTCGCCACTAAGTCTATTCCAAACTCATCTCCTTCATCCACTACTTTAAGTTTAAGGGTATGCGGACCTACTTTATCCAGACAAAGGTGCTCTATCTCATGGACCAGTTTTTCATCGATAATCTGAAGTGGTATTTTGATGGTAACAGACTTTGTCATGTTTTTACCAATGGAGTCGAGCATACGTATGTCTTTTACATTGAAAAAGTATCTGTCCTGATTATATCCTTTTTCATAGACTGCTTCGATATACAATACTTGTCCCTTTGTCAGCAGATGTTTGTATGATTCAAATTTTTCATTGTACAGATTGATCTGGAGACTACCTGTAAAATCCTGAATGGCAAACCTTGCATTTCCGGTCCCTTTTTGAGAAACAGAAAAGGTAACATCTGTAACAATGCCTCCCAACTTTAGCAATTTGCCGGGTTGTTGCTCCGCTTTTTCTAAGGGACAATTGATAAAATGTTTAAACTCCAGATGATAATCATCCAATGGATGTCCACTGATATATATTCCTGTTACTTCTTTTTCCCGCTCCAGCTTTTCGATTTGACTCCACTCAGATATAGCAGGTGGCTTGGGTGAGTCGATATAGCTGGTCATAGCATCACCAAAAAGTGACATCTGATTGCTCTCCTTTTGAGTTTGATAATTGGATCCGTACCTAAGCAAAGATTCAATAAATGTCTCTGATCTGTCTCCTGATAAATCAAAATATTGAGCCCGATTGATACTCCCAAATGAATCAAGAGCGCCACCAAGAACCAGACTATCCATACATTTTTTATTAACTGACCGGAGATTGAGCCGGCGCATCATGTCATAAACGTCTGTAAAGTGCCCATTTTCTTTCCTTTCCTTCACGATTTCTTCGACAGGTCCTTCACCAACTCCTTTCAATGCAGATAATCCAAATCTAACCTGTCCTTTAGCATTTACTGCAAACTTTATATTACTTTCATTGATATCCGGGCCAAGGACATCAATTTTCATTCGTTTGGTTTCCTGAAGAAAAAAGTTGATCTTAGAAATATCACTTTTATTGTGATTAAGTACTGATGCCATAAAAGCGGCTGGATAGTGTGCTTTCAGATATGCTGTTTGAAAAGCAATATATGCATAACATGTAGAATGGGATTTGTTAAAAGCATAGGATGCAAATGCTTCCCAGTCAGTCCAGATCTTTTTTACTATTTCTTCAGGGTGTCCATTGGATTTACAGCCTTCCACAAATTTTGGAAACATCTTATCCAACACTGCTTTTTGTTTTTTACCCATCGCTTTGCGAAGCATATCAGCATCTCCCTTTGAAAATCCGGCCAGTCTTTGAGAAAGCAACATCACCTGTTCCTGATAAACCGTAATCCCGTATGTCTCAGCAAGGATTTCCTCCATTTCAGGTAAGTCAAATCTGATCTCCTGTTTTCCATTCTTTCTTGCAATAAAGTCAGGAATATACTGCAATGGACCCGGTCTGTACAAAGCATTCATTGCAATAAGATCTTCAAAGCGTGTAGGTATCAGTTCTCTGAGATACTTTTGCATGCCGGGAGATTCGTACTGAAAAATACCGACCATATCCCCGCGCTGAAAAAGTTCAAATGTTAATTCATCATCCAAAGAAATAGCATCAACATCAATGTCTGCCCCATACCGTTCTTTTATAATTTCCAGGGCATCTTTAATGATTGTCAAAGTTTTAAGCCCTAAAAAGTCCATTTTCAGCAAACCGGCCTCCTCTGCTACACTATTGTCATATTGAGAGACCAACAACTCTGAATCCTTGGCTACTGAAACCGGAACAAAATTGGTAATATCATCAGGCGTAATGATAACACCACAGGCATGTATACCAGTATTTCTGACAGATCCTTCTAGTTTCTTGGCTGTCCTGATCATCTGACCTATTTCGGATTTTTCCTCTGCCAATTTCCTGAATTGGTATGCTTTTTCTTTGTCTTCAGTTGTGAATACTTCCTTTAGCTGATTATCAATGTCTTTATCAGCCAAAACTCCCGCCAATGTGGCTGTCAGGTGTGAAGGAAATATTTTAGCCACCCTATCCACTTCATTTAATGGAACATTCATTACTCTTCCTACATCTCTAAGGGATGATCTTGCAGCCATTGTGCCATAAGTTACGATCTGGGCCACCTGATTCCTTCCATATTTATCTATCACGTAATCAATTACCTTGCCCCGCCCATCGTCATCAAAGTCAATATCAATATCCGGCATAGATACCCTCTCCGGGTTAAGAAAACGTTCAAAAAGCAAATCGTATTTGATAGGATCTATATTCGTGATACCCAGGCAATATGCAACACATGAACCGGCAGCAGAACCTCTTCCGGGACCTACTGATACCCCCATTTGCCTGGCGACACTGGTAAAGTCCTGAACTATGAGAAAGTACCCTGAGTACCCCGACTTAATGATAACATCCAGCTCAAAATTTAACCGATCTTCAACTACCTTTATGATTGTGCCATATTTTCTTCTTGCTCCCTCAAAAGCAAGGTGCCTGAGGTATAATTCCTGCGAATCAAATCCCACCGGCAAGGGAAAAGCAGGAAGTAATATATCTCTTGTAAGTTCAATATTTTCAATCTTAGACGCCACTTCCATTGTGTTTTCTACTGCTTCCTTTACATCTCCGAATAGCGCATTCATTTCCGCCTTTGTTTTGAAGTAATAATCAGAGCTGGAAAATTTAAACCTATCTTTATTGTCAAGCAGTGAACCGGTATTTACGCAAAGCAAAACATCATGGGGTTCAAAATCTTCCTGCTCCACGTAATGAGCGTCATTTGTCACGATGGTTTTTAAGTTATATTTCTTTGCAAAGCCCAACAGAATCTGATTTACATCTTCCTGACTCATACCTGTATCATCGATTTTTTCGAGTCCGCGATGACGTTGCAGCTCAATATAGTAATCTTCACCAAAAATTTCAAGCCACCATTTTAATCGTTGTTCGGCCAATGCAATATTACCTGTTAATATTGTCTGAGGTATTTCTGCTCCGAGGCAACAACTTGTTGCGATGATACCTTCATGGTATTTTAGTATAAGTTCTTTGTCTATTCTTGGATACTTTCCATACAATCCTTCTGTAAAACCCAACGAGCTCAGTTTGATGAGGTTTTGATATCCTCTTATATTTTTAGCCAGCATAAGCTGATGATAACGAACATCTTTCTGCCCTCGTGCTTTCTCAAAATGTTTGACATGACGGTCTTCAGATAAGTAAAATTCACATCCGATAATAGGCTTTATACCATGAGCTTTCGCTTCCTTTACAAATTTAAACACACCAAACATATTTCCATGATCCGTAATGGCTACAGCGGATTGCCCATCGTTTTTAGCCTTTTTCATCAGAGTATTAATATCTGATGCACCATCCAGAAGTGAATATTGGGTATGAGAATGTAAATGACAAAAATCTATCATAAGTGAGGGTAATTATCCTGATGAGTTTGGGCATCAAAGATACGATATTATTAAAAAAAAAATCACCTTAAAATGGTTGTCATACTTTCAGTTATAGAGTTGTTAATCTCAATATTTGAAGGCTATATGAATATTCTTGTATTTCGGAATTTATTATTCATTAATATTATATTGATTTAAATACTTATATCCAAATATATGCGTAATAATCTTCTAAAATAAAATTTATAATAATGAAATAATGTGAAAATAAAACATTCCAAGCTCAACAAGAAAAATATTTGTTCCTGATTATTGGAAATTCTTTTTAATAGTTTAAATTTGTGCTATAGGAAACATAAGTTATCCTGTCGGTTTTACAGAACACTAAATTTTAATAAACTATGCAAATTAAACAAAAAACTCCTTTGACTTTTAGGCATCTATTTGCAAAAATTATATTATTTTGCTTATGCATATTAATAATTGACTCCTGCACAAAAGACACGATTGTAAACAACAGTAAAAAAGCTGAGGAATATCAGGCAGATTTTCTTATAAAGTATTACGATCATATCTGTAAAACTATAAAAAATACAGCTGGGTTTTTTCCTCCTCAGGCGGCAAGGGCATATGGATATATAGGCATTGCAAGTTATGAATCGGTCATGCATGGCATAGAAGGAGCAACAAGTCTACAAGGCCAGCTTAATGGTTTCGCATTATTTAAATTGCCACAACCGATTGGTGAGCAGAAATACAATTGGGCAATTGCTTCAAATGCAGCTACTGCACGAATGATACACTATATGTTTGAAAAGAAAATTACTTCTGCAGACAGCAAGAAAACGGATAGTCTCGAGACGGTTTTTCATGAACAACTGTCAAATGGTGAAGATCAGGATGTCATAACAAGATCACAGATTTTTGGACAGAATATTGCTGATGTAGTGTATAATTACTCAAAAACCGATGGAGGACATGAGTCATATCTTGATCCCTTTCAATTACCTTATTCTGTCCCATCAGATCCGTATTGCTGGGTACCGACCGGAGCCGTCACTACACCGTTAAGTCCAAGATGGGGAAACAACAGACCTTTTCTTATTTCCAATATTCAAAAAGCACAACCGCCTAAACATATGCAGTTTTCTACTGACCCCAATTCGGAGTTTTATAAAGAAGCCATGGAAGTGTATGTTACTGTAACCAATAACAACAGTGAACAAATAGAAATTGCAAAATATTGGGCAGATGATCCTTTTGCTACCTGTACACCTGCAGGTCATACATTCAATATTTTGACACAGATATTAAAAGAAGAAAGGGCTACATTGTCAAAATCAAGTCTTGCGTTTGCAAAAATGTGTATTGCAGAAAATGATGCTTTTATCTCATGCTGGAAAGGCAAATACGATTATGTACTCATAAGACCAGTATCTTATATCCAGAAATATATAGATCCAACATTTAAAACAGTAATAGGTACACCGCCATTTCCGGCATACACATCAGGACATTCATGCGAAATGGGTGCGGGCTCCAGGATCTTAAGTGCATTATTTACAAATGGTAGTGGTGATTACCAGTTTACAGATTACAGCCAGTTACAATATGGTTTTTTTGCCAGAAGTTACTCCAATTTTGAAAAAATGGCAGAAGAATGCGCAAATAGTCGGTTGTACGGGGGTATACATTATCCAATTGATAATTCAAAAGGACTGCAGGTAGGAAGAGCGATTGGTGATAACGTAAATAAAGAAATAAAATGGCCATCATTTACTAAATGATGCGGTATATTTCCTTGACTTTCCTGGTTTTGTTAAACGCATGTTCCAATGAGCCAGATATTGACGCCATTGCTATGGAGTTTTCAGATATCGAATGTCGGGCTATCACTCTTAAAGATAAGAGGTTTGATCTCTCAGAAAAACTAAGAGCTGTAGAGAAGGATAGTATTATTAAAAAGTATGAAATAGATTCGCTCAATGATGTAATAAATGTTGTAAAGGCAGAAAGCCTTGCAATGGCAGATTCCATAAAGGCGCGGATGGAGTTTCTTTTTGAACATCACCTAAGGCGTCAATCAGACAGAATTGTATTTCTTGAAAAACTGAAAGAAATCATCACAAAGAGAAAATGCCATGGGAGTTAAGTCCAAATAACAGTTTTATTCAGCAGTTCTGGTTAAGCTACCCACATATCTGAACAACCATATACCACTAATAATGAATGTAATTGATATAAGTAATTTAATCATATCAGGTCTTATTACGAACATCGCACCTACATATTGTACCAGAAAAATAAAATATAAAAAATTGGTAAATGTAATCCGGGATATTTTGTTTACAACATAAGCACCAAGTGGTGCAAAAAAGATTACTATAGGAATACAACTCAACCACATATCATAAGTTTGCTGCGATACATCCTTCATGACCATAGCATGTAAAACAAATCCTGCAATCGTTTCTATAGTCATAATGATAATGGAGGACGGGGTAGCCACTTTTTCATTTACCTTATAATATATAACTAAAAAGCAGAAGGTAAATATATTTATACCTGTGCCAAACAAAGAAGAAATTCCACCTCCTATAAATCCAAAAAGCAGCAGATTGAAAACATCCTGATTACAAAAATGAGTAATCTTATCATAAATAATTCTGTTCACTTTTCTATTTTCCATAAACAAGATGATACCAAAAGAAAGCCATAAAGAAACAAATATTAATTTGGCAAACACAGGTTGGATATAAGGCACTAAATAAAAAGTGCCAAAGACTAAGCCAAACAAACCACCTGCAGACACGTATAAAATGTAGTTCCGGTCTAAAAGTATTTTTTTGTTCAGTATATAGACAGTAGCTGCTGTCATTCCGATACTTTGAATGGCAAATGCAAAATTTCTGGCTATATCAGGCGCTATACCCAAATATAAAGTAAATACCGGGTATGCAACAGAAGCGCTGCCTTCGGGACTTGAACCTGCTACAAATGATCCGAAAATCATCGTTATCATAACGTATATGTTTTCACTAAGAATGTAAAACAAATTGTTTTCATTCATATACCAAAACCAGAGAGTCAGGACAACAAACAGATACAGCCAGTAAAAGACAGGATATTTATTGTTTTTCAAAGATTAATATTGTGATGAAAAAAAGATTAATTTTACTACGATTTTAGACAACTCTAACTTAAGAACCCGAAAAATGAAACAATCAGAAGAAATCATAGAAAATCTTCAGGCAGAACAGGAATATTTAAAAACAACCCAACTCAATCTGTATGAAAATCTCAATATTCTACTTGAAAATCAAAAAAACAGGGTAGAAAACCAGGATCTGGTGATCCAAAACCAAAGTTTGATCATTCGAAACCAGGATGTCATTGTCAACAATCAGATCAATATCATCAAAAACCAAAAACAAATAGTTGAAAATCAGGTGACACTTTCTGCTATTCTGAAAACGCAGGCAAAAGTACTATTTCTAATTGAAAATATGACTGGAAATCAAAAACCTGAGGAAGTAGTCAATGCTGAAGTAAAAGAAATACTTTTGCATTGCAAAGAACAATTTGAAGGTGGAATATTAAATGTATATGATCTGAATTCGAAATAAATTAAAAAATGCTCAATTAAAATTTCGCAATTGCTCTTCAAGGAGTTTTATATTTATTTTAAGTGTTTTATTTTCAGCTTCTCTGCTGTCTAATAATTGTTTTAACATTTGAATCTGAAGTTGAGTACTTTCCAGTTTCTGAGTGATCAATTTTATATTAAAAAGATATTTTTCATTTTCAAAGGCAAAGTCCTTCTCATTAGTAGAGATAGATGGTTTGCCTTTTGTAAAATTTGTTTCGTTTTTTTTGTATAATTCCGGAATATCGGAATTATAAAGGTAGTCTATGGGTGTTTCAAAAAATTGACTGAATTTTTGAACAACATCCAGACCAGGCAGAGATTTCCCGATTTCATAGTCTGAAATAGCACTTTTGCTAATTTTAAGCAATCTGCTAAGGTCAAGTAATGTCATTTTTTTAAACTTCCTGAGAAATCTTAGATTTTTTCCAAAAAAATATTCCATTTTATTGGAATTTTCCATGATTTAAGTATTTTTGGCTCGTTATTTTAATTCAGCCTTGCAAAAATACATTTATTAATTATTTTGCTTCATACAAAATCCAACAAAATTTATATCTGACACATGCTTCGCATTTTAAATTTTAATCAGTTTCAAACAATAATAGCTCATTAAATTCAAAACATTGAAAAACAAAATACTTTTATTTTTAATCCTTTCCACCATTTCACAAACTGCAGGCAAAGCACAAACACCATCAGATGCACTAATGATGGATAAAAATGAACTTTGTATCGCCTTGCTCTACCAAAATGACAAATGGGACGAATATTGGGAAGGTACATTATTAAGAGACAATCAGAACATTGGTGTGTTGACCAGAAATACTTTCATGCCTATGGTGGCTTATGGTGTAACTAAAAAATTTAACATCATTGCATCTTTACCATATGTTGAAACTGAAGCTTCCCGGGGTCAGATGGTAGGTGCTTCCGGCCTTCAGGATTTTGGTATTTTTGTAAAGTACCTACTATATGAACTCAAAAAAGAATCCGGATCATTGGTTACATTCATTTCAGGAGGTTTTAGTCTTCCAGTTTCTTCTTACTTATCTGACTATATGCCTTTCAGTCTGGGTTTAGGAACTCAGGAGTTTTCATTACGTGGTATTTTAAAATATGAACATAAATCCGGCATTTATTTAAGAGGAAGTTACGCTTATCTGCATCGAACTACGACTGAGGCGGAAAGGGATTACTACTATGCAGATGGGTCTCATTATACTACTACAATGGATGTGCCTAACGCATCTACGTTTGATATAGCCCTTGGGGGTTGGTTACTAAACAAATCCATTCAACTGGAAGTTGGGTATCTCCAACAATCTGCACTTTCAGGAGATGATATCAGAAGACAGAATGCCGGTCAGCCTACCAATAAAATGGATATGACTTCTGGTAATGCAAGATTAAGATACTTCCCTACTATACTTAAAGGTACAAGCATAATGGCAGGTTATTCCGAAGTATTTTCCGGTAGAAATATTGGTAAATCTTCCATTATTTCAGGCGGCATTACTTATCAGTTTATGGTTAAAAAAGCACAATTATAATTTTATAAATCTCAAACTAATCAAAAAATGATATCCCACTCTTACTCTTATAAATCTTATTTAATACTGACATTAATTTCAATCATGGTGTTTTCACAAGGTTGTGAAAAAGATCTTCCCAGATTTGTAGCTTTTGAGCCTTATAGTTTTGTCAATTCAGATGATAATGGTGGTACATGGAAACAGGTTCTTCTGACAAATATAGAACAGATCAAAATAGATATTCCTGCTGCTCCTGGCTCTGATGCGTACAAAAATGAGTTGACTTCCGCAAAAGCTGCGATAGCAGCCATGTCTGCCGGAGACGAAAAAACAATCCAATATTGGGGAAATAATCCTATCATCAGGTGGAATGAAATAGCACGGGAGCTGGCAGCAAAATATAATCTGATCCCACCACCAAATGCTGATGGAACCTATACTCTACCAGATCCTGCCAATCCCGGTAAATTCCCTTATTTTCCTTTTGCACATCCGCCTTATTCTTCCAGAGTTTATGCATATATGAGTGTAGCTCAATTTGATGCCTTGATTGCAACATGGCATTATAAATACAAATATACCAGACCTGCTTTATATAAAAGTGATTCGTCGGTAAAACAATCTTTACCTACTTCCGACACCCCATCCTATCCTTCAGATGGTGCAGTTATAGGGGCGGTATCCAGAGATATACTTTCAGCCATGTTTCCATTAGAAACAGAATATCTAAAAGGTAAAGCTGAAGAATTAAAAGAAGCTTTGTTGTTGTCAGGATTACATGTCCAAAGTGATATTACCGCCGGAGATTCTTTAGGCCGGGGTGTTGCAAAGATAGTACTGCAGAGAGCTGCCGTGGATGGTATGAAAGCAGCGCAGACCCCAAAACCCATTTCAGATTCCATTAAAAATGCCGCTTTTGTGAGATTTGGGTGGAAATGGACAAATCAGGAAACTCCTGAACGACCAGTAGGATTGACACCATTCTTTGGAAAAGTAAAAACCTGGAGCGTACCTGATCTTGTTGCTGTAAGACCACCTGCTCCACCAGCGATAGGGTCGGAAGAATTTATAAAAGCAGCCGATGAGCTAAAAAATATTGCAAAAAATATTACCACGGAACAACGAAAAATTGCCAATTGGTGGTCAGATGGGTTTAATACAACAACTCCTCCAGGACATTGGAATAAATTTGCATCTGACTATCTGATAAAATACAAATACAACCCGCTTAGATCCGCAAGAGTATTGGCTTATATGAATATGGCCATTCAGGATGCAGGCATCAGTTGCTGGGATGCAAAATATTACTATCATTATCCGAGACCAATAGAAGCTATTCCTGGATTCAAAGGTATATTAGGTACACCAAATTTTCCCAGTTATACTTCTGGTCACAGTACTTTTTCAGCCGCTGCTGCAGCTGTCCTTGCTCACATATTCCCTGCTGAAAAAATGCAGGTGGAAGAATGGGCCAATGAAGCAGCTGAATCCAGAATTTATGGTGGCATTCATTACAGATTTGATTCTGAAGCAGGTTTAGAGCAAGGCCGTAAGGTAGCAGAATATACTATTTCCAGAGCAATGATTGACGGAGCAAACTAGAATGTTATCTAAATTACTTTTCTATTGGCTTAAAAGGTTGAAGAGTCTACTCTTGTCGTTTCACTATTATTTACATTTGTCGATTAATATTGTCGTTGGTCTGATTTTTTTGTACCGTTGCAACATTTAGTTGACTTTTGTGTCTTTAGTCCCAACAAGATCAACAAATCAAAATAATGAAATCATCCAAATCTATCCTCACAGGAATAATTGTTACATTTATTTCAACCATTTCATTCGCTCAGCGGTCCCTTTACATCAGTGGCAATATTAATGACGAAAACGGAATAGGTATCCCATTTGCAACAATCATCCTTAAATCATCAGTTGACAGCAGTATGGTAAAAGCAGATATCACCAGTGATAGTGGTGCCTTTACATTTGAGAGATTAAATCCTGGAAGTTATTTCGCCGAAGCAAGTTATATTGGAATGACAAACTTCACTACGGAAGCATTTGACATCGTTGAAAAACCAAAGATACTCGTTCCTATTGTGCTTACTGAAAATGCAAAACAACTGGAAGAAGTAGTAGTTACTGCTACAAGATCATTGGTCGAAGTAAAAGCAGACAGGACCATATTTAATGTGCAGGGCACCATTAATTCCGCAGGCGAAAATGGTCTGAACCTGTTGCGAAAAGCACCCGGCGTTTTAGTAGACAATAATGACAATATATCTGTGTTGGGTAGGGCCGGAGTACTTATATATGTGGATGGCAAAAGGATACCATTGACCGGTGATGATCTTACCAATTATCTTCAAAATCTATCATCAGAACAAATAGACAAAATAGATATTATCACCAATCCCGGCTCCAAATATGAAGCCCAAGGAAATGCTGGCATCATTGATATACGTCTGAAAAAAGACAAAAACCTTGGTGGCAACGGTTCAATCAGCGGTACATTCGGTCACGGCAAATATGCACAAGGCAACACCAATGCAAATGGAAATTACAGAAATAAAAACCTGAATACTTTTGGAGGTATAGGTTACAACAAAGGCACTTCGTGGAGAAAATTGCTTTTTGATACCTATCAGAATGGCCTCAGGTTGGATGAATCCAATATTTCAACCAGTGATTTTAATGGTTTGAACGGACGCTGGGGTACAGATTTTTTTATCAACAAAAAGAGTACTATTGGTTTTCTGATAGGTGCACAAACCAATAAAACCAATAGTACCAGCAATAATATAACCAATATATCAAATCAGGCCAGACCGAGTCAGATCGACAGTATTCTTACTGCTCCTAATACAGCTCAATCCAAAAGAAATCAGGCTACTTTTAATGTAAATTATGCCTTTGAATCAGGTAAAAACAGGCTCAATATAGATGTGGACTATGGATCATTCAGAAATGAAGCGGACCACACCCAACCCAACATTTATTTTGATGCTACTGGTACGGACATCATCAGTCAAAATAAGAATACCTACAATACTCCTGTAAAAATTGATATTGCAACGGCAAAAGCCGACTTTGAAACGGAAGTTTTTGGAGGTAATCTGGGCATTGGTACAAAATTCAGTAATGTAGTCACTGACAATACTTTTTTGTTTTATAATCTTTTTAATAATACCCCGGTTAGAAACGATAATAGGTCAAATCAATTTAAATATAATGAAAATGTAGCTGCCGGTTATGTAAATTATGGAAGAAAGCTAAACGCCAATTGGAATTTTTCCGCAGGATTAAGAGTCGAAAATACCGATGCTACCGGAGACCTGATAGCATTTCTTCCTGAACTCGAAGAGGCACCTGTAGATTTTAATTATACCAGTTTTTTCCCATCAGCGGGTTTAACATATCAACATTCCCCTGAACATGTATATTCACTTAATTACGGTCGAAGAATCAATCGACCTGATTACAATGTATTGAACCCATTCAGAGAACAATTGAGTGAGCTTTCTTACAGCAAGGGAAATAAATTTCTACAGCCGGAAATAGTAAATAACATTGAGTTGGGTTATACATTAAAATACAGGTATACTTTTAAGCTAGCCTACAGCAACACGTCCAATCAAATTACAAGACTTATTGGTCCTGATGAACAAGATCCGCGAGCAGGTTTTATCAGCTGGGATAATCTGGCAACACAAAAATTATACAATTTTAATGTATCGGTCCCTCTTGATGTCAATAAATGGTGGAATGTTTACATGAATCTGAGTGCTTCATATATCGATAATCAAGCTGACTATGGGGATGA
>Ga0138256_10001803_pt1 | contig 23092 bp, 15 predicted proteins | sample KNB2016incub_MG_FD_105486 | JGI IMG/M metagenome (GOLD analysis project Ga0138256, IMG submission 105486) | Active sludge microbial communities from wastewater in Klosterneuburg, Austria - KNB2014incub_MG | ecosystem: Engineered > WWTP > Activated sludge > Unclassified | place: Austria... | reverse complement strand
GAGTACATGCCCGATATGTACCGCAGCCCTTCCATGGAAGCCTACTTGGACTATGGCCAGGACCCGTTCATCTTCGGGGACAGTCTGGCCGAAGCGCAACGGGAGCGTCAAAGCGCTCGACTACCGGTGGCGGGGACGGTGCCGTTCAGCATGGACCCGAGCAAGAAGGAGTTCAACTTTCCGTACCCCTATCCGGCTACTCCCGAGGGCTACGAGCAAGCGGGCTTGGAGTTGAAGAGCCCCATTGCAATGACCCAGCAGGCCGTGGACCAGGGCAAAGTGATCTACACCAAGTTCTGCCTGCACTGCCACGGAGAAAAAGGCGAAGGGGACGGTGCGGTCGTGACGAACGGCAAGTACTCCCAACCACCCAGCTACACAGCCGCACTGAAGGATCTTCCTGAAGGAAAGATCTTCCACAGTTTGGTCTACGGGAAGAACGTGGCCATGGGCAGCCATGCCGGCCAATTGGATAAGGAGGAGCGTTGGCTAGTGACACGTTACGTGCAATACCTGCAGAACGGCGGCAAGATGGACCGTGCGGTCACCGCGCCCGCGGACAGCACCGCCGCCCCCGCGCCGGCCCCCGCAGTCAAGTGAACCACGACGAACAAGGAGCAGCGATGAACTTCACCTTCAGTAAACGGGCCCGCGGCCTCAGCATGGCGCTGATGTTGGTCGGTGCCGTGGCAGCCGTGATCGGCATCCTTGGTGACCACAGCGAGCATCACCAACATTCGTGGGCCAGCTTGTTCGTCAATGGCTTCTTCTTCTTCGGGATCGCCACGGGCACCCTTTTCTTCTATGCCTTGCAGAACGCCACCGAGACCGCTTGGAGCGTAATGGTGAAGCGGATCTATGAGGGCCTTATGAGTTTTCTGCCGATCACGGCCGTGGTGCTGGTGGTCTGTTTCCTCGCGGGTTCTTTCGGCCTCCACCACATCTGGCATTGGATGGACCCCCGCGTTACGGATCCGAACGACCTGGAGCACTTCGACGCCTTGATCGCCGGGAAATCCGCCTTCCTCAACCTGCCCTTCTTCTGGGTGCGCACGCTCGCTTATCTCGGATGTTTCGTTTTCGGCGCCTGGTGGTTCCGCAAGCAGAGCTTGGAAATGGATCAGCTCACGGGCGATACGTTGGTGAAGCGCCACTTGCTCACCTATCGACGCGGTGCCTTGTTCCTGGTGTTCTTCGCGGTGTTCAGCAGTATCCTTTCCTGGGATTGGCTCATGAGCATCGATGCGCACTGGTTCAGCACCTTGTTCGGTTGGTACGTGTTCGCGGGCATGTGGGTGAGCGCCATGGTGTGCGCGGTGGTACTGGTGCTCTATCTCCGCCGCAAGGGATATATGCCCCAGTTGAGCAATAGCCATGTGCATGACATGGGCAAATGGGTGTTCGCCATCAGCTTCTTGTGGAGCTACCTTTGGTTCAGCCAGTTCATGCTGATCTGGTACGCCAATATCCCCGAGGAGGTAACGTGGCACCAAACGAGGATCAATGAGCATCCCTGGCTGCTCTGGGGTATGTTCTTTACCAACTTCGCTGTACCCATGGTGCTGCTCATGAGCCGAGACGCCAAACGCAACCCCCGGTTCCTCATGTTCGTGGGCACTGTGATCTTCATTGGCCACTGGTTGGACGCGATCCAGATCGTGATGCCGGGTGCGGTAGGTCATAATTTCCACGGCGTGGGTCTGTTGGAGGTGGGTATGTTCCTGGCGTTCCTCGGACTGTTGATCCACCGCACGCTCACCACCTTGACCAAGGCACCGCTCACCCCGGTACATCACCCCTTCCTCGAAGAGAGCATCCATCACCAGATCTGACGAACAACTACAGGGACCGAGAGTCTTCTCAATAGGCGAACGATGACGAAGCTGCTGATCATACTGGTCCTGGTGCTGGCCCTCCTGGCCATCGCGCAGCTGGCCCGGGTGTACGAACTCACCTCGCGGTTGCGCGGCAAACGCGAGGAGGATATTTCCCCGGCCGACACGCGTATGAACGCGAACCTGATGTACATCTTCCTGGTGGTCTACTTCGCCTTCTTCGCATGGCTGGCCTGGGCCTATAAGGACAAGATGCTGCCCGTCGCGGCGAGCGAACACGGTGTCGCATTGGACGAACTGCTTAACTTCAACTGGCTCATCCTCATCATCGTCTTCATCATCACGAACGTTGCCCTGTTCTGGTTCGCGGGCAAATACGCCTTCAAGGAGGGAAGAAAGGCGTATTACTACGCGCACAACAACAAATTGGAGTTGGTTTGGACGGTGGTCCCGGCATTGTTCCTCGCGGTGATCATCATCTTCGGGCTGCGGGTCTGGAACGATATCACTACGCCCGCCTCGGCCGAGGCGCTGAAGGTGGAGCTCTATGCCAAGCAGTTCGACTGGACGGCACGCTACCCTGGCGCTGATGGTGCCTTGGGTGCCACCGACTTCCGCTTGATCAACGATGGGAACCCCTTGGGGATAGTCACAAGAGAGAGCGTGGCGATGCGTTTGGGCGAGTTGAAGGCGGAGATCGACGCGATGGACTCCACCATGCACCACGGCATCCTGCCGGATGTCAAGGTGAATGAGCTGGAGGCGCGGATCGCCAAGTTGGAGCGCACCAGCGCGCGCATCGTTAACCTGCGTACCATGATGGAACAGGATATTGCCGAGAAAGGTGAGGCAAGCCCCTATACCCACGGTGCGGACGACGTTGTGATCAAGGAGTTCCACCTGCCCCTGCGGATGGAGGCGGATATCATGGTGCGCAGCCGCGATGTGATCCACAGCGCTTACCTGCCGCACATGCGCGCGCAGATGAACGCCGTACCGGGCATGACCACCCGGATCAAAATGACGCCGACCATCAGCACCGACAGTATGCGAACGGTGACCAAGAACGAGGCCTTCGACTTCATCCTCCTCTGCAACAAGATCTGCGGAGCGAGCCATTACAATATGCAGATGCCCCTCGTGGTCGAGAGCCCGGCCGACTATAAGGCCTGGTATGCTGAAGCGATGAAGAAGCCCTTCCAGCCTTCCGCACTTCCGTTAGCCCCTGCTCCAGCGGTGTCCGACAGCACCGTTGTGGCCGCCGATACCACGGCGGCAATGAAGGTGGACACCACCGCCACCGCGTCTTTGAAGAACTGAACCGTTAAGCCAGCAGGACCATGGGTTCCGTAGCGACCGCCCCCCACAATACCGCCGGACACGCCCACCACGCGGAGCACCACCACGAGGAGAGCTTCGTGTCGAAGTACGTCTTCTCGCATGACCACAAGATGATCAGCAAGCAATTCCTGATCACGGCCATCATCATGGCTTGCGTGGCGGTGATGATGAGCGTGTTCTTCCGCTTGCAATTGGCTTGGCCGGGTGAAGGCTTCGCCATAACCAACTTCTTCCTGGGCGATAAGTGGGCACCCAACGGTGTGCTCGATCCGAACATGTACTTGGGCCTGATCACCATCCATGGAACGATCATGGTGTTTTTCGTGCTCACGGGGGGGCTGAGTGGCACCTTCAGCAACCTGTTGATACCCTTGCAGGTAGGTGCGCGCGACATGGCGAGCGGTTTCCTCAATATGCTGAGCTACTGGTTCTTCTTCGTCAGCAGCGTCTTGATGCTCGCCTCGCTCTACGTGGAAGGTGGTCCGGCGAGCGCGGGTTGGACCGTGTATCCGCCCTTGAGCGCATTACCCCAGTCCATACCCGGTTCGGGCACCGGCATGACCCTCTGGCTGGTGAGCATGGCCCTCTTCATCGCCAGCGCTTTGCTCGGCGGTCTCAACTATGTCGTGACCGTTCTGAACCTGCGTACCAAAGGCATGAAGATGACGCGCATGCCGCTCACGATATGGGCCTTCTTCGTGACCGCTGTGCTGGGTATACTCAGCTTCCCGGTGCTATTGAGCGCGGCATTGCTTCTTTTGTTGGATCGTTCGCTAGGCACCAGTTTCTACTTGAGCGAGATCCACGTCGCTGGCGAAGCGCTCGATCACACCGGCGGTAGTCCGATCCTCTTCCAGCACCTGTTCTGGTTCTTGGGCCATCCCGAAGTGTATATCGTGCTCCTTCCCGCATTGGGAATTACGAGCGAGGTGATCGCGACGAACAGCCGCAAACCCATTTTCGGTTACCGTGCCATGATCGGATCCATTTTGGCGATCGGCTTTCTGAGTTTCATCGTGTGGGGCCATCACATGTTCATCACCGGCATGAACCCCTTCCTCGGATCGGTCTTCGTTTTCACCACTTTGTTGATCGCCATTCCGAGCGCGGTGAAGGTCTTCAACTACATCACCACGCTTTGGCGCGGCAATCTGGTGCTGAGCCCCGCCATGCTCTTCAGCATCGGTCTGGTGGCCACGTTCATCGCCGGTGGTCTCACGGGCATCATTCTGGCGGATAGCGCGCTCGATATCAACGTTCACGACACCTACTTCGTGGTGGCGCACTTCCACATCGTTATGGGTATGAGCGCCATCTTCGGCATGTTCGCTGGTATCTACCATTGGTTCCCGAAGATGTACGGAAAGATGATGAACACGCGGTTGGGCTTCGCGCACTTCTGGCTCACTTTCGTCAGCGCTTTCGGCGTGTTCTTCCCCATGCACTTCATCGGCTTGGCCGGTGCGCCGCGCCGCTACTACAGCTATTCGGAGTTCCCGATGTTCGATGGTGTGGTGGACCTGAACGTGCTGGTCACGGTGTTCGCTGTGATCGGGGCTCTCGCCCAAGTGCTCTTCCTCTACAATTTCTTCTACAGCATCTTCCGCGGCCCGAAGGCGGTGCAGAACCCTTGGCGCGGCAACACCTTGGAATGGACAACGCCTGTGGCGCATATGCACGGGAACTGGCCGGGCCCCATACCTACGGTGCATCGTTGGCCCTACGATTACAGCAAGCCGGGAAAGGCGGAGGATTTCGTTCTCCAGACCGAACCCTTGGCGGAGGACGAGCACGAGGAGCACGGCTAGTCCCATGGTGTGTCAGTCAGGTCCCCCTTTGGCTCGGCTGAAGGGGGACTTACTTTTTCCACCGATGCGTGCATGGTTGCTGGCCGGGATGTTGGTCTCCGGCCTGTGCGCTAGAGCGCAGTTATTGGACAGCATCGGGCTGTTCCTCGGGCAGAAACCGAGGTTGAACTTGGTGGTGGATACGCGCGGCTCGTTCGTCAGCAACCGGCAGGTCACCGTCATGGGTTTGCGGATCGGTCTAGAACATGGCGCGCGGGTGCGGTACGGGATCGGCTACAATTTCCTGCTCACCCAAGTGGAGAGGGAGCGCACCGTGTCTGAAATGGGAGCGGAACGAATAGCGGCTACGAGGCTGCGCCTGGGTTATTTCGCCCCCTACTTCAGCTATTCGTTCTATGTGCGCAAGCGCTGGGAGGTGAGCATACCGGTGCAGGTCGGTGTGGGCAGTGGGTCCTTGATATACCGCGATCTGGACGGGGATCGGCAGAAACTGCAACGCACCACAGTATGGGTCTATGAGCCCTTGATGGTGGTGCAGTACCGCTTCTGGAAGTACGCCTCGTTCCAACTGGGTTGGGGCTACCGGGTCGTGGCACGTAGCAAAGGATTGGACGAGCTGCTTACCGCGCCGATCTATGTGTTGGGTATCCGGGTGTTCACGCGGGAGCTGTGGCAGAACCTCCGTGGTGGCTGATGATCAGGCCTCGCGGGTGGACCCTCCGTTACCTTTGGCACCCGCCATGGCCGAAGCGTTCGATCCCCGCCAGGAACAATACGCCGCCTCCGATAAGGAGTTGGAGCAGGTGCTGCGGCCGCGTCAGTTCGGCGAGTTCGCTGGCCAACGGACAGTGACGGACAATCTAAAGGTGTTCGTGCAAGCCGCTAAACAACGAGGCGAAGCCCTGGACCATGTGCTGTTGCACGGCCCCCCCGGGCTTGGCAAGACCACCCTGGCGAACATCATCGCGCAGGAGATGGGGGTGGGCATCCGCATCACCAGCGGGCCCGTGCTGGACAAACCAGCGGACTTGGCGGGACTGTTGACCAACCTGGAGCCGCACGACGTGCTCTTCATCGACGAGATCCACCGCCTTACCCCCGTGATCGAGGAGTACTTGTACAGCGCCATGGAGGACTACCGCATCGACCTGGTGATCGATGCCGGACCGAACGCGCGCACAGTGCAGATCGCGTTGAACCCCTTCACGTTGGTGGGTGCCACCACGCGCAGCGGCCTGCTCACCGCCCCGTTGCGCGCGCGCTTCGGCATCAACAGCCGTTTGGATTATTACGATGCCATCACCCTCAAGGGCATCATCAAGCGCAGCGCGGGGTTGTTGGGCGTACCCATCGTGGAAGAGGCTGCGGTAGAGATATCGCGTCGCAGCCGGGGCACACCGCGTATCGCCAACGCGCTCCTTCGCCGCGTGCGGGATTTCGCGCAGATCCAAGGGGACGGCACCATCACCATTACCATCGCCCAACACGCATTGAAAGCCCTGAACGTGGATGCGCATGGCTTGGATGAAATGGACAACAGGATCCTCGGGGCCATCATCGATAAGTTCGCTGGTGGGCCCGTGGGCCTGAACACCATCGCCACAGCGGTGGGAGAGGAATCAGGTACGATCGAAGAGGTCTATGAACCCTTCCTGATCATGGAGGGCTATCTGCAACGCACCCCTCGGGGGCGACAGGCTACTGAACGGGCATACAAGCATCTGGGACGTGTGCCCAGCGTGCGGCCGGGGAGTTTGTTCGAGTAACGCGTCCATCTCCAAATGATCCGTGAATGAACGGTGACGACCGCGGTACGATCGCTGTGGCACATCCGCTTATCGCGCGGATCTAACTTGCTCGCATGCTGAGCGCCCAGGAGAAGGCCGTGCTGGTGAAGGCGGAAGCCCATCGTCTCGGCTTTCTCGCATGCGGCATCGCACGGGCCGGTTTTCTCGAAGAGGAAGCGCCCCGATTGGAGCATTGGCTGCGGCAGGACAGGCACGGCAGCATGGGCTACATGGAGCGCCACTTCGACCTCCGGTTGGACCCCCGTAAGTTGGTCGAGGGCGCGAAGAGCGTGATCAGCCTGGCATACAACTACCACACACCCGCGCTACAGATCGACCCACAGGCGCCGAAGCTGAGCGCCTATGCATATGGCAGAGACTATCACAAGGTGCTACGCAAGCGTTTGCGACCGCTGATGATCTTCATCACCGAACGATTCGGTGCGGTTAACATGCGGGCGTTCGTGGATAGTGCACCGGTGATGGAGAAGGCTTGGGCGCAGCGTGCTGGTGTTGGGTGGATGGGCAAGAACACCAACGTGATCCGGCAGGGAAAAGGCTCGTTCTTTTTTTTGTGCGAGATCGTGCTTGACCTGGACCTCGCTCCGGATGCACCGGCCACTGACCATTGCGGGACATGCCGTCGCTGCATCGATGCCTGTCCTACGGACGCGATCACGCCCTACGCGGTGGATGGCCGCAAGTGCATCAGTTACGTCACCATCGAACTGAAGGATGCCATTCCGCAAGAGATGAGCGGTAAAATGGCCAACTGGGCCTTCGGTTGTGACATCTGCCAGCAGGTATGTCCATGGAACCGCTTCAGCACGCCGCATGCGGAGCCGGAGTTCCGGCCGAAGCCCGAGGTGATGGGACTATCGGCCTCCGAATGGCACGGCATGACGGAAGTGGTCTTCGACCGTTTGTTCGAGGGCAGTGCGGTGAAACGCACGAAATACAATGGCCTCATGCGGAACTTGCAATTCCTCCAGAACAACGACGATGACCAAGTATCGGCATCTCCCCGAGGAGGCGACCAAGCCTAACACCTAGGCCCGCATCGTCTTTTGGAAGACCTCAAGGATCACATCCCGGTACTGGTGTCCGAAGGTGGCCAGGCACCAGGCTTTCAGCACCAATTGGTCGTGCTGCCCAACCCATCGTCGGGCCTTGACCAGTTCCTTTTTGAAAAGCCTGCGGTCGAAGCTGACCTTCTGCAGGATCTGCTTGCTGAATTCCATCATCTTCCTTCCCTGATCCATCATCACACAAGAGGTTTATCAGACCGGTCCGGTGAAAAACAGGGATGAAGGTAATACGCCGGATCTTGGATCGTACATCCAAGTGGTCGACGGATTATCCACAAACGTCCGGAGGAGCCTGGAAGACAACGGACAAGGGGGTGGATCGGTATGCCGAACGTGGGCCTAGCGGTTGGTTCAAGGCTGGAATTTGCGCTCCTCCACCTGCATCACCTCGTCTGTGGTGGTATTGTAGACATAAGCCACCAAGGCGCAATTGTCCGCGTTCAAGACGTTCGTAAGCGCGACCCCGGAGTAAGGGAAGGTGAGCGTATCGCCGGTTTGCGCGCTGCCCACTACAGCGGGAACCCCCCAAGTGCCGTTCAGGTTGCGGCGTAGCATGTGGCGGTGATCATAGTTCGGCATCTCTGGGGGCACCGAGTCCACATTGATCTGCCAGTCGATCACATGGTCCTCGGTCAATGCGACCACCAAATTGTGGTCACCAGTGACAGGGGAAAGGAGGGCGAGCTTTACCACCGTGCTCACCGTGCCGCCCCCGTAAGAGAGAGTGTCGAACCACAGGTGGAAGGGGGTGGGCTGCCCGATCATGGTGCCGACCGCCGCCCCCCAATCCCCATCGCTGAGCTGTAAAATGTTGTTATAGGCGACACGATTGACCAGGCCGGCGGGCAGAAAGGTGATGTCGAAATGGTCTTCGATAGCAGCCCCTTCCGGTACCGCACGATGATCGCTGTCCAGCACATTATCGCCGATCGGAGCCAGTGGAGCTGCGAAGCCATCAATGCAATGCACGGCCACCACCACCAGGTTCTCACCATGGATAGACTGGAGCAATTGTGCTTGTGCGGCAGCGGCCGGACAATTGTTGCAGCGGTGGCCGGTACAATCCTCAAGCAGCACTTTGCGCACTACTCCCTCGGGCCCGGGGCCACCACCTTGGACGGGTTCATAGGGCATGGTCACCTTGTCACAGGCGGCGAAGCCAACTGCCAGCGGGATCAGAACGTAGAGTAGGGACCGTTTAGCGCGCATGGGTGATCGGTTCAGAACGTGCTGGTAATGGAAACTGTAAGCCCGTTCGCGGCGGGTACCTGGCGACACACCCCGCCTACACAGAAGATCCCAGCGCGCTGTCGGCCGTAGTTCACCTGGAAACGGTTACCACCGCGGATGTAACCCACCGAACCGATGGGGTAGTGCAACCTCTGCGGTGCGACAGGGGTCTTACCATCTTGAAGGAAGGTATCGCTGAAGGTGACGTAGTTGTACTGGTCTTGTGCCGCTAGGAACCAATGTGGACTGAAGGTCAACTCCGCGACGCCGGTTGCCCAGTTGCCTTGGTCCTGCTTGGTGTTAAGGTGTTGGAGTTCGAAACGCAGGGAGGTGCGGTCGTTGAAGTTGTGCAACCCCTCAAGGATGACGATATCCGCATACACAAGGGGCTTGCCCGGTTTGCCTTGGATCACATCAATGTCATACTCCAGATAGAGGTAGCTCAAGGCGAATTCCCAGTTCTCGCTGATGCGTTTGCGCAACTCTACGTTCAGGTCGGTGAAATATTTGCCCTCGAGGCTCATGTCCGCTGCGAAGAGGCTGGACCGATAACCGGTCCGGGTGCTGTCGGTGTTCAGATCGACCGCTGTGGAGTCAAGGCCCATGGCGGTGCATGCGTTCAAGGCGATCTTGGTGCCGTATTTCCCGCCCAAGAGGGAGCCTTTCTTGAATTTGTAGAACACCTCAGCCTGGTAGCTCACTTCGCCGTTCGGTTGGGTGGCGTAGGGGTATAGTGTAGCTGGCAGGTTGTAGGTGTGCTGCTTTGTAAGAGGCACGAGGTAGTTTATGTTCAGATCGAAAGGTGTTGGCGCGTTGCGTTGACTTTGAAAAAACATGTTGTCGTAGGAGTGTGCTCCTAAGCTTACCCCGAGACCCTTGGTGGAGTAAGTGGCGTTCACCAACAGCCCCTGTCCAGGCTTGTAGATGTAGTTGTTCTTGCTGTTGGGGTCATTGATCTTGTTGGCATACTCCGAATAGATGTTCCAATGGGGACTGGTGAAATTGATCCGCCCCGACCAGGCCCCGATGTTCTCCGGGAGAATAAGGCTGAGAACGCTATCGTTCGGGAGTGTGACGAGCTGGGTCTGGGATGCCTGATACTTGCTAACGAAGCTGCCGCCTACGATCAAGTTCCAGGACCGCGTCCATGCGCTATCCAGTTCGCTGATGCTCACTTCGCCATCCACACCGCGCACCAGGCCTTCCCCTTTGGTGGTTCCGTCATCGAAGCCTAACCGCTGCCTGCCGATCACTCCCTTCACGTACACACCTTGAACGGGCTTGTACCTGACCCGCACGCCGTCCATGGCATTGTCCACCCCCAGGTAGCGCTCCTCGTAGCTCCGGAAAATGAGGCCCTGCCCGAACTGCTCATAGAAATTGCCCGCGGTCACTTCCAGGTCGGCCAATTTGTAACTGATGTAGCGATAACCGATGCCTGAGCCCTTGTAGGGTTGGCCTGCCGGATAGCCAAGAAGCGCCGGCTCGTAACTCTCCAAGCGCATCCCTGCTTGAAAATTGCCCATGGAGAAGATCACGTTGCCCCATGCGTTCGCGCCGAATTGCTGCGCAGGCGGTACGGCCCCGATGTCGGGATCGGCATTGTAGTACTGTCCGTCCGCACTGAAGTTTCCGTGTACCTCTGGTGTCGCCTGACCATGTGCCAAGGCGGGCAGCAGCAGGGCTAGAGCCAGGAACGAACGATGGTCCGGTCGCATGCTTACTTGCCAGCGGCTTCTTTCACCTTCTGGTAGAGTTCGTTCTCATCCCCCGGCTCGTAGTTGTTGTGCTGGTAGACGATCTCTCCTTTTCCGTTCACCAAAAAGGTGTGGGGGATGTTGTTCACGTTCATCGCCCTTTTCAGGTCGCCGTTGGGGTCCAGTGCGAATTCGTAGTCCCAATCCTGGCCGTTCACATAGGGTGCGACGCGTGCCATGCTCCGCGCATCGTCGATACTCACAGCGATGAGCTTAACCCCGGTTTCCTTTTGCCAGGTTTCATACTTCTCCGCAATGGCGGTCAATTCCCGTTTGCACGGGGCGCACCACGTTGCCCAGAAGTTGATGATCATCGGGTTACCCCCGTTGCTCCAGGACTTGGTGTCCACTTTCTTACCATCCATGGTTTGAAGGGTCACCGAGGGGATCCGGCTCTGGGCGATGGAGATGGCCGGAGCAAGTGCTATGGCGAGGAGGAATGTTCTCATCGGTGGGGGAAAAGAAAAGGTCAGCGATCACTTGTGCAAGTAATGCACCAGACCGCTGACCCCGTTCTATTTCGTTACATGGTTACTTGTTCAACGACACTTTGCGGCTTGCACGCAGGCCATCAGCCGTAATGGTAAGCTCATACATGCCGTTGCTCAACGCGCCCATGTCCAATGTCTGGCGTTGTGCGCCAGCGCCGATGCTTTGGTTGACGGACATGACCACTTCGCCCAGAACGTTGCGCACCTGGAAGGTCGCTTGGGTGCTCGCGGCGGTGGTGTAAGCCACATTCACCAGACCATTGCTCGGGTTGGGGAAAACGATGAGGCTGTTGGCCAGGGCGTTCTCTTCGTTCATGCCCACGATACCCACATTGAGCACTTGGGCCTGGAGGATCTCCTTGGTGGTATTGTTCTGCACGAAGGCGACCAAGGTGGTGTTGTTCAGAATGCCCCAGAGGTTATAGTTGCCTTGGGCAGGGCTGCCTTCCACAAAGGTGTGGGAAGCGGTAACGGTCTGGGTGCCGCCAGCGGTCATGTTGGTCAGCGTGGTTCCCTGGGCATTGGGTAACATCTTCCGCTGGGCATAGTGGTACTCGTCCTGGCTGGTGGTGGATGCGGCATAGGCATAGAAATCCTCTGTGGCCGCGATGTGCAGTTTGTAGTTCCCGCTGAAGTTGGCGTACGAGGAGACCTCGGCCGTCACGGTCATGTTCATCCCGGCCAAAGAATAGCTCAGGTCGATATCCACGAACGCCGGTATGGTGCCTGCTTCCGTGATCTGGGTGGTGACATCGCCCATGTCGATCCCATCGATCCAACCATCCGGTATGCCGCTCACACCATAGTACGTTTTGCGGGCGTTACCGTCTGGGTTGTAGCTGGGGTCATTGCCCGGTGCGGGCCAGTTCATCTGATATTTCACAGCAGCTACGTTCGATCCGGCCACGTTGGTGTTCAGGCTGTTGAGCAGCGGGTCGAAATCTTCGTTGAAGCTGGCGCAGGGCGGGCAGGTTGAACTGGTGAACTCCTCGATAAGTACGGTACGCTGTACCACTTGGGTCGCCACGCTCACGCTGGCGGTTTCGCTATCGTTGGTCGCGTCATCATCCGCACCTCCACCGTTCACTCCGCTCACCGTTACCATCAGATCGTAGGCGCCCGGGGTGCTTGCGTTCCAAGGGGTGCCGTGTGTGTAGGTGTAGGTAGCGCAGGCAGCGATGGGCGCAGTGATGGTCTGGCTGACGGGGGCACCGCCGTTCACACTGTAGCTCAGGGTGAAAGAAGTGATCGCGGTGGAGCCATAGTTCTTGAGTTGACCGGTGATGGTCTGACTTCCGGCAACGAACACGGGGTCGATCTCGATGGAGATTACGCCTAGGTCGGTCGTGGGCTGGGCCACCACGGTGAAGGAGCCGGTCTCATCATCCGCGAACTCGCCACCCGATAGCGCGACATTGCAACCGTTCATGGTCACCGTGTAACCACCCTCGCCATAAGCGCAGCACATTCCATCACCATAAGAATCCTCGATGGTGAACTCCAAGGTGGTGCCCACGGGTGCGCAGAACGTGACCGGGGTCTGCGGAAAGGCCCCTGCTGAGGTTTGGTTGGCATAGGGCCCCCCCGAACCATAAACAGGGCTGCCACCGGGTCCGGTGATCTCCCAAGTGGTTTCCGAACCATAGGCATCAGTGCTCACCGCTACGGTGATCTCGGATTGACCGACAGGGCATTGAGCACTTGCTCGGCCCAAAGCCATTACGGCCAGGGAAAGGAGTAAAGCCTTCTTCATATTTTCGAGGGTTTTGTTAGTGGACGGGACGGCCGGAAGTAAGGAACGCGAACCGCATTTTTCCGGGAAAGCCAAATGTAGCGGACCATATCCTGCCGCCAAGGGGCTTGTCCCCATCATCTTGGGATCCTAGCCAGCTCGGCAGTGGCCGGGATTGTTTGTTTCCTCACCTACGGAGCAGGACCGCACCGCTACCTTTGGTCCGTCCGGGGGGGTGATGAACAACCCCGGTCCGAACGCAGACCTCATGAAGCAGATCATTACACTTTTCGCCGCCGCCTTGCTCAGTTCCCACAGTTCAGCGCAGTTCGTGATGCTGCACGATACACAAGGGAACATGGTGAACAACCAAACGGTGGTGCATTGGGGCAGTGTCTCCGATGCATTAATGACCGTGCATTTGGAGACCATCTTGGTGAACGGGCCCCAGCGGCCTGTGAACATGCGACGTTATGAAATGGGCGTGGATGCGGGAACGGAGAACTACTTCTGCTGGGGTGTCTGCTACGGCCCTCAACTGGCGGGCGATATGCCCGAATGGAGCGCAGCTGCGCAGCATGCGGTGACACTGACCCCGAACACGCCCGTGAGCAATTTCAGTGGATACCATGTACCCAATGGCATCGCTGGTACCAGCACCTACCGCTTCGTCTGGTATGATGTGGGCAACCCCACCGATACCGCCTGGGTGGATATCCAGTTCCGCACGACTGGGGTGGGCATGGATGAGGCGAACGATACGGTCGTTGCTTTCGGACTGTATCCGAACCCCTCTACCGGCAGTGATGTGCAGCTCCAGTTGGAGGTGAACGGTGCGGTGAACGAATTGAGTCTGAGCGTCTACAACATGCTCGGTGAGCGCGTGCAAGCCCACCCGATACGTGCCAACACGAACCGCATCCTTCTACCCGCTGCGCAACTCACCTCCGGAGTTTATTTCGCCTCGCTGGAGCGCGCAGGTGCCGCAGTGGCCACCAAGCGGTTCGTGGTTACCGCACGTTAGACAACAGTTCTAAAGCCAGCGCGGGCATACCCACGCTGGCTTTTTCCTTCCTATGCTGCAGCCCGGGCATACGCAGCGGAAGTTCAGCAGGATCTATCGCATGCACCGGGCAACCTTCGGGGCGGTAGTGGACGAGCCCGGCAGCGGGGTACACCTGAAGGGATGTGCCCACGATGATCAATCGGTGTGCCTGCGCGACCAATGCGGCGGCTTCGGCGATCAGAGGCACCTCTTCTCCGAACCATACGATATGGGGCCTTAGTTGGGATCCCAGCGCGCATCGATCGCCCAAGCGAAGGTGCGGACCGTTCAAGGGCGTGATGAGAAGGGGATCCCTTGTACTCCTGGCCTTCAGCACTTCACCATGCAAATGCATGACCCGGGTGCTGCCGGCCCGCTCGTGCAGATCATCGATGTTCTGCGTTATTACCTCCACGTCGAAGGTCTGCTCCAATCGGGCGATGGCCCGGTGTGCCGCATTGGGCTGGGCGTTCAACACCTGCGCACGGCGCAGGTCGTAGAACCTGAGGACGAGGCCTGGGTCGCGTCGCCAAGCGTTCGGGGTGGCTACGTCCTCGATCCTATACTCCTCCCATAGGCCAGCGCTATCGCGGAAAGTTCGCAGTCCGCTCTCTGCGCTTACCCCTGCTCCACTGAGCACGACGATCCGTTCCCGGTCCATCCGCCAAAGGTCCGTCCCGGAACGGGTGTGACCATGGTGTATAGTTGGATCCTTCTCCGTTCACAGCCAACCGCTACATTCGCGGTTCTCAAAATCCGCCGCCCATAGCACGACTATTACGCGCAGTCAGTACGAATTAGACCTTTTCGGGCACGGATGATCGAGAGCCTTAGCGGAGAGCTTTTGGACAAATCCCCTGGCCATGCGGTGGTGGAGTGCCACGGGGTGGGCTATTGGGTGCAGATGGTGGCGGGTGCCTACGAGCAATTGCCTGAGCAGGGACGTGTGCGCCTGCACATCCACTATGCGGTGAGCGTGGACGTGCGTAGCGGTCAGAGCGACCACCGGCTCTTCGGGTTCTTGAACACCCAAGAACGGGCGCTCTTCCGGCAATTGATCACAGTGCAAGGGGTGAGCACCACGGTGGGTATGGCGATCCTGGGTGGGCGAAAAGCGGAAGATCTCCGTCAGGCCATCATTACGGGGGACGAGCAGGCCTTGCGAGGGGTGAAAGGCATCGGTCCGAAGCTCGCGCAACGTATTGTGCAAGAGCTCGCTCCCAAGCTGTCCGGCCTGGCGTTCGAATCGGCGGGCTTGCCAGGTGGCAGCCCGGGCAATACCCTCCGGGCCGAGGCGTTATCGGCACTGGTCACGCTGGGCCTGGATCGAACAAAGGCGGATCGTGCCCTGCAAGCGGTACTGAAGGAGCATGGTGAAGAACCGCCCGCCTTGGAAGTGCTGATCAAAAAAGCGCTGAAGAACCTCTGACCCGGCCGTCGTGCGATCCCTCCCGTCCAAGATCCCTTTCTCCGTCGTCCGCCTCCTCCTGCGCACGATGCTGACGATGGTCGTCGTCCTTGCGGCGCCGGAGGCGGTCGAGGCCTCGGACCATGGGATCTTCAACCGCATGGCATTGATCCAACAGGTCGATAGTCCTGAGGTGGAGTTGATCTGGCCTATCCAGGATAACCCCGCCCCTGGGCAGAACGGCGCGCAAGGCGTCGACCTGGAGGCACCTGACAATATCCAGGACGAGGTGATCTATGACCCCGTTACCGGCCAGTACATTTTGCAGAGCACCGTCGGAGATGGCGGCTTCGACTATCGTCCGCCCATGAGCATGAGCCTGGACGAATACCTGCAGTACGACATGGAGAAAGCCATGGAAACGTACTGGCTGGACAAGTCCACCTCCGAAACCGAGCGCGCCACGAAGGGCTTGATCCCGGCGCTCAACGTGAAGGGCGAACTGTTCGATCGGATCTTCGGAGGGAATACGATCGATATCAAACCCCAGGGCAGCGCGGAGATCATCTTCGGGGTGAACATCTCCAAGACCGAGAACCCCCGGATCCCAGTGGATCAGCGGAAGATCACCACGTTCGACTTCGACCAGAAGATCCAGCTGAACCTGACGGGTAACATCGGTGACAAGCTGAAGATCAACACCAGCTACAACACCGAAGCGACCTTCGACTTCGAGAACCAAGTGAAGCTGGACTACACCGGCTATGAGGATGAGATCATCCAGAAGATCGAGGCGGGGAACGTTAGCCTTCCGCTCCAGGGCCAGCTGATCCAAGGCAGCCAGAGCCTGTTCGGTATCAAGACCCAACTGCGTTTTGGGCGGCTCACCGCCACGGCGATATTCAGCCAAGAGAAAGGCCAACGCCGGGAGGTACAGGTGCAGGGCGGTGCGCAGACCAGCAACTTCAACATCAAGGCGGACGAGTACGAGGCCAACAAGTATTATTTCCTGAGCCATTTCTTCCGCGACCAGTACGAGCAGGCATTGCGCACCCTGCCCACGGTGAACAGCCCGGTGCAGATCACCCGGGTGGAGGTCTGGGTCACCAACACACGGTTCGATTTCGCTCAAACACGGAACGTGGTCGCCTTTACCGACCTGGGCGAGAACGCGGACCCTGCGGCGCTCGCAGCGGGCAAGGTGAGCGGCGACCTCAACCCAAGCTTGATCGTAGATGGTCCCGGGATCATACCGGACAACGACCTCGCCAAAGGGGGCAATAAGCTCTACAGCATCATGGCGAACAACGCCAGCGTGCGCAGCTTCACCAATGCGAGCGCGGCACTGCAAGCGCAGGGCTTGATCGCGGCCAGGCATTATGAGAAACTGGAGAGCGCCCGGCTGCTGCTACCCAACGAGTACACGTTGAACGAACGGCTGGGTTTCATCGGCGTGAACCAGAGCCTCAACAACGACGAGGTGCTGGCCGTAGCCTACCAGTTCACCTACAATGGCCAGACCTATCAAGTGGGCGAGTTCAGCACGGACGGGGCCCAAGCCCCCAACGCATTGGTGCTCCGATTGCTCAAGGCCACCATCACCAACCCGCGGCTGCCGCTATGGGATCTGATGATGAAGAACGTTTACTCCTTGGGCGCTTTCCAGGTGAACGCCGAGGATTTCCGCCTGGACCTGATCTATAACAACCCCAGCACAGGGGTCGACCTGAACTACGTGCCACGCGCCCCAATCGATCAGATCCCCCTTGTGCAGGCGCTGGCACTGGACCGTCTTGACCCGCAGAACGCACCGAATCCGGACGGTTGGTTCGATTTCATCGATGGCGCGGCCACCCTCGGGGGTACCATCAATACCCAGAACGGGCGCATCTTCTTCCCGGTGCTGGAGCCCTTCGGCTCCTACTTGGACCAGTTGCTCACGCCCGAGCAGCCTCCATCCGTGCGGGAGTCCATTGTCTTCCAGGTGCTGTACGATAGCACCAAGGTGGCGGCCCAGAACCAGCCGGAGTTGAACCGGTTCAAATTGAAAGGGAGCTACCGTAGCGCGAGCAGTGATGTGATCAGCTTGAACGCCGTGAACATCCCTCAAGGTTCGGTGGTGGTCACAGCCGGTGGCGTGAAGTTGGTCGAGAACCAGGACTACACGGTCGACTATAATCTGGGCCGCGTTAAGATCCTGAACCAAGGCATCCTCGAGAGCGGCACCCCGATCAATATCAGTCTGGAGAGCAATTCGCTCTTCAGCATACAGACCAAGACACTCGCAGGCGCACGATTGGATTACCGCATCAGCAAGGACCTCACCTTGGGAGGTACGATCATGAACCTTTACGAGAGGCCGCTCACCCAGAAGGTGAACGTTGGGGACGAGCCGATCAGCAACACCATTGTGGGCCTGGATGTGAACTGGAGAACAGAGAGCAATTTGATCACCACACTGGTGGACAAACTGCCGTTCTACGCGACCAAGGAGATCAGCTCGGTGAACGCCAGCGCCGAGGCGGCCTATTTGATACCTGGGCATAGCAAGGCCATTGGTAATGCAGGTACCAGCTACATAGACGACTTCGAAGGCAGTGTGAGCACCATCGACCTGCGGACCCAGAGCCTGTGGTTCCATAGCGCCACCCCGCAAGGCGTACCGGACCTGTTCCCGGAAGGGGAGTTCATCAACGATCTGCGCACCGGCTTTCGTCGGGCACAATTGGCGTGGTACGTGATCGACCCGCTCTTCTTCCGCAGCAACAACCTCACGCCAGAGAACATCACCGGGGTCATGCAGAGCGATCACCGGCAACGCGAAGTGCTCGAACTGGAAGTGTTCCCGAACCGGCAACTACAAACCGGCGCACCGGCCAATATCCCCGTGCTTGACCTGGCCTATTATCCTGCGGAACGCGGGCCGTACAACTACAATGCGGATCCCGCTGCGGTGGGATCCGATGGCTTCTTCCTGGATCCGGCCGAGAACTGGGCTGGCATTATGCGCAGGATCACCACCACGGATTTCGAGGCGAGCAATATCGAGATCGTGCAGTTCTGGATGATGGACCCGTTCGCCGAGTCGGCCCTCAACGGCAGCAACGAGGACAGCCAGAACAGCACCGGTGGTGATCTATTCATCGACCTGGGCAACATAAGCGAGGACGTGCTCCGGGATAGTCGTAAGACCTTCGAGAACGGCTTGCCTCCGAACACCACTGGGGGATCGTACAGCACGGGCACTAGTCCGTGGGGTGTGGTACCAACCACCCAGAGCGTAGTGAACGCGTTCGCCATCACGGACCCCAACACCAATCGGTACCAGGATGTGGGGCTGGATGGGCTAAGCAGTCAGGAGGGCGATCCGATCGAGGGACGCACCGAGCAGAATTTCTTCGCGAACTATGTGCAAGCGGTCAGTGCGGTGGTCACCGATGGCAATGCATTGAACAAGATCACGAACGACCCTTCCACGGACAACTACAGATTCTTCCGGGGTGCGGATTATGATGGGCTGGGTGACGTTGGGAACATGCTCTTCCGGTACAAGCAGTTCAACGGGCTGGAGGGCAACAGTGTCACCGACGAGGACAGCCCGGAGGATTATCCCACGCAGGCCAGCACGTTGCCCAGCAGCGAGGATATCAACCAGGACCAGAACCTGGCCGAGAACGAGAGCTATTTCCAGTACAAGGTGAACATCCGCCCGAACGAAATGCAGGTGGGCAATGGTTACATCACCGATAGGGTGTTGGGCACGCACCCCACCAGCGGCAAGCAGGTCTACTGGTACCAGTTCAAAGTGCCGATCCGTCAACCGGACAGGGTGGTGAACGGCATCCAGGATTTCCGGAGCATCCGGTTCATGCGCCTGTTGTTGAACGGATGGCCGCAGGAAGCTGTGCTCCGTTTCGCGCGGCTCGAGTTCGTGCGCGGGGAATGGCGCAAGTACAATTTCAGCCTTGAGACACCTGGGGAGGGTGTCGGGGGGGATCCAGACCTCACCACGTTCGAGACGGCCGCGGTGAACATCGAGGAGAACGGCAACCGCGTACCCATCAATTACGTGGTGCCACCAGGCATCTACCAGGAGGTGGATGTGGCGAGCACCAATTTGCGGAACTTGAACGAACAGAGCTTGCAATTGCGCACCTGCAACCTGCGCGATGGCGATGCGCGCGCCAGCTTCCGGAACGTGAGCTTCGACATCCGCAGCTACAAGAAGATGCGCATGTTCGTGCATGCGGAGGGCAGCGATCCCGGCGATCCGCTCGAATATGGGGACGTCAGCGTTTTCATCCGCCTCGGCAACGATTTCGATGACAACTACTACGAGTACGAAGTGCCGGTGGTGCCCTCGCAGTTGAACAACAACGATCCCGCCAACGTGTGGCCGGAAGCGAACAACATGGTGATCGAGTTCGCCAGCCTGAACGACGTGAAGATCGACCGGAACCGTGTCGGCTTCCCCACCAACAAACGGTACATCAAGTCGGAAGGTGATCGCCGCATCACGGTGAAGGGCAACCCTAACCTCAGCCAGATGCGCACCATCATGATCGGCATCCGGAACCCGAAGAAGAACGGGGTGGAAGCCAATCCATGGGCCGTGGACGATGGTCTGAGCAAGTGCGTGGAGGTATGGGTGAACGAACTGCGCTTGACGGACTTCGACCAGCGCGGCGGCTGGGCGGCCATCGGGCGGGTGAACACCACCCTGGCCGATCTGGGGACATTGAGCGTGGCGGGCAACTACAGCACCCCGTTCTGGGGCAGCATCGACAAGAAGGTGAGCGAGCGCCAGCGCGAGACCAAGTACGGCGTGGACGTCTCGGCCAACCTGGAGATGGGCAAGTTCCTGCCCGAGGCGAGCGGGGTGAAGGTGCCCATGTACGTGGGTTTCAGTGAGCAGATCAGCAATCCGCAGTTCGATCCGCTCAACCCCGACATCGAATGGGACGATGCCACGCGCAACCTCACCGCTGAGGAACGCAAGGAACGGTTGAAGCAGAGCAGGACCTATACGCGACGGCGCAGCTTGAACTTCACCAACGTGCGCAAGGACCGCACCGGCGGCAAGAAGGAGCGCCTGTGGGATGTGGAGAACCTGGCGTTGAGCTATAGCTATAGCGATCAGGAGTTCCACGACGTGAACACCGAGTTCGACAACGAGGTCACGCACCGCGGTTCGCTGGCCTGGACCCATTCGCCCAAGCCGATCGAAGTGAAGCCGTTCAACAACATCAGCTTGATCAGCAAGAGCAAGTGGTTGAAGCTGGTCAAGGACTTCAACTTCAACCTGGGTTTCAAACAGCTCAGTCTCCGCACCGCCATCGATCGCTCCTACAGCGAGCGACTGATCCGCCCGAACCCCGACATCGCCTCGCTACCGCCGCGCCCGACCTATAACAAGAACTTCAACTGGAACAGCCAGTACGGGTTCCGCTACGAGATCACCAAGAACCTGAAGATCGACTTCAACGCGAACAACAATGCGATCATTGGTGAACCGCCCGGGCGTGTGGACCCGAAAGTGAAGGGCGAATACGAGCTGTGGAAGGACAGCGTGCTCACCAGCATCAGTGAATGGGGTGAGACCACCGGTTACGATCATACCGTGAACATTACCTATAACCTCCCACTGGACAAGCTGCCGATCACGGATTGGATCACCGCCAACACAGCTTACGGGGCCGGCTACCAGTGGGACCGTGCGCCATTTACCCAGGACACCTTGGGCAACGTGATCCAGAACTCACAGAACCTGAGCATCAACGGTCAGTTCAACTTCGTGAACCTCTACAATAAGGTCAAGTACTTGAAGAAGTTGAACGACAAGGGCAAGGCAAGTGGTCGGAGCCAGAGCACCAAAGCCAAACCCGGCGAGAAGGACAAGCCTGCGGACGATAAAGACAAGGACAAGGAGAAAGGGAAGGACGAGAAGAGCAAGATCGACCCACTGGGTAGCGCGGTGCGCCTATTGATGTCCGTGCGCAACGGGAACTTCACCTACAGCCAGAACTCAGGCCTCCTCCTACCCGGTTACAGCCCGCGCACCAACGTGATCGGTATGGACAATTTCACCGCGCCCGGATTCGGTTTCATCCTGGGCCAACAGAACCATGACCTGAGCGGTGCTGTGGTGCGCGACTTCGCCACTCAAGCGGCGAACGAAGGCTGGTTGGTGCAGACGCAGTCCATCTTCTCGCCTTACACCCAAACGCGCACCGAGAACATCAATGCCCGCCTATCGCTGGAGCCGTTCAAGAGCATGCGCATCGAATTGAGCGCGAACCGCGTTTATAGCGAGAACCGCAGCAGCTTCTTCCGGTGGAACGACACGTTGGACACTTATGTGAACGACAGCCCGCGCGAGTTCGGCAACTTCAGTGTGAGCACCATCACCTGGGCCACCGCGTTCGCCAAAGACGATGACAACTTTGTTAGTCCGGTGTTCCTGGAGTTGCTGGCCAATCGGGCGATCATCAGCGAGCGCCTTGGGCAGGCCAATGAGCTGAGCTATTTCGTGGCGGACAGCGGTTACTACTATGGCTATGGCGCAGGGAATCAGGACGTGGTGATCCCTTCCTTCCTGGCGGCCTACACCGGCAAGAGCGCGGCGAAGGTCAAGATCGATCCCTTCAAGCAGATCCCCTTGCCCAACTGGGACGTGACCTACGATGGCCTCTCACGCATGGATCCGTTCAAGAAGTGGTTCCGCACCTTCACCCTGAAGCACAGTTATCGCAGCAACTTCAACATCGGCACCTACCAGACCAATTTGTTGTTCGACGAGGAAGGTGGAGCGGTGGACGCAGCGAACAACTTCATCCCCGAGCGGCAGATCAGCGTGGTCACCATCACCGAGGTGATGCGTCCGTTGCTGGGTGCGGATGTGACCCTGCAGAACAGTTTGCTGGCCAAGTTCGAGTACAACCGCGACCGCAACATGAGCCTTAGCACGAGCAACTACCAAGTGACCGAGGTGCGGGGCAAAGAGTTCGTGTTCGGCACCGGCTACCGGTTCAAGAACGTCAAGTTCCCGATCGAGGTGGGTGGCACCCGGCCCAAGAGCGACCTGAACCTACGTGTGGATGTGAGCATCCGGGAGAACAACACCGTGATCCGCAAGATCCAGGAGGGCCAGAACCAGGTCACGGCCGGCCAGAACATCACCAGCATCAAATGCTCCGCGGATTATGTGATCAGCCAACGCCTGAACGTACGGGCCTTCTATGAGCGCGTGGTGAACAAGCCGGTGATCTCCACCTCGTTCCCGAGCGCCAACAGCAACATCGGTATCAGCTTGCGCTTCACACTTACCCAGTAGTGGGTGGATCGGTAGCACGAGCGGTTCCGCCGCCTACTTTCGCCCTGCGCCCGCGCGTCACCTCACACCCCAACCGCATCCCACCACGACCATGAACGTTCCTTCTGACCTCAAGTACACCAAAGACCACGAGTGGATCCGTATGGAAGGCGAGGAGGCCGTGGTGGGCATCACGGCCTTCGCGCAAGGCGAGCTCGGCGATATCGTGTTCGTGGATATCGGCACGGAAGGTCAAGT
>Ga0138256_10001802_pt1 | contig 23092 bp, 18 predicted proteins | sample KNB2016incub_MG_FD_105486 | JGI IMG/M metagenome (GOLD analysis project Ga0138256, IMG submission 105486) | Active sludge microbial communities from wastewater in Klosterneuburg, Austria - KNB2014incub_MG | ecosystem: Engineered > WWTP > Activated sludge > Unclassified | place: Austria... | reverse complement strand
GGAAACGGATGGACCGCCGCCTGCGCCCTCGCCCTCCGGCCATCCCTTGCCGTCGTCGACCACGTACTCGGTGCCCGTGGCGAGCTGAACCGCGTGGACTCTTCCGCCCGGGACGACCTGGAAGACGGCCCAGTCGTCGTTCGCCCGGGGGCGGCGCTCGCCGGTCCCCTCGGGATCGGTCTCCGCGATCACCTTGCAGGCGGGTCCGCAGCCCTTGGCGCGCCGCGGACCTGCCGGCACGACCTGAAACGACGCCGGTTTGGTCTCGTGCCACACGGGATCCCACGGCGGCGTTGCGTGATCGGCGGGGGCGTCCGCTGGCGAATCTGGCGCGCCAGCGTCCCCATGCGTCCGCTGATCCGCCGCCGCGTCCGCGGCGCCGCCGGGCGCCTCGGGCGGCGACGAGCAGCTCCCGAACGTCCGCAACACCATCAGCGCCCCGACGGCGATCCAGGCTCCCGTCCGCACCTCCGAGAGCTATCAGCGTTCCTCGAGCCACGCGACAACTACGGTCCGTCGAAGAGCAGAAAGGTGGGAGCGCGCCGCACGCATGCGCACTTGCGCGGAGCGAGATCGTGGCACGCGCCCTCCCTCAATCCCCCACCGCTTGCAAGAAGCGCTTGCCGCTCTGCCGATCGACGTACACCAGTGCGTCGAGCCCGCCGTCGCTGCTGCCGAGCCAGAGCCGCAGGTAGTCCCGCGCAACGGGCGCGCCCGTCCACCACTCGACGGCCTCTAGCCGCTCGACGAAGCCGATGCGATCGATGGTGAATAGCCGGTGATCGATGCGCAGCGTGGCACCGACCCGGAGCGCGGCGGCGAGGGGCACCGGTGCGGGCAAGAGCCGCGTGGGCACGCCCTGCTTCGCGGCCGCGAGCGAGCGCACGCGGCTCACCAGCTCGGGCTCGGGGCGGGCCCTCTTCTTCGAGCGCTTCTTGGGCGTGAGCAGCGAGCCGGGCTCGGGCAGCGCCGGCCGAAGCGCGTGCTGCTTTTCCGGGCGATGCGCATCGAGCAGGGCGAGCACCCCCACCCGCTCGCGACCGATGTCGGCCACCAGCTCGGCCAGGATCACCGGCAGTGACTCGAGCCCCTTTTGCCCGGTGACCCCGCCCGAGACCCGCGACAGATCGAGCTGGCGACCGAGCGCGCGGATGATGGCCGGCACCTCGAGCCGAAGGCCGATGCTGGGCGCTTCGAGCCGGGTGCGCTCGAGCCGCGAGACGATCACGCGCTTCATCTCTTCCGCGCGCCAGAGCGGCGACGCCAGATCGAACACCAGCGCCTTTTCCAGCGGCACCCCGCGATGACGCGCGATGGTGCGATCGTGCTCGATCACCAGCACCAGCTTCTGCGCCGCCTCACCTCGCCCCGCCAGCCGCGCCGAGACCCGCGAGACCAGCCCGCTCAGCACGAAGAGCAGCGGCGAGAGCCCTTCGGCGGGCTCGTCCCACTCGCTGTGCTCCGACAGCAGGCTCGGGGGGCGATACGCCACCAGCGGAGAGTCGTCGCGCCCCTGAGCCAGATCGAGGGCGCGATCGGCCTCGGCGCCCAGGCGCGCCGCCGCCGCCGCCCGCGGCAGCTCGGCCAGCTGCCCCAGACTGAGCACGCCGAGGCGAGCGAACCACGCCACGTGCTCTTCAGCCATGGGCAGGGCGGTGATGGGCAAGAGCGCCATGGCCGCGCGGGTGCGCGGGCCCTCGACCGTGATCACGCTGCGCTCGTCCCGGGTGGAGCCCGCGCTGCCCCAGCGCGCCAGCGCTTGCGCAAGGCGGGGCCCCTCGGCGATGGCGACGCGCACCACGTGCCCCAGCGCGCGCACGCGGCTGGCCAGCTCGGCGCCGAGCGCGGCCTCGCCCCCGAAGAGATGGGCTGCCCCCGACACGTCGACCCAGACGGTGTCCGGCGGCTCGAGGGACACCGTGGCGCCGAAGGCGAGCGCGGCCTCTGCCACGCGACCGAGCGCAGCCGCCAGCGTTTCACGCGGCAGCGGGACCACCGCCAGCCGCGACAAGAGCGCGCAGGCCTCCGCGACGCTCTGACCCGGGCGCACGCCGAAGCGCCGCGCGTCGGCGCTGACCGCGTCGATCAGCGAAGCCGACGACACCGGCTCACCAGCGCCCGCACGATCGCCTTCTGCGCGGCCCTCGCGCGCGACCAGCACCACCGCGAAGGGTGGCAGCTCGGGCCGCGCGCCCGGCTTGCGCACGCCCTCGGCCACCGCCAGCGACTCGGCCGCGAGCTCGATCATCAGGTGCGGCAAGGACACGGCTGCGATGCGAGGCACGGCTCACCCCCCCGCAATTCGCGCGAGCCGGCGCGACGGCCCCTCGGCTTTTACCAGCGGGCGTGGGGGCGACGGCGCCCACGGGATCTTGCGCATGGAAGCAATGCGCCCGTGCTTGTCCTTGGCGACCCGCACCGCGAGCTCGTGCTCGCTGGGACGCGACAGCTCGATGCGTTGCGCCACCGGCAGCGGCAATGGCCGCGAAGCAGCGCTGTCGGTGACGAGCAGCACGCAGGCAGCGCTGCCCTCGACGGCGAGCGCCAGCCGGCGCACGACGCGCGGCCAGGTGCCGAGCGCGACGTCGACCGGTGCGCCCGGCGCGCCCAGGGTGTCGACGACCACCACGGCGAACGCCCGCGACTCGACGACGCGCACGCTCACCCGCCCCAGCGCCTCGAGCGGGGGGTGCACCACCAGCAGCCGATCGAGCTGAACCCCCGCCTCGGCCACGCCGGGCCCGAAGAGGGAGCCGGAAGGATCGACGAACGCACACCAGGGCGTGTCGCCGCCGCGCGCGCGCCCCTCGGCCTGCGCGGCGCGACAGGCCGCGAGCGCGATGCGCGTGGCCCCGGCCGCCGCCCCCGACACGCACAGCTCGACCACCCCGCCCCGCAGAAGGCCCCCATCGGGCAAGAGCGCGTCGAGCTCGGCCAGGCCCAAGGGCAGGCCGATTTCCGGCGATTCGGCCGGGGCGAGCTGGCCCCCTCGCAAGAGGGCCGCCGGGAGTCGATCGAGCACGTGTTGCGGCAGAGCCATGACGGGTGTACTGAACATACACTCAGTCTCGTTCAGTGCAACCCAGCCTGGTCAGGAAATGTCCGCCCTTCACCTGGCCCGGCAGGCGACTATCCTCGCGCCGCGATGTCCCGGCAGATCTTGCTCCTCGCGTTCTTGGCGTTCGGCTGTGGTGGGCAGACCCCCGAGCCGATCCCCCCGCCGACCTCGGGCTCGCCCAGCGCGAAGACCGACGACGAAGCCGGCCCCAAGGGCGGGGTCTGGTCCGAGTGCTACTCGGCCTTTGCGCCCAGCGGCGCGCCCAAAGAAGATCTGGCCCGCCTGACACGGTCGTGCGGCGCGACCGGCGGCATGCAAGCCGTGACCGCGGTGCACACCGCCGAGCAGGCCGAGAAGGATCCGGCCGATCGCTTCACCTTCTACGTGCCGGCTTCGGGCGCCTGCTACCGCGTGTACGCCGTCGGCGATCGCAACGTCCAGGACCTGGACGTGCTCTTGCGCGGGCCCGACGGCGAGGACGTGACCGGCGACGTGAGCCACGACGCCTTCCCCGTGACGCCGCCCGCCGGCCCGATCTGCTTCGACGTGCCCGGGCTCTACATGCTCGAGGTGAGCGTGTTCCGCGGCGCCGGCCGCTACGCGCTGCAGATCTGGGGCAACACCGCGGGGCTGGGCAAGGCCGCCAAACCCTGAGCTGGCACCCGGTCAGCCGGGTGTTAAGAACCCAGTTGCGATGAGCAGCGACCCGGCCGAAGAGAAGCTCGAGCGCCTGCGCGAAGGCCTGCGCGGGCTGGGCTCGGTGCTGGTCTGCTACTCGGGCGGCCTCGACAGCGCGTTCGTGCTGGCGGTGGCCCACGCCGAGCTCGGCGAGCGCGCCGTGGGCATGACCGCGGTCAGCCCCAGCTTGCCCGAGAGCGAGAAGCAGGACGCCGAGCGCATCGCCAGGAAGATCGGCGCGCAGCACCGCTTCGTGGACAGTAACGAGATCGCGCGCCCGGGCTATGTGGCGAACGAGCCCGACCGTTGCTTCCACTGCAAGAGCGAGCTGTACGAGATCGCCGAGCAGAAGCGCGCCCTGTGGGGGCTGGCGCACGTGGCCAACGGCACCAACCTGGACGACCTCGGCGACTATCGCCCGGGGCTGGAAGCCGCCAAGAACGCCGCGGTGAAGAGCCCGCTGGTCGAGGCCGGCATGACCAAGGCCGAGGTGCGGCAGGCCGCGCGCCTGATCGGCATGGACGTGTGGGACAAGCCCGCTTCGGCCTGCCTGTCGAGCCGCATCCCGTACGGCACCAGCGTGACGGCCGACCGCCTGAAGCAGATCGGCGGGCTCGAAGCGGCGCTGCGCGCCCTGGGCTTCCGGCAGCTCAGGGTACGCTGGCACGACACCGTCGCGCGGATCGAGATCGATCTGGGCGAGCTCGAGGGGCTGCTGCGCCCCGGCGTCCGCGAAGAGATCGTGCGCCTGGGCAAGGTCCACGGCTTCGCCTACGTGACGGTCGATCTGGCGGGCTACCGCCAGGGCTCGCACAACGAGGTCCTGCAAGGTCGTTCGCTGCGTTTGGTTTGAACGGCGGGGCGCCGTGGTATCGTCGCCCCGTGCTTCCGCCGGTCGGAAAACCTGCGCTCTTCGGGCTGGTGACCGGGCTTCTGCTCGCGCCCGGGGCGCAGGCCCAGAGCGGCTCGGAGACCCAGGTGGCCGCGCAGTTCTTCGAGGCCGGGGCGGCTGCCGCCAAGAAGGGCGAGTTCCGGGTCTGCGCCGAGGCCTTCACCGAGGCCCACAAGCGCGCGCCCCACGGCGCGACCCTGTACAACGCCGCGATGTGCTGGGAGGGCGCGAAAGACCGCGCCCGCGCCGCCAACGGCTACACCGAGTCGCTGAAGCTGGGGGGCCTTTCGGAGGCCCAGAGCAAGCAGGCCAAGAAGAAGCTCGTCGATCTGCAAGCCGCCCTGGGCAAGCTGGAGATCACCGAACCCAAGGGCACGCGCGCCAGTGTGGGCCCCATCGCCCAGACGCGCATCCCCTTCGAGACCTTCGTCGAGCCGGGTGACCACGAGATCAAGCTCGAGGGCCCCGAGGGCGAGATCGTCGAACGTGGCGTGAGCGTGGCCGCGGGCCAGCTCAAGGTGGTGAAGCTCGAGCTGGACGAAGACGAGCCCGCCGGTGCGCCCCAGAAGCCGACGCCCACCGCGCCTGCCGACGATTCGGCGGGCAACCTGCAGCGCACCTTCGGCTTCGTGTTGGTCGGGGCCTCGGCGGCTGCAGCCGGGGTCGGCCTGGGCTTCTACGTGAGCGCGCTGGGCGCCAAGCAGAAGTTCGACGACTCGGATCACAAGGACGCCGGCGCGCGCGAAGACGCCATCGATCGCTACAGCGTGGCGCGTGCGTTCTGGATCGGCGCCGGGGTGGGCGCCGCCGCCGGCGTCACCTTGATCTTGCTCGCCCCGAAGAAGCAGGCGCCCGCCAGCGCAGGGTCTCTGCGGCTGGGCGTGCACCCGTCCGGGGCGAGCGCGACCTGGGTGTTCTGATCACTTCTTGGCGGGCGTCGCGGGCTTGGCCGGCGTCGCGGGCGTCGCAGGCTTGGCCGGCGTCGCAGCCTTGTCACCGGTCGGCTTCGCGGGCTCGGCCTTCTTGGCGGGCTCGGCCTTCTTCGCGGGCTCGGCCTTGGCCGGTGCGGCCTTGGCGATCTTCACCAGCTGGCCGAGCAGCTTCTTGGCGTCGGCGTTCTTACCCTCGATCGACACGATCACGATCACGTCGGCCGCCTCGTCGTGGTGAACGGCGGCGCCTTCCTTCTCGCGCGTGCCCTTGAGCTCTGCGGGCGGAACCAGGCTGCCGCTGCCAGCCGCGGTCGGAGTCGCCGCGGGGCGCACCACCTCGACGAAGCCCTTGAGCTTGCCCTTCTCGATGTCGAACTTGAACTGCTCGTACGAGCCCATCGTGCCACCGCCGACGGCCGTGCCGTCCTTGATCCAGCCGAGCTTCTTGGCCTCGTCGAGCACCGCGGTGCCCTCGACCTCGCTCAGCGACTTGCCGGCTGCCGTCGACGCGCTCTTCGGCTTGTCGAGCTTCGGCGCGGGCTCGGCCTTCTTCTCTTCCGGCTTCGCTGCCGGGTCGCCCTTGTCGCCGCCCTCGGCGGGCTTCTCGGCTGCGGGCTCGGTGGGCATGTCGGACTTGCCCTGCGCCGGATCGGTCGGCGGGGTCTCGGCGGGGGGCGTCGCACCGCCACCACAGGCCACGAAAACAGCGGAGAACAGGAACGGGAGTACGGTTCGGATGGTCATGAGCGCGCTCTTTCGCACGAAGCGCGGGGCTAGCCAACCCCTTCTTTGATTGCAGGCTGAGCGAAATCAGCGAAAAATGCCTGACCGGAGGTGCCCATGCGACGCGCTCTCGTGCTTTTCGCGATTCTGGCCTGGGGATGTGGCGGTGATTCGGAGTCCGACGGTGGCGGCGGCACCGGGGGGAGCTCTGGCGGTTCCGGCGGTTCCGGCGGCTCGGGCGGCTCGGCCACCGGGGGCAGCGCCGGCACCACCGGCGGCACTGCCGGCACCGGCGGCAGCGGCGCGACCGGCGGCAGCGGCGCGACCGGCGGCAGCGGCGCGACCGGCGGCAGTGGCGCGACTGGCGGCAGTGGCGGCAGCGGCGCGACCGGCGGCAGCGGCGGCTCGGGCGGCGGCAGCTGCGGCACCTGCGACTTCGTGTGCTGCGGCAGCGCGTGCACCAACACCGACAACGACATCAAGAACTGCGGCGCGTGCGGCACCGTCTGCACCGGCGCCACGCCGTATTGCGACGCTGGCAAGTGCAAGGACAAGCCGCCCTGCGAGTCGGGGACGGGTTGCGCCACGGGGCAGCTGTGCTGCGGCAAGAGCTGCTGCACCTCGGCGCAGATCTGCTGCGACGTTCCCGGGCCCGTGGGCAAGCTGGTGCCCGAGTGCCACACCCCGGTCGGCGGCACTTGCCCCAAGGGCTGCACCAGCTGCGTGTGTAACTCGCCCGACACGCCCATTGCCACGCCCAGCGGCAACCGCTCCATCGCCGAGCTCGGCGAGGGCGATCTCGTCTACAGCCTGCACCAGGGCGCGATGCGCGCGGTGCCGATCCGCAAAGCCCACCGCGTGCCGGCGCCGAACCACGTGGTGGTCCGCGCGACCCTGGCCAGCGGCGCGGTGCTGGAAATCAGCCCGAAACACCCCACCGCCGACGGTCGCAGCTTCGGCGATCTGCGCGCTGGCGATCACCTCGACGGAGTGTTCGTCGTCGCCGTCGAGCGCGTCCCCTACCAGCACTCGCACACCTACGACATCTTGCCGGACTCGGACTCGGGCACCTATTTCGCCGGTGGCGTGCTGATCGCCAGCACGGTGGCGGGCGCGCCGGGAGTCAGCGCAACGCTGGTGGCTACGCCGGCAACGCGGTGAGCAGCGTCAATCCGCCGGATCGCCGCCGAGCACCACCCCCACATGGATCTCGACCGCCTCGAAGGGCTCGGCCCGAACGGTTTCGTGCTCGGCCGCACGCAGCGCCACCAGGTATCCGTCGGCGGTGTGGCGGTAGACGGTCAAGGTTCGGTCGAGCTGATCGATGATCCAGTAGTGCGGCACCTGCGCTTGGTGGTAGCGGCGCAGCTTGGTGACGGTGTCCACGGCCCGGTTCGACTCGCTCACGATCTCGCAGATCCAGTCGGGTCGCTGGGTCACCGGGCGCTCGGTGGGTGGCGATGGCAAGCGCTCGCGACGGAACCCGAGCAGGTCGGGACGGTAGCCCCGCCCGTCGAGCACGATGTCCACCTCGGTGACGATCCACCAACCCCCGGGGCCGCCTCGTCCGCCGCTTCGTCGATGGAATGCGCTGGCAATCACCCCGGCGGTGAGCGACTGCGCGAGCCCGTGCTCGAAGGTCGGCGCCGCCTTCTCGATCAACTCGCCGTCGATCAGCTCGAGGCGGGCGCTCTCGGGTGCGGCGAGCCACTCTTCGAGGGTCTTGGGCCGAGCCCCGCGCACCGGAGTGGACATCGACGGCTAGCGTAGCACCGGTCGCCGGCGAGCGTGGGTGCTCGCCGGCACTTGGCTGTGGACGCGCTCAGCGCGGGCGCGGGCGATCGCCGCGTGGCGGACGGCCACCACGATCACCGCGGTCGCCGCCGCGCGGTGGACGGCCACCCCGATCGCGCGACGGCGGGCCGGCCTCGCGCGCGCGCTGGATGCGCTCGCGGGCAGCTTCGCCCTCTTCGCCCTCGGGGAACGGGAGCAGCTCGCGCCGGGTGAGGCGCGTCTTGCCTTCGCGATCGATGCTGATCACCTTCACGTCGATGGTCTCGCCCTCTTTCAGGACGTCGCCGGGGGACTCGACGCGCTCGTGCGCGATTTCCGAGACATGGAGCAGCGCCTCTTTGTTGGGCAGGATCTCGACGAAGGCGCCGAAGTCCACGATGCGGGTGACCGTGCCCTTGTAGATCTGGCCGACCTCGGGCTCGGCCGTGAGGCCCTTGATGATCTCGAGCGCCTTGAGCACCGCCTCGGAGTCCGAGCTGGCCACGTTGACCGTGCCGTCGTCCTCGACGTCGATGGCGACGCCGGTCTGATCGATGATGCCCTTGATGGTCTTGCCGCCGGGTCCGATGATGATCCGGATCTGGTCGGGCTTGACCTTGAGCGTGGTGATGCGCGGCGCCCACTTGTTGATCTCGGCGCGGGGCTCGGCCAGCGTGGCCAGCATCTTCCCGAGGATGTGCAGGCGGCCCTCGCGAGCCTGGTCCAGCGCGCGCTCGAGGATGGAGCGCTCGAGGCCGGCGATCTTGATGTCCATCTGGATGGCGGTGACGCCCCGATCGGTGCCACAGACCTTGAAGTCCATGTCGCCGAGGTGATCTTCGTCACCCAAGATGTCGCTCAGGATGGCGATCTTGTCGCCCTCCTTGATGAGGCCCATGGCGATGCCCGCCACCGGCTTCTTGATCGGCACGCCGCAGTCCATCATCGACATGGTGGCGCCGCACACCGCGGCCATCGAGCTCGAGCCGTTGGACTCGAGGGTCTCGCTGACCACCCGGATGGTGTAGGGGAACTTGTCGTGGGTGGGGATCATGCGGGACACCGCGCGCTCGGCCAGGGCGCCGTGGCCGATCTCACGCCGGCCGGGGCCGCGCATCGGCTTGGTCTCGCCGGTGCTGAACGGCGGGAAGTTGTAGTGCAGCATGAACTGCTTCCACGACTCGCCGGTCAGGGCGTCGATCTTCTGCTCGTCGGTCGAGGTGCCGAGCGTGGTGGTGACGATGGCCTGGGTCTCGCCCCGCTGGAACAGCGCCGAGCCGTGCACGCGCGGCAGCAGCCCCACCTCGCACGACACCGGGCGGATGGTGCGCTCGTCGCGACCGTCGATGCGCTTCCGCTCCTCGGTCACCATCTTGCGGACGACGTGGTACTTGCGCTCCTCGAACTCTTCTTTGACCAGCTTCTCGAGGCTCGGCCACTTCTCTTCGCCGACCTCCGCCTTGATCTTCTCCGCCAGGGCCTTCTTCAGCTCGCTGTAGCGCTCGTAGCGCTTCTTCTTCTCTTTGATCACGCAGGCCTGGGCCAGGTCGGCGTCGACCGCCGCCGCGATCCGCGTCTTGATGGCGTCGTCCAGCTTGGCCGCCGAGAACTCGCGCTTCGGCTTGCCGACCGCCGCCTTCAGCTTCTCGATCAGCTCGATGACCTTCTGGCCCTCGCGGTGAGCGAACATCAAGGCGTCGATCAGATCGGCCTCGCTGCACTCGTCGGCGCCGCCCTCGACCATCACGATGGCGTCTTTGGTGACCGCCACGACCACGTCGATGTCGGCCTGGGCGCTCTGCTCGAAGGTCGGGTAGACCACGAGCTCGCCCTCGACCCGGGCCACGCGGACGCCGCACAGCGGGCCGTCCCACGGAATGTCGGAGATCGAGAGCGCGGCGCTGGCGCCGGTGAGACCCAGAACGTCGGTGGGGTTCACGCGGTCGGCCGAGAGCACCGTCGCGATGACCTGCGTGTCCTTCTTGTACCCCTCGGGGAAGAGCGGGCGCAGCGGGCGATCCATCAGCCGGCAGGCCAGGATCTCGTAGTCGCGCTGGCGCGCCTCGCGCTTGAAGAAGCCGCCCGGGATCTTGCCGGCGGCGTAGGTCTTCTCGACGTACTCGCAGGTGAGCGGGAAGAAATCGAGGCCCGGACGCTCTTCGGTCGAGGTGGCGGTGACGAGCACCACGCTCTCGCCGTAGGACACGAGCACCGCGCCGTGGGCGAGCTTGGCCAAGCGGCCCGTTTCGAAGGTGAGCTGGCGGCCACCAATGGTGACGGATTCACGAACGTACATTTTCGATAGCGCCCCTTTCCTGGGCGAGCGCCCGCTGCGTGCGGGTCGACGCCGGATGCGAGCGCCAGAACCCCTTCAGCCTCGGTTCCTGGACGCGACGCTGCGGTCGCGCACACGAGTCGAAGATGAAGTCAGGCGCTTGCCGCCGGAAGACGAGTTCTATTCCGACAGAAACGACGATGCGGCCGAGCCCGCGCTTACTTGCGCAGGCTGAGCGACGAGACGACCTTGCGGTAGCGCTCGACGCTCGACTTCTTGAGATAGTCGAGAAGCCGGCGGCGCTGGCCGACCAACATGAGCAGACCACGACGGCTGTGGTGGTCCTTCTTGTGGGTCTTGAAGTGCTCCGTCAGCTGTTCGATGCGCTGGCTCAAGAGGGCAATCTGCACCTCGGGCGAGCCGGTGTCCGAATCGTGGAGTCGGAAGTTGGAGATGACGCGCGTTTTCGCGCCGGGCACAAGCGGCATGACGACCTTTCCTCTGAATAAAAGTGCGCGGAGTATACGCGCGGCGATCGCCCGGTCAACGGGGACTGCGGCGACCGGCGATCGCGGGGAAAAAGCGGCCTATTTGCCTTCCATCAGGTGGCAGCCGCCGCAGCCGAAGCCCTGCTTGGTCTCGGGATTGAAGGCCGGCACGCCCAGAGCGGCGGCCATCTCGCCGGTCACCTTTTCCATCATGAACTTGGTGACCTTCTCGTTCTTCTTCATGTGCTTGGCGAACCCGTTGGTGCGGTCCAGCTTCGGCAGCTTGGCGTTGGGCATCTGCATCTTGCCCTCTTTGGCCCCGGGCCCGTGGCAGGTGGCGCAGGTGATCTCCGCGTATTTCTTGGCGTCGAGCTCTTTGAACACCGCGCCCATCTTGGGCATGACCACGGTCTTCATCAGCTCGACCTTCTGGTCGTGGGTCATGTCCTTCCACGCCGGCTTGGCCGCCTCTTCCGGCTTCTTCTCTTCCGGCTGCTTCTCTTCGGGCTTGGCCTCTTCCGGCTTCGGCTCGTCGGCCTTGGTCGTGGCCACCGGCTCGGCGCCGCCCGACTCGGGAGGGGGAGCAGACCCGCCACACGCCACCGCCACGGCGAGCGTGCTCGCCATCACCCACACGAAGCTTGCCTGAACTCGCATGACGTCTTCCTCCGGGCGCGGGTTTTGCCAAACCTGCGGGCCGATTGGCAAGGGAAACCCCGCGACCCGGGACGCTGGGGCAGGCTTGTCGGATGAACGGACGGGAGAGACATGGCACCCTCGGTGGCATGCGATGGGCTTGGCTCGGCGGTCTGGTGGTGGCGGTGGGCTGTTCCAGCGAGGCGGCGACGGGCGATGGCTCCACCGGCGGCGGCGGCGGAACCGCGGGTAGCGGCGGAGCGGCGGGTGCCGGCGCCGGCGGCAGCGGCGGAAGCGCGGGCGGCGGCGGTGCGGCGGGCGGGGGCGGAGCCGCCGGCAGCGGCGGAAGCGCGGGCGGCGGCGGGCAAGACGGGGGCTGCGGAACGCCGGACACCGACTGCCCGAAGACGATGCCCTTCCCGGGCGCGCCCTGCGCGCTGCCGGCCGGCAAGATGTGCAACTACCCGATCAGCATGTACCAGTGCGGGAGCGGAAAGTGGCAGCAGCTCTGCGCCGGCGGCTGCGCTCCGCCGATGAGCGAAGCGTGCAGCGATCCGTTCGCGGGCAGCTTGCCCGGCGCGACGCTCGAGGTCGGCCACGTCGACGGTGCGACCTTGAAGAGCTACGTCGACGGCGAGCCCATCGACGTGGTCTGGGGCGGCCAGGGCACGGCGATGCTCGCGTACCGCGTGCGCATCGGCGCGGCCGCGAACGCCCCGAGCTGCGTGCTCACCGAGACCACGCTCACGGTCGGCGCCCAGGCCACCCTGCCCAGCAAGCTGCCCGTGAAGCTGCGCTGCGAAGAGTCCCTGGCGGTCTACGCCATCGCGCCGATCGAGTTCTTCGCCTGCGCGCCCGGCAAGAAGGTGCCCATCACGCTGAAGGTGGTCGTCCCGGGCGTGGGCGAGAAGAGCTTCGCGCTCACCGTGGACGCAGGCATTGCCTGCTCGAGCTACGGCAACGGGGACGCGGGCGCGGGCACGGGCGCGGACGCGGACGCCGACGCCGACGCCGACGCCGCGGGGTAGCCCCACGGACTCCAGGCGTGGAACACGGCCGTGTCCCGCGCTTTCTGTCCGCCACGTGGACTCCAGGCGTGGAACACGGCCCGTGTTCCGCGCTTTCTGTCCGCCACGTGGACTCCAGGCGTGGAACACGGCCCTGTTCCGCGCTTTCTGTCCGCCACGTGGACTCCAGGCGTGGAACACGGCCCTGTTCCGCGCTTTCTGTCCGCCCCATGGACACAAGGCGTGGAACACAGGCCGTGTCCCGCGCTTTCTGTCCGCCACGTGGACTCCAGGCGCGGAACACAGCCCTGTTCCGCGCTTTCTGCCCGCCACGTGGACTCCAGGCGTGGAACACGGCCCGTGTCCCGCGCTTTCTGGCCGCCACGTGGACACCAGGCGTGGAACACGGCCCTGTTCCGCGCTTTCTGTCCGCCACGTGGACACCGGGTGCGGGTGCGGGTGCGGGCGCGGGTGCGGACGCCGACGCCGCGGGCTGGATCGCGACGCAGGTCACCCCGCGCGCTTGGCGGCGGCGAGCGATGCGCGGTATTCCGCCGCGACGCGCGACGACGAGAACGGCTCGGGCGCGACGTTCGAGAGCGTGGCGAGCAGCTTGTAGAGCACGCCGGGGACGTGCAAATACTTCCGCTGCCGGAAGCCATCGAGCCCGGAGCGTGCGCAGCGGTCCACCGGCATCAGCCAGCTGCGCAGCGAGTTGAAGCGCTCGCCCTCGGTCATCTCGGTGGCGATGCCGCCGGGCGCGAAGGTGGTGATGCTCACGTTCTTGCCCTGAAGCTCGTGGTACAGGCTGCAGCCGTAGTGCACCAGGAACGCCTTGGTGCCCGAATACGCCGCCTGGTACGGCACCGGCGAGAGGCCGGCCATGCTGGACACCAGCATCACTCCCCCGCCCTCGCCCTGCTTCTCGAGGTAGGGCAAGAGGCGCTCGGTGAAACGCACCACGCTGGTCACGTTGGTGGAAAGCATGCGCTGAAAGCCGTCCCACCCGAGCTCGTGGTGGTCGCCGAAGTGCGTGATGCCGGCGTTGAGCACCGCGGCGTACAGCGGCTCGCCGTCCGTGGCGCGGTCCACCACGCGATCGACGTCGTCCAGCTTCTGCAGGTCGGCGCTCAGTGGCAGCACCTTCACGCCGGTGGGCTCGAGCTCTTGCTTCAGCGCGTCCAGTCGATCGGCGCGGCGCGCGACGGCCACGATGTTCGCCCCGTGCTCCCGCGCGAGCTGCCGCGCCATCTCTTGCCCCAGGCCCGACGATGCGCCCGTGACCAGCACCCAGCGCCCGCGGAAATCCATCGGTTTCATGCGGCGGGCTTGTAGCACCGGCGGGGCGGCGAGGCACCAGGGTCTCCGCGCTCTGGGCGGCCGCTCAGATCCAGACGTCCACCAACATGTAGCCGGTGACGCCCTTGCCCTGCACCGGCAGGCACTCGCCCAGGGGCGGCAAGCAGTCGCAGCTGGCGACCCCGCCGCAGGCGGCCGGAAGGTCGCGACACTCCGACTTGCGATCGCTCATGTCGCCCAACCCGTGGTAGCAATAGGACTTGGCGGCGTCGCAGTACCACGGCCCGCACGGGAACGTGCCGGCTGGCGTGTACGCCCCCGAGCACGAGTGCTTCCCCGGGTCCGCCCCGGACAGATCGTACCCCGCAGCATGGGCCGCGCACGCGGTGGGGTAGACCTGGCCATCACACGCGCACACCGGGGTGGCCGAGCACCCCGTGTTTCGCGAAACGCACGCGCCCGAGTAGTAACCTGGTTTCCCGTGGCAGTAGTCATACTGCCAGTCGCAGAACTCCTGAGCCGTGCAGGTCTCGCCCGAGCAGGGCCCAGTCCCCGCGCCGCCGCCGCTGCCCGCCGCCCCGCCGGTCGCGCTGCCCCCGGCTCCGCCGGTTTGACCCTCCGATTTGGTTTCGCCCGAGCACGCGAGCGCAAGCGCGACGCAGGCGATGAGCCAGCTCGACGGGCCGTGCCGTCGCCGATCGCACCCACGCCGAGCAGGTCCCATTCCGTGATTATAGACCCGATCCGGGGTCTTGACTCGCGACTGTCGCTCGGCCCCGCGAGGCCGAGCTGCCACAGCCAAGGGCCTGCCGCAGGCGCGCGTCAGAACCGCGCCTGCATCGCCAGCCCATAGCCCACGAAGTTCGGGCTGATGAAGCTGCGGAGCAGCACCGTGCCGCTGGGGTCGAGCTCGAGGCGGGTCATGTTGTTGTCGCGCCGGAACTGCATCCAGCCGATCGCGCTCATCATCGGTGAGATGTCCCACTTCAAGCTGCCGCGCGCCTGAAGGATGGGCACCCGCTTCTCGCCCGCGGGCAAGAAGGCCAGGTTGCCCTGCTCGCGGACCACGATCGTGCGCGAGGTGTCTTGCCCGAACAGGTCGACGCTCTCGCTGCGGAAGGTGGCGGGGTTCTGCAGGCCCGCGCCGAAGCCCGGGGTGAGCCGCAGGCTCTCGATGAAGTAGTCCACCGAGGCAGCGAAGAAGGTCTCGTTCTCGGTCTTGGCCGCGTTCGGCAGGGTCTGGAACGGGATGAAGCTGGGCTGGTTGCGCAGCACGAAGGGCAGGTCGCGGTAGATGGCCGAGAGGCTGGTGCGCAGGTACCCGAACTTGATGTTGGCCTGCACCGCCGCTGCCCGCGCCAGCTGGATGTCGGTCGCGCCGGGGACGTCGAAGTCTTTCAGGTTCTGGTGCAGCTGCGTGGCCTCGGCCGAGAGCGCCCAGGCCAGCTTGCCGGGCTCGTACTTCTCTTGCTTGAACTGCTCGAGGGGCGCATTCGGATCGTTGCGATAGAGGAGGAAGTCGGCCGACCGCGGCACCGGCATGTCCTGGTGCAACACCGCGCGCCCGGTGAAGCCGTAGGTGAACACCCGCTTGCCGAGCACGTCGGGATCTTCGAACCGACCTTGCTGGAAGTAGCCCGCGCCCACGTCGACGTGGATGAACTCGGTAGCGTCGGCGCCCAGGCCGCCCAGGAAGCCGTAGTTGGTCTCGGCCACGCGCACCGTGTCGGTGGTCGAGCCCTCGCCCCCGCTGCCCTCGACGATGCGCTTCTGCACCTCGATGATGCTCGCGGTCTTGAAGCCGGCGAACGCATAGAAGCCCGGGCCGTCGAACTGCACCTTTGCGCCGGGCGCGCTGCCCTGCAGCCGGGGGAAGATCGACTGGTTGGCGCGCGCGTTGGTGCCGCCCCAGGTGATGTCGTACAGGTAGCCGAGCCGGAACCGGTCGGTGTCGATGGGATAGAACGTGGCGCCGAGCCCCTCCGGGCTCTTCTTGTCGCCGCCGGTCTCGTAGAACACGCGCAAGTAAGTGCCGGCGTCCTCCAGCACGCGGTTCACGTTGTTCGACTGCGACGCCAGCTCGGTCATGTTGACGCGCATCACCAGCGCCGCCTCGGTGTCCATCTTGTCGACGAAACCGGGCAGCCGGCTGTAGAGCACCAGGTGGGACACGTTCTCGCGCCCCGAGAAGCGCGAGTTCAGGCTGTCGAAGAACAGTCGGTATTGCGGGCGATCGCCGGTGCTGGCGTTGGGCGACAGCGGGAAGGCCTCGCCCGTCTTGTGCAAGAAGTCGTCGTCGCCGAACGTCCACGACAGGCGCGTGTCCATGAACGGCGTGTAGGCGCGCCTTTCGTCCTTCGCCTTGGCCTTGGGCTCCGGGGCCTGCTTCTCGGCCGGCTCGGCGGCCTTGGCCGCGGCGGCCGCGGGGGCCTGCTTCTTCTCGGGCGGCGGCGCCTTCTTCTCGGGCTCTTCGTCGAGCGAGACGTCCGCCGGCTTCACCGGCGCCTCCCCTTCGGGCTTCGGATCGGCGGCGGGCTGCGCCAGCGCCACGCCCGGCAGCGAGAGCGCCGCCAGAACCCAGAGCGCCGTCAGCCGCTCAGTTCGATGCTTCATTCGGGTCATCACTCGTCCTCGGGGAAACACAGGCGATCTGCGAGCTCACGGGGGCCTTGGGACCGTCGACGCAGGCCTTCTGCGAAGGCTCGCTGCACACCAGGTCGTCGCTGCACCGCGCCTCGATGGTCCAGTTGAGGTCGCCGCCGCTGAAGTTGCGCAGCGTGCCGGTCAGCGATTGAATGGGCTTGCCGCGCATGCTCACCGGGTCGAAGCCCGAGATGCTGCGCGTGTTGATCTGGATGCTCTTCGAGCCCGGCAAGACCACGCGGTAGTTGCCGCGCGACACGTAGCCGGTCCACTCGACGCAGTTGACGTCGGCGCCGCACGCGTTGGCGCAGGCGGCCTCGCACGAGCCCTGGGTGTCGAAGTCGATGAAGCCCGAGCCGTCGAGGTCGCAGTTGGAGGCCGGCGGGCTGAAGACGATGGGCGGCGGAACGGTGCAGTCGGTCTGCCCGTTGGCCAGCTGGATCTCGGGGTTCGACGGGCCCAGGAAGGCGCCGACCGTCACGTTCTCGACCCGGACCAGCGCGCTCTCGATCTTCTCGAGCAGGCCCGCGTCCCCGGTGGCGTCGGGCGGAATGCTGGCCGGGTCGGGCACCTTGCACGGGCCGTCCCCCGGATCGGTGGCGGTCGGAAAGCGCCAGGCGTGGCGCTCGAACGCGGGGAACGACAGCTCGGTGAAGCCGAAGAACTCGACCGCCGTGCCGGCCAGCGAGGTGATGCGGTCGCACACCCGCAAGAACGGCGGCGTGTTGAAGGTGAAGGCGAAGATGTGATTGTGGCCCAGCGTGTCGGTGACGTCGGTGGCGTAGAAGCCATCGGCCGCGATCCGGGTCACGATCATCTCGGCCGGCGCGTTGGTCTCGATCTCGACCGACTCGAGCTCGTAGGCCGTGCTCGCGCCGCGCCCCTGCAGGTCCCCCAGCCGCGGGCGCTGGAACGGCACCGGCAGCGACACGCCCGCCGCGAAGGTGCCGGCGTTCTCGCTGTTGTCGTTGGCGAACGCGCAGCCCGGATCTTCCGGGAAGTCCACGTCGCCGTCGCCGTCGTCATCCACGCCGTTGGCGCAGCCGGGCTGCTTCGCCGGATCGCCGGGGTAGTACCCCACGTCTTCCACCCACAGCCGGGTGCCGCCCCGGGCGTTCTTCACCCGGGCCTTCACGCCCTGGGCCAGGCCGCCCAGCACCGCCACGTTGCGACCCTGGGAGCCGGCGCCCAGCACCTCGACCACCGCGCCGGGCACCACGCTCACGCGCACGAAGCCCTCGAACCCGGTGTCGCGACTGCCGTCGGGGCGCAGCGCCTCGACGTCGAAGTCGAGCTCGGCCAGGCCCTTGGGCAGCGGCAGCGGGGGCGCGGCGGGATTGGTGTCGAGCGGCGCGCCGTTCACCCCGGTGACCGTCACCCGCAGGCTCTGGGTGCGCTCGGGCTGATCGACCTTCTCGGTGCAGCCGCTCGACCCGAGCGCGAGCACGAACGCTGCAGTGAAACCCAGGCCCCTCATTTGCCCACCATCTGGACGCGGCCGTCCGAGAAGTTGCCGAGGTTCCGGTCGACGCAGCCCAGGTATTTGCACTGCTCACCGCCGATCTGACAGGTGTCCAGCTTGGACGCGCAGCTGGCCAGCTGGACCGACGTCTCGGGGTTCTTGCACGCGGCGACGTAGAAGTCCGAGACGCTCTGCCGGCAGCGGCTGACCACGCACCGGCCGCTGCCCCCACACCCGCCGTCCGAGAAGCAGGTGCCGTCGGGCTTCTGCGCGGCGTTGGCCGCGCAGGCGCAGACATAGCCCGCCCCCACGCTGCTGCAGTCCGCGTCCACGTCGCACGCCTTCAGACCGTCACTGGTGCCATGCTCGGGCTTCCACCCGCAGGGCGTGCCGCCGCGCACCCAGTCGATCAGGGCATCGCGCTGCTGGATCTTGGTATCGAGCTGGGTGGTGTTGCGCTTCAGCACCACGAAGCCGCTGCCGCCCTGGGCCAGATAGGTGCTGGTGGCCAGCTCGTACGAGCCCGCGGGATCGATCGGGGTCAGGCAGCGCCCCTTGCCCTCTTTGTCCAGGCGGCCGAGGTCGCAGGCATTGGGCTGGTTGTTGCAGTCCACGTCGCTGGCGCACGGGGTCTGGCTCGAGCCGATGTAGATCCGATCGGCGCAGGCCTTGATCACGCAGGCGCCCCCGACGCACTCGTTCGAGGCACACTGCTCGTTGGTCTGGCACGGCTGGGGCTTCTGCGTGGTGCAGCCCTTGCAGTTGATCACCAGCCGCGCGCCGGCGATCTGCACCTGCGTGGCGCAGCCGCGGCTGGCCGAGCGGCGAGCCACGAAGTCGAACAGCTCTTGGACCTCGGACCCGGACAGCTGCATCTTGCTGATGCTGTTGTCGAAGGGGAAGATGTTGAACATCTGCTCGATGGTCACCGGCCCCGGCACCAGATCGGCGCGAATGCCGGTGGTGTTGGTCAGCGAGAAATCGGTCTCGATGCCCAGACGCCGCCACATGGCGCTCGAGATCAGGTTACCCAGCGCCGAGTCACCGCCGCCGGTGCCGAAGCGCCGCGCCCCGTCGGGCGCATAACCCACCAAGAGGTCCAGATCGACCAGCGCGTCGAGCCCCTCGCGGTACGGCTCGAGCACCTCGGCCACCGCGCGGTCCATCGGCAGGTCGTTGGTGATGGGGGTGATGGCGTACTGGTGGCTCGCCACCTCGAAGCCGTTGATCGGATCGTAGGGGAACTGGAGATCGATCGGTTGGTTGCTGAGCAAGACGTCGAGCCGCCCCAGGTACTTGCTGAAGGCCCCCGAGTGCGCCAGGAGCACGCGCCGCGAGTGACACTTGCGGCGCACGGGGTGACCGTCGGCGTCTTTCAGGCTGATGAAGTGCTGGCCGGTCTCGTCGGCGCGCCCGCAATCTTCCACGATCTGCGGGGGCTGGAGCACGATGTGGTTGTGGCCGCCCAACACGATGTCGATGCCGGTGGTGCCGCGGATCATCTCTTGATCGGAGCTGAGCCCCAGGTGGGTGACGAACACGATCACGTCCACCAGCGGGCGCAAGAGGTCGATGTACGCCTGCGCCACGTCGATGGTCTCGAGGGGGGTCAGCCCCAGCCGGCTCGGCCGCTCGTAGAGCGACGACAGGCTGGACAGGTTGCCCATGCCGATCACGGCGACCTTGAGCCCGCGCACGTTGAACGTGGTGAACGGCTGAAGCACGTTCTCGAGCCCGGGGCTCACCGGGTTGTCGGGGTCGTCGAGCAGGTAGTTCGCCGCCAGGACCGGGTAGTTCGCCCACTTGTAGAGCTGGGTGCGGGCGTTGAGCACGCCCTTGTCGAACTCGTGGTTGGCGATCACCTGGGCGTCCACGCCCATGGCGCTGAGCGCGCGGATCTCGGCCTCGCCGTCGAAGAAGTTGAAGACCGGCGCGCCCTGGAAGCAGTCGCCGCCGTCGATGTGGAGCACGCGGTCGCTCTTGGCGCGCTCGCGGGCCACCGCCGAGGCAATGCGCGCCACGCCGCCCACGGTGGCGATCGAGTCGGCCGCGCCCAGGCCCAGGGCCGCGTCGTTCTGCGCGATCTGCAGCGCGTAGGGGAACAGCCGCGAGTGGATGTCGGAGGTGTGCAGCAGGGTGAGCTTGGCCTGGCCCTTCAGCGGCACGGGCTGTGGGTCTTCGGGACAGCCCGTGAGCGACGCCGCACCGATCAGGGCGAGCACCAGGTACAGAAAGGCCCGCCAGCTCATCGAGGGCAGGCCATTACCAAGGGGGCGGGAGCGTGCCAAGGGCTAGTCGTGCTCGGCCGGACCACCGCGCCGAATGGCCGGGATCCGGGCCGCCCCACTGCCCCCCGCCACGCCCGAGCGGCGCCTCACGGCCCCAGCGTGCGAGGAACGCGGACCAACCCACGCGAGTCGGCGAAGTACACGTGGGTCCCGCTGCTGGCGATGGCCGTGACGGTGTCGACCGCCGTCGCGAGCACGTGGGGCTTGGCGCCGGGGGACTCGACCGCGACGACGGAGTAGCTCTTCGTGCCGGGCAGCGCGCCGGCCGCGACGTAGATCACCGCGTCGCCGTCGGTCGCCAGGGGGAACTCGCCCGACGAGAAGCTCTGCGCAGGGCCGACGGCGATGGGTGCGACGGCGCCAGCGGGATCGAAGGCGAACACCTGGGTGGCGGTGAGGCCGTAGGCGTGCGACGTGCCCAACGCCACGCGCTGGACGCCGGGCACCTTCCCGCCCGAGTCGAGCGGCAGGCCGGCGTTGGTGCCCTGGCAGTTGCTCCCCGTCTGCAGCTTGCCGTCGAGACGGATCAGGCCGCTGCCGACCGCTGCGAACACCCGCTCCGAAGCGTCGAGGGCACCGTCCGCCCAGTCGGCGGTGCAGGCCAAGAGCTCGCTCTGCCAGGCCCCGCGCGCCCAGCGGCGGATCGCCACCGGCGAGGTCGCGGTCTGGGCGGTGTACACGTGCGTCGGCGTGGTGCCGATCAGGCGCAGGCTGTCCGGGACCGCGCCCGAGCCGACCACCGAGGTCGGCGCGCCGGTGGGGGGCAGCGCCGTGTGGTAGAGCGCGAAGTAGTCGTGGAAGACGGCGCCCAGGTTGTCGGCGATGACGCGATCTTGTCCGCTGACCTGGCCGCCGCTCGCGACGCTGCTGAGGCTGGTGAGCGGCGCGCCCGGCGCGATCCACCAGAGTGACGAGCTGAGCGACCCGACGGTTCGCTGCAGCCAGGCCACGCCGTGACCCGTGCTGATCGAGATCACCGGACCCGACTTGACGGCCTCGACGGCGCAGCCGCCCAGGGGATCGCAGCCCGCGGCGCCGCACCCGGCCGGGCACGACGCGGTGGCGGCTTCTTCGCTGCTCGCATCGGTGACGCCGCTGTCGATCGGCGCGCTGTCTTGGCTCGCATCGGGCGGTGGCGGCCCCGAGATCGCGCCCTCGGTCGTGGGCACGGCGACGACCACCGCCGAGAGGTCGCTCGGCAGCGCGGCCCAGGTCCAGAGCGCCTGAATCGCGGTCCGCTGCCCGGGCGGCCCGACCACGGCCAGCGTGTAGGTCTCGCCGATCCGCTGGCACAGCGAGTCGTCGGCACACGGTGTGTCGCGCAGCTTGAAGAGCGAGAACGCGCTGTCGCCCAGCGCCGCGGCCGCGTGGCCCGCGGGCGTCTGCAGGTTCGTCATCCGCGGGTTCGGCTGGAAGTCCGTGGTGACGGCCGCCCAGGCCGAGAGCGGCCGCCACTGGCCGAAGGGCGGCGCGGGGCTGTCGCCCAGCTTGGTGAGGCTCGCGTCGGACTCGACGCGCCAGCGGAAGAGCCCGGTGCCCGAGGTCGCGGCCTTCACGTCGCCGGTGGCGATCAGCAGCGACCCGTCGGCTTCGCGCCGCATGGTCTCGAGCCCCGACTGGTCGTACGCGTCCACGACGATGCTGGCGCTGTTCGCGAAGCTCGGACCCGCGCCGGTGTCGCTGCGGTGATAGGTCCACTTGCCGTTGATGTCGCCCTGCAGGTTGCTCCACGAGACCCAGGCCACCACGCCGGGTGCGATCTCTTCGACCCAGGCGTAGAAGCTCCCGTTCGCGGGGAACGTCTGGAGCTTCTGCAGCGTCGTCCCCGAGTAGGCATAGATGCCGATTTCCTGACCGCTGGCCGCGACGAATCGCGACGCGTCGAAGCCGCGCCCCAGCATGGGGCGCACCGGGCTGTTCGAGGGGTTGCAGGCGCCGAGCGGAGCCTGGTTCGATGAGGTCAGCGTGCCCGCTGCGGGGTCGGCGATCCACGCGGTGGCCGTGGGGCCCACCTCGCAGGTCACGAACACCGCGCCCGAGCCATATTCCACGCCGCGGGGCGGCCCCTGGAACAGGCCGAACGCCGGCGCCTGGGTGCCGAGCGGCGTGACCGTTCCGGTCGGCCCCACGAAGGCGACCGCCGACGTCTTCTCCACGTCGGCGCCGGGGGCGGTGCCCAGACTGCCCTTCAGCCACAGAACGACCAGCGCGCCGCCGTCGCGCCGATCGTACACACGCCCCTGGATCGTGCCGAGGCTGGGCACCGCTTGCAGCGACGAGAGCACGACGGCCCCCGGCGCCAGCGCAGCGTCGATGGCCTCGATCAGCCGCGCGCGATCTTGCGGGCCACAGCCGCCGTCTTGCTCACAGGTCAGCTCGCCGGACTTGGAGCACGCCGCCCAGCCCACCGCCAGCGCGCCCACGAGCCACGCCGCGCGCTTCATCGATCCCGCCCTTCGTTCTTGGCTCGCTTCACCAGGGGGATGATCGGCCGCGCGAGCTCTTCGGGGCCCGCGGTGAACTGCAAACCGAACACGCTCGCGTTGGGGATGGCGTAGAACGTCACCGAATCGGGGACATTGTAGCTGTACGACGCCGTCACCGAGAACCCGGGGCTGTCCTCGGTGGAGGTGGTGCCGAAGCCCGCGAAGCCCTCGCCGCTGGCGACGTACGAGTCCCCACGACGAAAGCCGACGGCGCGCCCGCCCACCCGCAGCGGGTCACCTCGGTAGGCGTAGCCGACCTCGGCCAGGCGGAACAGCGGCTCGGGGGACACCTGGGTCACGGCGCGCAGTCGAATCCCCAGCGTTGCCAGATCGTCGACCACCGCCGGGATCTCGTAGATCGGCGCGGACAGCCTGCGTGGCGGTGCCGGCAACCCCTGGGCAACCCGGTCGCGCGTCGCCGACAGCGTGTCGCCGTAGTAGTCGATCTCTTC
>Ga0138256_10001800_pt1 | contig 23100 bp, 15 predicted proteins | sample KNB2016incub_MG_FD_105486 | JGI IMG/M metagenome (GOLD analysis project Ga0138256, IMG submission 105486) | Active sludge microbial communities from wastewater in Klosterneuburg, Austria - KNB2014incub_MG | ecosystem: Engineered > WWTP > Activated sludge > Unclassified | place: Austria... | reverse complement strand
GCGCACCGAACACCGACCCCTCAGGCGATTCCTCGCCTCTGAGCGCCCGCTTCTGCTCTCTCTTCTAGTGTTAAGGTCCCCGCGCCACAGCCTCTCGGCCCCCGACGCTTCCTCCGGCTCGTTCGCCCAGCCCCCGAAACAAATCCGCCGCGACCTCGCGGTCGCGGCGGAGACTGACACATGGCGCATACCGCCTCAAGCGGTCGCGCGGCGCGTTACGGCGCCGACGTGTCAGATCTCCGAATCGGACGGGCTTCGATTGTCACTCGCTCATCACCTCACGGGTGGTGGGCTGCCAGGCACTCGCCAGAGCGAAGGAAGGATACGGAATATGGCCACGCGTGTCAAGCCCCACAGCCTTAAAGATTTCGGCGTAGGGATTCCGGCGGTGGCGGCCGACGTATAATCGCAACCGATCCGACTCGGGACGGCCACTCGGCCCGCCGCCCGTTCAGAGGGGCTGCGCTCTTGCTCGATCGCTTCCTGTCGACCAAGCTCTATCTTCCGCGCCCTCGCCACGGCCTCGTCGCCCGCCCGCGCTTGGCGGCGCGCCTGGACGAAACGCCGCCCGGCGGCATTGCGGTCCTGTCGGCGCCGGCCGGGTCCGGGAAGACCGTGCTGGCCATCCAATGGCTGAACGAAGTGCGGGCATGGACCGAGCCGTCGGCAGTGGCCTGGATCGCCCTCGACAGCGCCGACAATGACGCGGCCCGATTCTGGGCCGGTGTCGTGGCCGCGCTTCACACCGCAGTGCCGTCCCTGGCGCCCGGCGCCGAAGCGCTCGTGCGCAGCCGGGACCGCGTGGAGCAGGACGCCCTGCTTACCGCGCTGATCAACGGTCTGGCCGCGCACCCCGCCGCGATCGTGCTCGCCCTCGACCACCTGAACGCGATCGACGACCCGGCGCTGCTCGATTCGCTGGGGTACCTCCTCGAGAATCTGCCGGAAAACGTGCGCGCCGTCCTCACGACCCGCGTCGAGCCCCCGCTTCCCACGACCCGCTGGCTGGTCGAGGGGCGGCTGTGCGCGCTGACCGAGGCCGACCTGCGCTTCAACGAGGAAGAGGCGCTCGTGCTCCTCGCCGAGGTCGCCGGTCTCGGCGTCGATGCGGACCAAGTCGCCCGCTTGACGGAGCGGACCGAAGGTTGGGTCGGCGGCCTCGTGCTCGCCGCCCGCGCGGCGCGTGATCGCGGGGTCGAGGCCATCCTATCGTCCTTCGACGGCAGCCATCGCTACGTCGGCGACTATCTGGCCACCGAGGTTCTGACCGTTCAGTCGGATGAAGTGCGCGACTTTCTGATCCGGACGTCCGTGCTCGATCGGCTGTGCGGACCGCTGTGCGATGCCGTCGTCGGAGCCGTCGAAGGCACGGCGCAGTCGATGATCGAGCACCTCGATGCCGAGAACGTGTTCGTCGTTCCACTCGACGACCACCGTCAGTGGTATCGCTACCACCGGCTGTTCTCCGACGCGCTCCGCGTACGGTTGGCGAGCGATCACACGCCGCTCGAAGTGTCCGAGCTGCATCGGCGCGCCGCGGCATGGTACAACGCGAACGGGTACATCGTCCGCGCCGTACGGCACAGCCTCGAAGCCGGGGACGAGGACGACGCGGCGGCGTTGATCCTACTGGCTGCGGACGATGCCTGGACGCAGGGTCGCGCGGCAACGCTGGGCGGCTGGATCGGCGGTCTGCCGGCGGGCGCCTTGGATCGCCACCCCCGGCTAGGGGTGTACGCGGCGCTCGCGTCCATCCTGCTCGGCCAGTCGCTCGAGACCGTCGACCCGCTCCTCGACGAGCTCGAGCGCGCGCTCGCCAACGACGCTCCGCCGTGGCGCGGCCGCTTGGCCGTTGTCCGCGCCACCGCAGCCGGCGTGCGCGGTCAGAGCGCAGCGGCCGCCGCCGAGGCGCGGTCCGCGATGCAGCTGCTCGATGCCGACGACCTCCCGTGGCGCGGGCTGGCAACGATCGATCTCGGGCTGGCCGAGCTCGCGCACGGCCATGAGGCCGCTGCCGCCGCCGCGTTCGTGGAGGCGCGCGCCATCAGCGTCCGTGCGGCCAACGGCTACGCAACCCTGGCCGCGTCCGTGAACCTCGCCCGCGCCCACCACGCGGACGGCGCGCTGCATGCCGCCGCCGCCGCGTACCGCGAGGCACTGGCTGTCGCCGAAGCGCACAACCTCGAGCTGCTGCCGCTGAACGGCCTGGCGCACATCGGCCTTGGCGACGTGCTCCGCGAGTGGGACTTGCGGGACGAGGCGGCCCAGCGCATCACGGACGGGCTGGCGCTGGCGGAGGGCCGCCACGTCCACGTCCGGACTGCCGTCTCCGGTCACCTGGCGCGTGCGCGGCTCGCCGTCGCCACGGGCCGCTGGGCGGACGTCGCATCCGCCTTCGATGCCGCCGAGGCGCTGTCGCTCCGCCACGACCGCCCCGAGTACTTGGCCGAGGTCGAGCACGCCCGGGCCGTCGTCGGCCTGCAGGCCGGCGATCCGGGGCCGGCCCTTCGCTGGGCGGGCGCCGCCGGGCCGGCGTCCGGCGGCGTGATTCGCGCGGGCGCGCCCGAAGCGGTGAGCGGCGAGCTGCTGCTGCGCGCCCAGCTGGCCCTCTTCCTCGGCGATCTCGACACGGCGGCCCGCTTGCTGGAAACGCTGTCCACGCAACTGGCAGAGTCGAGCGGCCGTCTGGCGCTGCGCGTCGGCTGCTCGTTCGCCGCCGCCCGGCTGGCATCGGCCCGTGGCGATCGGGCGGGTGCCGCTCGGTCGATGCGCACGGCGCTCCAGCACGCGCTGCCGGAGCACTACGTTCGGCTGTTCCTCGACGAAGGCGACCACGCCGTCGAGTTGCTCGAGCTCGCCCGCTCGACCACCGACGGCATCGAGTTGCCGGACGACGCGCTGGCGGGCTACGTGGCCGAGCTCCTCGCGGCTGCGTCGCACGAGGCCAGCCGTCGTGTCGTCGCGACGCGCGGCGACGGCGACCTCGACGCGCGGTCCGCCGACGGTGCGAGGCACGCGAACGCGCGCCTCCTCGAACCGCTCAGCCCGCGGGAGCTTGAGGTGTTGGCCGCGGTGGCGGCCGGCGAAACGAACCACGAGGTCGCCGAGCGTCTGACGATCGCGCTGTCGACCGTCAAGACGCACGTGAACAACATCTACGGCAAGCTCGGCGCACGCAACCGCACCCAGGCCGTCGCCGTCGCGCGCGAGCTCGGGCTGCTGTGACCTGCCGTCGCACCGGTCGAACGCCGTGCCCTGCCCCGTACGGCGGCGCATGCGGCGATGCGCGGCGTGGTGCGCGCCGAACCGGCAAAGGTCAACCTTTCGGCCGATGCAGTCGATCGTCGCGGCCCGTATGCTGTAGCCGTACGTCGGGCATTGGCATCGACGTGCTTGTCCGCATTGGCCATTTGGAGGTCCACCATGTTTTTCCATTCCGATATCCGTGCCCAGCAGGCCCGTTTCGACGACCTGCGCCGTGAGGCGATCGGCCAGCTTCGCATCCGCCAGCGCCAGGGCGACCGGGTGGCGGACGAGCGTCAGCGCAGCCGATCGCTCCTGAGCCGCCTCGATCGGCTGAGCCGACCGTGGCGCTAGCGGCCGCCTCACCCGCGGCCTCGCGCCCCAACCAACGCCCCGGCCGGGCAGTCGCCCCGCCGGGGCGTTGTGCGTTAACGGCCTGGGCAACGTGACAATCCATCCTCCTGGGCACCACCCGTCAATCCACCTTTCGGACGATGTCCCTCCACCCCCACAATGCGTATCCTGACCGTGCAACCGATCAGACACCTCCATACCCCGTGCGGGCGGGGCGGCGCAAGCCGCCCCGTTCGTGCGTCTGGTGACCGGCACGCAACCCCGACGGCCCGCGACGAGTCATAATGACCGCCGGTCGTCACGGGAAGGGGTGCGCCATGCTTCGTCGTCACACGCGGTCCGCCAAACCATCGCCTCGCACTGCAGCGAAGTCGAACGGGCCGGGGCCATCGATCCTGCTGGCCGGGCTGCTCGTGACCGCGACGCTCGCCTCCCTCGACGTGCAGCGCCCGAACGCGGCGGAACGAGCGCGCTCGGGCGCCGACGCGAGGTCGACGGTCTACCTGCCGCGCCTCGACCGCGATGTCGGCTCGTGGCCGGATCAGGCGCTGGCCGATCGCATTTGGGGCGCCCTGGAAGCGTTCGAGCGCCGCCATCCGCTCGAAACGCTCGTCCCGAGCGTCGCCGTCACGCCGTCCATCGCCGCCGCGCTGGTGAACGTCGACGCCGCTTGCGCGGACTTCCCCGACATCCCGGACGTGTTCGGACCGGGCGCGCACCGCAGCGCCTGCCGCGTCTGGGTGCCCGACGCCTTCGGGTTGTACCATGCCGCGCGGGCGCTCCGTCTCGTGCAGGCGGGGCGGCCCATGACGGACACCGACGTCGTGCGTCATCACGACTGGGCCCAGGCCTACCTGGCGGAGTCCGTTCGCGTGATGCAGTTGTTCGTCTTCGTGCGCTGCGATCCGCCGAACCCCTTCGGCCCGAACGAAACGGGTCGCTGCTACGGCTACCGCGATACGCGCGCCGCCGTCTGGCAGAACACGCAACGGGCGATGGAGGTCGGCGTGCTCGCGGACGCGGTCACCCGGACCGGCGGCATCCACCCCGACATCGCCGAACCGCTCGACGACGTCCTCGTCAGCACCGCTCGGGCCTGGCGTGCCGCGTTCTGGTCGGCGCAGCGCATGCCGAACGCGCGGCTGGACTTCGCCACGCGCACCGCCGCGGAGTCGCCGGCCCGCTCGCTGGGCGACGAGGACGTCGCCGCGGCCGTCTCCCACACGTTCCGCTGGGACGCCGACAAGCGGAACTCACCGGCCGAGGAGATGGCCTGGATGGGCGCGGGCGTCGTCGTTGCGATGGCCGTCGCGGGCGGCCGGATCACGGCCGACGAGAAGGACGATCTCGTGGCCGCCGGTCGCCATTATGTCGATTACTCGCTCACCTTCGATCGCCCCGACCCGGTGTTCGGCGTGCCCGTCCGCACCCTCGGGGCCGAAACGGACGGCGGACCGTACGGCCAGAACCGCTATTGGATCGAGAACCACCAGGACGATGCGCCGTCGCTGCCCTACCTCGGCTTCACCTGGGCATCCATCGGCATCGCCCAGCTGACGAGCGACCGGCCGCTGGGCGCGATCTGGCCCACGTTCGCGCCGCGGGACGCCTGGTCCGTGCTGGCCGCATCGGCCGAGGCGACGTTGATCATGCCCGACGGCCAGAGCCTGGCCGATCTCCGGCCCGGCAACGGCGTCGGCTTCGACGTCGCCCGTTATCCGCTCTGGACGATGCCGTGCGGCGAGCACCACACCAGGGCGCTGTACATCGACGTCGGCGCCGATCGCCCCGCCGGCAGTCCGCGGTTCGTCTCCGAGATCGGCCACCCCGCCGGCCTCTCGATCCTCCTGGCGGGCGTGCCCCTGATCCGCACCGCCCTCGCCGCCGGCGACCTGTCGACGGCCGCTCGCTGGCAACGACGCGTCGACGCCGTCCTCGCCGAGTACACCGCCAACCCGCCCGGCTTCAACGGCGTGCCGTGCAAAGTGGCGCCTTGGGTCTCGACGTTGCCGGCGTACCATTGGGCGTACATGATCAACGCCTACCTCTACCCATGGTTGGTCGCCAGCGGCCATCGGATCGGCGACCCGGACGGCGCGGTGCCGACGATCGGTGACTGACCACGCCGCCGTGGTTGCGCGCCTGCGCCGCCGCCTGGCTGCCGGCGATCTGCCCGGCGAGTCCGCGTTCAGCGCTCTCTCCGTTCCCGGCCGCGCCGGCCGCACGGTAGCCGAGGCGCGCGCAGGCGGCGCGCGCGAGGGTGCGGTGCTCGTGCTGATCTACCCCAACCCCGAAGCCCCGCACGTCGTGCTGACGGAGCGCCTCGCGACGCTGCGCGACCACGCCGGCCAGGTATCGCTGCCCGGCGGCCGCATCGAGCCCGGCGAAGAAGCACAAGCGGCGGCGCTGCGTGAAGCGGCCGAGGAGATCGGGATCCCGGACGGTGTCGAGATCCTCGGCACCCTCTCGCCGCTGTGGATCCCGCCGACGAACTTCCTCGTGTTTCCGATCGTCTCCGTGGCGGCCGCCCGCCCGACGTTCCGCCCGTCGCCCGACGAGGTGGCGGCGCTCATCGAGACCCCGCTGCATGGCCTCGCCGACCCGCTCGCCCGGGGCACAGTCGTCCGCACCGGCCTCGACGGACGGCCGCGCCGCGTGCCGGCGTTCCACATCGAAGGTCGCGCGGTCTGGGGTGCGACGGCGATGATCCTCGCCGAGCTCCTCGCGGTACTCGATGAACGCGCAACGCCGCGTCCGGCAGGCGTGGACAGGCCGTCACCCCGCCACTAGAATCGATCGGCTCCAGATCGGACACGGACGACAGGCGGAGGGACGATGAAGCCGCGTCGCATCGCGGTGCTCACGAGCGGCGGCGACGCGCCCGGCATGAACGCGGCTGTGCGCGCCGTCGTTCGGATGGCCGCGTCGTTCGACATCGCCACGATCGGCGTCAAGCGCGGCTTCGCCGGCCTCGTCGAGGGGGACGTTCGGCTGCTCGACCGGCGGAACGTGGGCGGCATCATGGACGCGGCGGGGACGGTCCTCGGCAGCGCGCGCCTCCCGGCATTCCGGTCACCCGACGTCCAGCGCAACGCCGTCGCCACGCTCGATTCGGAGGCCGTCGACGCCCTCGTCGTGATCGGCGGCAACGGCAGCCAGGCCGGCGCGCACGCGCTCGCATCGCTTGGCGTCCCGGTCGTCGGCATCGCCTCGACGATCGACAACGACCTCGTCGGCACGGACGTGACGATCGGCTTCGACAGCGCGGTCAGCGTCGCGATCGAGGCGATCGACCGGCTGCGCGCAACGGCCGCCAGCCACGAGCGGATCTTCCTCATCGAGGTGATGGGCCGGGACAGCGGCCATGTGGCGCTCCACGCCGCGGTCGCCGGCGGGGCCGAGGCGTTCGCGGTGCCGGAGGATCCGATCGATCCGGACGCGTGGCTGGCCGAGCTGGCCGCGACATGGCGCCGCAAACGCCATGCGATCGCCGTCGTCGCCGAGGGCGCGCGGCCCGGCGCGGCGGCGCTGGCGGACCTGCTCCGCGCGGCGCGCGAAGCCCACGGTCTGGCCGAGATCAGCGTCCGCGCCACCATCCTCGGCCACGTACAGCGCGGCGCGACGCCGACGGCGAGCGATCGCCTGCTGGCGACGCGGCTCGGGGCCGAGGCCGCGCGGCGTCTGGCGGCCGGTGCGCACGGCATCCTGATGGGCAGCGACGGCGGCGAGATCGTCGCGTCGCCGCTCGCGGACATCGTCGGCCGGATCAAGCCGCTCGACCCGGACCTCCTGCGGCTGGCCGCGGAACTCGACGCCTGAGGTCCATGGTGCTCCGTCCGCCGCAATCCCGGCGATCGCCCGCACGGCACACCATGTCCGGGGCCGCGACGGCCGGCCGAACCGGACGTTCCGCAGCCGATCGTCAGTTCGTCGCGGGGTCCGCGTACCGCAGGCCGCGGGGCAGATAGATCCGGCTGACGTGGTCGGCGACGTGGACACGGAGCTGCAGGCACGCGCACCCGCTGCGCGCGGCCAAGCCGCAGTCCTCCTGGTTGAACTTCAGTGCACGCGGCAGGTCGGGGTCGTTCGTCGGGCAGACACGCACCTCCTGCGGCGCGATGACGCTGCTCGACGACAGGCCGTTCGCCCAGCGGTCGAGGTTCTCGATGTTGATCACCAACCCGCGCACCGAGGCCTCGCCGCGCCGCTGACTGCGCGCCTCCTCTTCGAGCCACGTCGTCTCGGTGTAGATCGTCCAGGCGTCCACGTTGAGGTAGCGGTTGACGATGTAGTGCTGGATCTCGGGCTCGCCCAACGGCACGAACGAGTGGATGGCCCGACCGCCATCCAGCCTGATCTTGCGCGGCATCTGCTCGACGGTCCGCTCGAAGTCCAGCACGCCGCACCCGTACGCATCGTTGCGCAACCAGTCGTCGTCGCCGACCTCGAACTCGCCGAGCGTCTCGTCCCGGTGCGCACCGCGGCACAGTTGCTCCTTGACCTGCAGCGGAGACATCGTCGGGTTGATCGTCTTCATCACCGCCGCAACACCGGCGATGTGGGCAGCGGCGAAGTCGTCGGGAGCGAAGAGGAGGCGGAAGGGCGCGATCATCTGATAGGGCTGCTCGATCTCATGTTCTTCGTCCGTGCCGCCCGGTACGCGGTTGATCGTCGTATAGAACCCCTCGCCCGGCGCCGCGATGTCCACCCACGGCCCCGTGCTCATCGTGCGGCGGCGCGCATACTTGTAGCCGTCCTCGTCGACGTGCGTTGCCGTCACGCCGATGACGTTGGAGCTGTTCGTGCGCGCCGGCCAGATGTCCGGATTCACGCCTTTCGGACACCCTTTGACCTGATCGCTGCGCTCGACGACGCCGCATTCCCCGGCCGGCGCGATGACGGGAATGCCCTTCGTTCCCGCATACGCGATCGCTTCCGACAGTCGCTTCACGCTCTCATAGCGCACCTCGTCGGGGATGAGCTCGCCCAACGGCAGGCCGCCGATCAGGATGACCGTGGCGTCGTTCTTCGCCGCATAGCAAACGCCTTCGGTGATGCTCTTGATCCAGAATGCGGCGCCCCAACGGTCCGTTTCCGGGTCCTTGGCGGCAAATGTGGCCTTGATCGGCAGGATCCGCGCGCCCCACGACACGCCGGCGATTCCCTCGCCGTTGTTCGTTTGTGCGGCCGCGATGCCTGCCATCTGCGTGCCGCGATTCAAGGCGCGCGCGACGGTTCGAGGCTCGAAGTAGAGCGGCTGCGGCTCGTTGTCGCCCTTCGTCGGCGCGTTCCAGTCGCGGCCGAAGTCCCAGCCTTGCACGTCGTCGACGTACCCGTTCCCGTCGTCATCCCGCCCGTTGTCGGCGATCTCGTCACCGTTCCGCCAGATCTTGGCCCCGAGGTCCGGGTGGCCGAGGTCGACGCCGTCGCTGATCACCGCGATCGTCACGTCGTCGCGGCCGTAGCTCACCTGCCAGGCGTCGAACACGTGGAGGACTTGACCGAGGCTGTCGCTCTGGAAGTCGAAGTACTCGTCGTTGGGCTTCGTCGAGACGGACCCCTGCGCCACGTCGGCCGCGTCGAGGTCCGAGGCAAGTCCGGCCGCGGGCCGGACGGCGTCGACCGCCGACATGCCGGGCGGCGGCAGCGCTTCATCGCCCGCGACGCCGAACACGCGCGGCGTTCCAGCCGGCGGCTGAAGCCGCGTCCGATCATCCGCCGTGAGCGGGGCGAAGCCGAAGGCCTCCTGCGGGCGGAGCGGGCGCGGCTGAAGGGCCGCCAGCCATGCGGGCTCGCACGTCGTCGTCGCGAGCGCGCCCTGTGCAGCCGAGGGCACGTGGGCGCGGGGTGGATTCTGTCCCGCCACGCTCGGCGGTGCGGCCAACAAGACGCCAAGGACCGCCAATGTGGCCGCAGCGGAACGTGTGGGGCACGCGCGGCACGGAGGGAATCGCATGCTCGAGCAACCTCCATGTGCCGCGCGGGGGGAAGCGACGGCGACTGGAACCGCTCACCCGGCCGGCACGGCGTGCCGGAGCACAGAGCTTGGCAGAAACGGGTGAACGTATCGGACCGCTGGCAGCACGCATGCCGGTGACCCACATCGAAACCCTGCCGGGCGCGATGCTCGCTGGCTCGGATGCATGCGATGGGATAAGACGCGTTGACCGGCGACTAGGATACGCCCGAAGGCAGCCGTGTCAAGACCCCGCCCGTGCATGCGACACGCACCCGACAGCGCCAGACTTGTCCGGTTCCGCTCCATTTATGCTCCGCTTCGCCTGCACTTCCGATCGATCTCGGCTCCATCTCGGCTCCATTTCCGCTCCAACTCGGCTCCAACCCCACGCGCCTGCGCGGCCCCACCTCGCAGCCACCGAACCGGCTTGCGCCGACCACGCGCCTCCGGTATCCTCTCGCGCCCTGGCGCACCCGGCGCCGCCGACGCCCGGTGTTCCGGCCACGCCGCCGGCCGCCCCACTCGATCCGGAGCAGACGCCGTGGACTTCGAGCTGACCGAAGAGCAGCGGATGATCCGGGATGCCGTGCGCGCGGTGGCGCAGGGCGAGTTTGCGCCGCGTGCCCGCGACGTCGATGAGCACGCGCGCTTCCCGGCCGAGAATTTCGTCCGGCTGGCCGAGATGGGCCTGATGGGCCTGCCGATCGCCGAACGCTATGGCGGCGGCGGCGGAGACACCGTCAGCTACGCCTTGACCGTCGAGGAGCTGGCGGCGGCATGCGGCTCCACCGCGCTCGTGTACGCGGCGCACGTCAGCCTCGGCTGCTCGCCGTTCGCACTCTTCGGCACGGAGGAGCAGAAGCAGGCCTACCTCCCGCGGCTGACCTCGGGGGCGATGTTCGGCGCGTTCGGCCTGACGGAGCCGCACACCGGCTCGGACGCCGGCGCCACGCGCACGACGGCCGAGAAGACACCGGACGGCTGGCGGTTGAACGGGCAGAAGATGTGGATCACCTCCGGCGGGATCGCCGGCACGATCATCGCGACGGCGCGGACGGTCGTGGACGGTGAGGACCTGGGCGTCAGCTGCTTCATCGTCGAGCGCGAGATGCCCGGTTTCGTCGTCGGCAAGGACGAACCCAAGATGGGCCTCAAGGGGTCGATCACGAGCCAGCTGTTCTTCGAGGACTGCGCGCTGCGCGACGACCACCTGCTGGGCGAGGCCGGCAAGGGACTCAAGCAGATGCTGACGATTCTCGACGGCGGGCGGATCTCGATCGCGGCGATGGCGCTGGGCCTCGGACGGGCGGCGCTGGAGCACGCGACCGGCTACTCCCTCGAACGGATCGCTTTCGGCAAGCCGATCTCCGCAAACCAGGCCGTGCAGTGGAAGCTGGCGGACTCGGCCGTCGCGCTCGATGCGGCGCGGCTGCTGACATGGCAGGCGGCGTGGCTCAAGGACCACAAGCGCCCGTTCGGCAAGGAAGCGGCGATGGCAAAGCTCGCCGCGAGCGAAGCAGCCGAGAAGGCGTGCTTCGAGGCCGTCCAGATCCACGGTGGGATGGGCTATTCCCGCGAGGTGCCCGTCGAGCGCTTCTACCGCGACAATCGCCTGACCGAGATCGGCGAGGGGACGAGCGAGATCATGCGCCTCGTCATCGCCCGCAGCATCCTGCGCGAGCGCACGCACCTGTCGACCTGATCGCAACCGTTGCCCGCATATCCGCCGCCGATCGTCACGCCGGCGGGAACCGCTCGCTCACGCCGCTCGCCGGCCCGACGCCCGCCGCCAGCAGCCCGAGCTTGTGTGCCGTCTCGGCCCACGTGATCGGCGAGAGACCGAGCCGGGCGCTGAGCGCTTCCGGCGGAACGCCGGCCCGCCAGGCCCGCAGCGCCATCGTCCAGCGCAGCGTCTCGAAGCTCGTCCGCCCGGGCAGGGCGGCGGCGCGCACGAGATCCTCCAGGACGTACTCCAGATTCCGCGCCGTGCAGGCAAAGAGCACGGCGTCGTCACCGACGTTGTAGCGGCGGCGGTAGGCCTCGATGAGCGGCAGGAGCACGGCGTCGAACGGTACACGCCGTTCCTTGGCCCGAAAGCGCGGCGCGTCGTAGCGCACCAGAACGGACGGCGCGGCCGGGTCGGCCTGCACGTCGGCGCTCTTCAGGCGGATGAGCTCGCCCTTCTTGAGTCCGGTGTCGAGGAGCAGCCGCACGAGAAGCTCCGGCCGCGGGTCGGGCGCCTGATCCCGCCCGCGGATGGCCGCGGCCGTACCGAGGAGCGCATCCACCTGCGTGTCCGTCAGCACGAGCGGCAGCGGCGCGACGGCGCGGCGATGGACCAGCGGCAGCGCCGGATCGTCGGCACGCGCGCCCTCGGCGGCGAGCCATGCAAAGAACACTTTCAGCGTCGTCACGCGCCGGGCGAAACTCTTGGCGCTGCACGGCTCTCCGCGGTACTCGAGCAGCCACGTCAGGAAGCGCTGCAGGTCGTGAACCTCGATCTGGCCGATCGGCCGGTCGTGACCGAGGAACTGCGAGAGCAGGCGCAGGTCGCTGGCGAAGCTCAGGCGCGTGTTCTCCGTCTTTCCAGCGCGCAGCAAGTGCTCATGGAATGCCGCCGTCGCGCCGTCCAGCGTCGTAGCCGCCTTGACGGCCGGCCACGGCGCCACGCGGTCTCCCGTCGGACCGAAAGCGGGCCGTGCCGCCGGACTTCCACCGAAGAGCGGCAGCTGCGAGGGCGCGCCCGACGGTGCTGCGTCGTCGTTCATGGTCCGAGGCTAGCAGCGCCGACACGTTATGGCAAGTGAGGGAACGGAAGGGCGATCCGGCCCACCCGAGCGGTTCCGATCGGTTACGAACATCTTAAGATTGCGGGGTCGACAGGCTGTGGTAGAATGGCCCGACGCGCCGCGAGGGCGCGGGGCGATGCCGTTTCGATGCGTCGCCGTGCCGCTCCCTTAGGAGGATGCCATGCGCAGGTGTGCGGTTACGATGGTATGGATCGCGCTGTTGGCGGTGTTCACCGGCACGACGGCGCATGCTCAGAACGTTCAGGGGATCAGCTTGCGGGCCGGTGAGGCCATGAAGGGTTCGCCGAGCGGAGTCGTCGACATCGTCGGCAACGGGACGTCCGCCAAGGTGGCCGTCGACCTATCCGGCGCCGCCGAGACGATGAAGCTCGCCGACTTCGAGGACGCCACGGCGTTCGTCGTGTGGGCCGTCGACATGGACGGCTACCGCCACAACATCGGCACGCTTTCGGACGAGCTGAAGATCGCCGACGCCGCGGTCGAGTACCGCGTCGCCCGCGTGTACGTGACGGCCGAAGCGGACGAGAACGCTGCCGCGCCCACCGGCGACCCGCTGTACAGCGTGACGCTGCGCAACGTCACCGAGAAGTCCGGCGAGCCTGCCGGCGCTTCCAAGGCCAGCAGCGCCTCGACGACCGCGTCGACGGCCGCATCGACGACGAGCGGTTCCACGGCTTCGAACGCGGCCAAGCCCGCCGCTGCCGCCGGGGCGAAGCCGGCCAACCTGCCGACGACGGGCGGCGGGATGTCGGACATGATGGTCCTCGCCGCCGCCGCGCTGTTGCTCTTCGGCGTCGGCGCGCGACTTCTCGGCGTACGGGCGTAGGGCTCGCCGTTCGGGCGCAGCGGGCGCCACGGGCGAACCGAAACCGATCGACGCCCGCGCCACTGACGGGCGCCGCCGACCCGCGAGTCCATCCGGTCCTTCCAGTCCATCCAGCAGAGGGCGCGCCGCACCGGCGCGCCCTCTGCCTGCCTCTCAAGCACCGCGCTCCGCCCGGCGCCCCCCGGTCGGCGCCGGCTCATGCCCGCCCAGCAACGTCGCCATCGCCCGGGCATCGATCCGCCGTGCCCGCTGGATCGCCCGCCGCGCCCCGAGCGAGCGCCATGCCGTGCCCCAGCCGACGATCTGCCCACGCATCGTCGCCCGCGCCGCCGCGCCCCGCGCGTGCCGCAGCGCACGCGTGAACGTCCGCCCCTCGGCCAGCGCGATGCGCCACGCGTTCCTGGCGGCGAGCGACGCCGGGTAGCACCGCTGGATCGTCCAGGCACGGTTGCGGGCCACGTGGTAGCTGGCCACCGGTCCGCCGCCCGTCGCCGAGAGCTTGTGGTAGACGACGGCGTCCGGCACGAACACGCAGCGCCAGCCGCGCAGCCGCGCCCGCCACGCCAGGTCGACGTCCTCGAAGTAGCTGCCGAAGCGCGCCTCGAAAACGCCGACGTCGTCCAGCATCGCCCGACGGTACGCCGCCGCGGCGCCGCTCGCGCCGAAGACCCAGTGGGCGTCGGCGCCATCGAACTGCCCGCGATCGACCTCCCACACACCGCGGTTCGCCGCCTGTCCGGCACGGTCGACGGTGTCGCCCGTGGTGTGCAGGGTATCCCGTCGATCGAAGAGGCGGACCTTGGAGGTGGCCATGCCGGCGCCCGGCGCCGCCTCGAGTCCCCGCACGAGCGCACCGAGCCACCCCGGCTCGACCTCGGTGTCGTTGTTCAACAGGACGATCACGTCGGCGCGGGCACGATCGATGCCGGCATTCACCGCGCCGGCGAAGCCGATGTTCGTCGGCAGCCAGATCGTTTCGACCGCCGGGTAGGCCGCCAGGCGTTCACGCGTTCCGTCCGTCGAGCCGTTGTCGACGACGATCGTCTCGAACGGCCCGCAGTCCTGACGGCCGAGGCTGTCAAGGCAGACGGTCAAGTGGTGTGCGCCGTTCCAGGTCGGGATGATGACCGAGGCGAACGGCTCCGCCGACGGGACTTCCCGCGCCGTGCTCATGCGTCCCATCGCGCCATCGGAACGGCGCGTGACATCGCGTGCCAGGACAACGGGCCGCCGAGCAGCGCACCGATTCGGGCCGAGGCCTCGAGCGCGAGCACGCCCGCGCCCTGCAGCGCCGCCGGTGCGGGCGGCAGGAGGTCGAAGTGCAGCAGGATGTCGCGGCTGGCCGCACCGACGAACGCCTGCGCCCCCGGCGCGCCGTGCCACGCCCGCGCGACAACCGCGTCGGCGCTGTCGGCCAGGATCAGCTCGTTGATCTCCACCGTGGTCGGCCGACCGGCGGCACCGCCGAGAGGCCAGTGCGCCTCGCAGCCGCGGCTGGGCCGCAGCCAGAGGTCCCCCTGGATGTGGTCGACATCGTAGCCCGCGGTCGGGACGCCGTGCGTCAGCGAGAACGCATTGAGGAGGTCCGCCACGACACCCTGCGACGGAACGCCGTGCGGCGAGCGCGCCCACGCCAGCAGCGCCTCGTGCGGCGGGACGGTTGCGGCCGGCAATCCGACGTCGGCATACGCCGTCCGCCACGCCGCGAACATCGCGTCCGGCGCCGGGGCCGCGGCTGCGGCCGCCCCGGCGCGCGCGAGGGCCTCGCGTGCTGCGGCGGCCGCCCCATCGGTCACGTCGTGGATGCGGCGCATCCGAACGGTCAGCCGAACGAAGTCGGGTACCGGCCCGAAGACGGCACTGTCGATCCGCTCGATCACGACCGCACCCGCGCCGAGGCGTCCCCGACCTCGGCTGCGGCGTCCGGATGTCCGCCGCGTTCGAAGAAGGCGTCGAGTCCGGACTCCCAGGCGGGGAGGCGGATGCCGAGCGCGGCGGCGGCGTGGTTCGCGAGCGGAGCGAATGCCGGCGGACGGGCAAGGCGTGGAAACGCGGTGGCGCGGTCGATGGGGAAGTCCCGCCGGCCGGCCCGGTCGAGCGCGGCGCGCGCGAGGTCCCAGCGGCTGCAGCTGCCCTCGTTCATCAGGTGGTACGTGCCGTACTTGCCCGTCGCGACGAGAGCGAGGATGCCGTCCGCGAGATCATCGCAGAACGTCGGATTGCCGACCTCGTTGTCGACGACGGCCAGTCGGTCGCGCTCGCCCGACAGCGCGAGCATGCGCTGGACGAAGCCGCGCCCGCCGAGGCCGTACAGCCATGCCGTGCGAACGACGAAGTGCGCCGGCTGGACGGCCCGCACGAGGTGTTCGCCGGCCAGCTTGGAAGCACCGTACACGCTGATCGGCGCCGGGAGGTCATCCTCGACGTACGCCGCGCCCTTCCGCCCGTCGAACACGTAGTCCGTGCTGACCTGGACGAACGCGGCCCCCGACGTCGCTGCGCCGCTGGCCGCCCGCCAGGCGCCGACCGCGTTCCCTCCGAACGCCGCCTCCGGCTCGCGCTCGCACCGGTCGACGTCGGTGAACGCGGCGGCGTTGACGACGACGTCGGCCCGCACGGCGGCGACGGCGTCGGAAGCGTCGGCCCGGGTCACGTCGATCCGGGCGCGGGGGGCGGCGACGACGTCGTGGGCGACGGCGCGGCGGGCGATGGCGCGTCCGAGCTGACCATCGGCGCCGAGGATGAGGATGCGCATGCAACGTCCAGTGTGCGGGTGCCGCCGGCGGAGAGCGGCGGGAGCGGGCGGCGGGATTAAGGCAGCGGTGTCGGGCCGCGGTCAAGTCGGTGCGACAGTTTGCGGCCCGATCTGACCGTAACACCGGCCCGATCTCATCCGTCCTCTACCCTTGAAGCCCTGCCCGGCGGTCCCATCCCAGCCGACACCTCCCCCCAACACGACACCGGGGTCGGCCGGGCCGCGATCGAATGGCTCTACACCCAAGGAGGTTCGGATGGCTGCCCTGCCACGGCGTGCCGCATGTCTGGCGCTCGGAATCCTGGCGCTGACGCTCACCACCCCCGCAACGTTCGCGTGGCTCACCGGCGCCGCCGTCGGACCGCGCGCCCCACGCACCGCCCACGCCCGCCCGGCCGCCGACGAGGTGCCGGCGGGCCAGATCGTCGTCCGCGGCCGGATCGATTACATCGACCGTGACATCGAGCGCGCACACGCCGCCGCCGGCGTGCGCGTCGAGATCTGGGACCAGGACAAGGGCTTCCCGGACACGTCGAGCAAGCTCGGCGAGGCGCGAACGGACATCAACGGCTTCTTCGAGAGCCCGCCGCTGCCCAACCAGGACCGCGACGCGCCCGGCGGCGAGGCCGGGATCACGGGCCAGGACATCTTTCTCAAGCTCTTCACGGACAACGGCGATGTCAAACTTCTCCAGCTCGGAACGAGCCGCGAGTTCGTCTGGCAGAGTTACGACCTCGACCGCGAGGACGGAATTCAGCGGAACGTTGCCGACGGGTCCGTCACGATGCCGCGTCTGATCGTCCAGGGAACGACGCGTGACGTGGAGGCCCTCTGGACGTTCGTGAACATGGCCGAGGCATGGTTGTTCATGCAGTCGGCGAGCGGATCGAACCCGGGCAAGGTCACCGGCTACTGGTCCAAGGAGAGCCAGACCGGCCCGCTGTACGATCCGGCCAAGCGCGAGCTCGTCTTCCGCAACGACACGGCCGGCTACTCGGACGTCGTCGTCCAGCACACGGCCTACGCGCTCCTCCACAACATCTACGGCACGCTGCCGGCGGCCTGGACGGCGTGCCTTTCGGGATCCGAAGAGAACATGAAGAACGAGATCGATCCGGCATGCGCGCTGGTACAGGGCTTCGCCACGTTCCTGCCGCTGGCCGTCTACAAAGAAGCGCTCTTCGATTCGCAGGTCCTCCGCCGGCTCGACCTCGATGCGCCCGGGCCGGTGGCGCCGGGTTGGAGCAACGGCGACCGCGTACCCGGCCGAATTGCCGGCGCATTCTGGGATCTGTACGAGGAAGACCAGACCGTCGAGGAGTTCGACACGTTCAACGCGACCTTCGGCGACGTCTGGGAGGTCTTCCGCCAGAAGAACCCGACGACGTTCGCGGAATGGTGGGCGGGCTGGAAGGCGCTCGGCAAGGACAGCTGCGGCGCCGTCGGCAGCCTCTTCCAGAACTCGATCGACTACGCGCGCGGCCTGCGCGTGGCGCCGATCCCCGACGTCGTCCTCGACGAGGACCAGTCGACGGTCATCAACCTCGCTGCGTACGTCACGAACGCCGACTGTCCGCCGGATCGCCTCAAGCTGACGATCATCGATTACGGCGCACCTGAGGCCGGAATCGAGTCGATCGCCGGCACGCTCATGATCAGCGTCACGCCGCAGGCCAACTGGTTCGGCCAGACGACCGTTCGTGTTCTCATCGCCGACGGACCGTCCAAGGTGAACACGACGTTCAAGGTGATCGTGAACTCCGTCAACGACTGCCCGCGGATCACGCCGCGGATCGCCGACCCCGGCTCCGTGCGCTACGGCGAGACGATCACGATCGACCTCGGCACGCACGGTACGGACGTCGAGACCGCGCCGGCGCTCTTGCAGTGGCGGGCGGACATCGAGCCGCAGTACAAGGACCTGATGGTCACCGGCAACGGCACGACGCAGCTCGTGTTCTCGCTGAACTCCTCGATCATCGTGGACTATTCCGCGCTCGTCGACATCGTCCTGCGCGACGCCGACGGTTGCGAGGTGCGCCAGCCGATCGCGCTGAACTGGACGGAGCGACCGAACCAGCCGCCGGTCATCTGGATGGACCGACTGGTGCGCGAGTACCAGGCGCCGGTGAACACGACGATCCACGTCGACCTGAACGGCGTGGCCGGGGATGCCGAGGACGGGCCGGACGGCCTGGAGTGGTTCATCGAGAACTCGGGCGACATCAAGGCCCAGGCGCTGAAGGGGAGCGACAAGCGGTCGTTCGACTTCATCCCGAGCGACGGCTACATCGGCAGCACGTTCCCCGAGCTGGCGGTGAAGGACTCCAAGGGCCTGCAGGCCACGGCAGGCATCACGCTGACGTGGGTCATCACGAACGCCAAGCCCGTCATCCTGCGCAACCTCCTCCTGGGCAAGACCGTCGGCGCGAGCCAGGGCGGCCGCCCCAGCCCTGCCGCGTGCTACCCGCTGGCCAACAAGGCCACGGACGCCGACGATCCGGTATCCAGCCTGCTGTGGTTCCTGCGCGACTACGACGCGGACAACCTGACCGTCACCGGCCAGGGCACGCAGGCCGTGTGTTTGCGCCCCCGCCCCGGCTTCGTCGGTTGCGAGACGGCGCGCTTCCTCGTCCGCGATCCGAAGGGCGGAACGGACAGCCACGAGGTCACGACGTGCTGGCGGGAGATCAAGATCCTGCTGCCCTACACCGTGAAGCCGCCGCAGTCGGCGGCGATGCAGCAGCGCCGCAACGGGCGGTAGCCGCTCGCGCGCGACCGCTTGCGTCCAGCAACGAGCATCCGAGGGGCCGGCCGAGAGGTCGGCCCCTCGTGCGTCATGGTTCGTGCGTCATGTACGGGCATCGGGCATCGGGCCCTGGACGCCGTGCGGCGACCGACCCGCCGATCGTTCAACCCCCGTTAACAGACCGCTCAATCCCGTGTGATATACTGCCGCCGACCCCGCCCCCCCCGCGCCCCGGCCCGCTCGTCCGCCCGGGCGCCCTGCCCCGCCAGGAGCCCGGCCATGCGCCCGACCCGCACCGCGCGACCGCGCCGCCCCGCCGCCGCGCGCGCCCTCGTCGCCGCCGCGTCGCTCGCCGTCCTCGGCGCCGCGCTCCTGCCGCGGAACGACGTCTCCCGCCGCTCCACGGCCCGCGCACAGGGGCCCTCGGCGACGGCGATGAAGGTCTGCGAGATCCAGGGCGACGGCCCGTCGACGATGGCGCCGACATCGACGCTCGTGACGGAAGGCATCGTGACGGCGGCGTTCGTGCGCGTCGAGCCGTTCGGCTTCATGATCGAGGATCCCGGGTGCGACGGACGCGTCGAGACGAGCGATGGGTTGTTCGTCTATGTGCCGAAGGGCGTCGAGGTCAGCGTTGCGGTCGGTCAGCGCGTCCGCGTGACGGGCCGCGCGAAGGAGTACAGCGGGCTGACGGAGCTCCTCGTCGGCGGCCCAACGGCCGTCGAGGTCCTCGGCACGGCGGAGCTGCCGGCGCCCTTCCCGCTGACGCTCTCGACGAACCAAGACCACAACGCGGCCCTCCTGGAGGCCCATGAGGGCATGCGCGTCGCGCTGCCGCCCGTTGCGGCCGTCGGCGGGACGGACGCGCACGGCGAGGTGGCGCTGGTCGATGCGACGGCCGTGATCTCCCACGTCCTGCGACCGGCCGCCGACCCCCGCCTGATCGCGGCCGTGGCGCCGAGCGGGTGGCCGGTCGTGACGCAGGGCGACACGCTCACGGGCGTCGTCGGGCCGCTGCACTACTGGTACGGCAAGTACATCGTGGCGGTCGACGATTGGTCGACGGTCACGGTCACCGCCGGCGGTCGCCGCCCGGCGGCGTTCGCGCCGAGCGCGGCCGGCGAGCTCACGGCCGCCACGTTCAACGTCGAGAACCTGTTCGACGGGGTCGACGATCCGGGCAAGGACGACACCGAGGCGACGTATTTCCCGCGCTCGCAGGCCGAGTACGAACGGCTCGTCGACCGGCGCGCGAAGGCGGTCGCGGAGCGGCTGGGCATGCCCGACATCGTCTCGATCGAGGAGATCGAGCACCTGTCCGTGCTGGCCGACCTGGCCGCGAACCCGCGCCTCGCGGCGGGCGACTACGGCGCCGCGCTCGTCGAGGGCATCGACCCGCGCGGGATCGACGTCGGCGTGCTCTACAACCGGTCGCGGTTGCGGCTGCTCGGCGTCGAACAGCGCCAGAAGTGCATGGACGGCGCCTCGGCCGGACCGGCCGGGCTCAGCCCGTGCACGCTGCCCGGCGGCGCGCCCGGCAAGCAGATCTTCGCCCGCCCACCGCTCGTGGTGCACCTCGGCATCCGCGGCACGGACGGCCGGATCACGGTCGTCGCCAACCACTTCAAGAGCAAGGGCGGCGATGACGGCGAGACGACGGCCACCCGCCTCCTGCAGGCCAAGCACATCGTCGATCTCGTGCGCGCGTACCAGGCGGCATCACCGACGACGCCCGTCTTCGTCATGGGCGACCTGAACGATTTCGAGGACAGCCCGCCGATCCAGGAGCTCGTCGGCAGCGGCCTGCTCACCGATCTGCACGACCGCGTGCCCGCTGAAGCGGACTACACGTTCATCTTCAACGGCACGGCCCAGGTCCTCGACTACATCCTCGTCCCGCCGGCATTCGCGGCGGCCCACGTCACGGACGCCCGCGTGGCCCACTTCAACGTCGACTTCCCGTCCCATCCGCCGCTGGACCGACTCCCTGAGCCTCCCCCGTTCGACACGTCGCGCGTGAGCGATCACGACCCGTTCGTCATCCGCTTCAAGCGCTTCGGCGCGCCGCGGTACGAGCTGTTCCTGCCGGCGCTGCTTCGATCGGCCGAGTTCGATGCGCCGCACGGCGGCGATGGACCGACGGCAACGGTCAGGCCATTCCCGCCGGCCGCCACGCCGACGAGCGCGGGGCAGCCGACGGCACCGCCCGGCACGCCGCCGCCGACCGCCGCGGCGACGGTCGGGCCGACCGTCGGGCCGACAGTCGCGCCGCCCACGGCGACGCCCGCTGCCGGCGGGGTGCCCCGCGCGCCGCTGCGGATCGCGACGCTGTTCTACGACGGCGTCGTACCCGACACCGAGGCCGACGAGTACATCGAGATCGAGAACGTGACGGCGAACGCGATGGCGCTCAGGGGCTGGACGGTCGTCTCGGCGCGCGGCACGGACCAGGTCTTCGCCTTTCCGGCGGCCGCGATGATCGATGCCGGCGCGCGCTGCCGCGTCTACACGAACGAGGACCACCCCGAGCAGCCCTGCGCCTTCAAGTGGGGGAGCGACCAGGGGATCTGGAACAACTCGGGCGACAAGGCGGAGCTGCGCGATCCGGCGGGGGCGCTGATCGACCACAAGTGTTACGGCGGCGCGCCGTGGGGCTTCGCCTGTGCCGGCGCGATGGCGACGCCGCTGCCGTAGCACGCAATCCCCAGCGAATCCGGCCCCCGGCCATCAGGCCCCCAGCAGGACCGCCATCCGCTTCAACGCCCCCAAGTCCCGCTTCCCCGTTCCGAGCACCGGAATCGCCTCGACGGCGTGGAAGTCGACCTGCCTCGGCCGCCAGAGCGTCGGCATTCCGTCGAGCGACGCGAGGAGTTCGTGCGCCGAGACGGGCAGCGCCCCGACATGCAGGACGAGGAGGCGTTCGCCTCGCTTGGCGTCGGGGACGGCGCACACGGCGATCTCGACGGCATCGTCGGGCTGGTTGGCGGCCAGCCAGGACCGGAGCACACCTTCGACATTGTCCAACGGGACCATCTCGCCGCCCACCTTGGCGAAGCGAGCCAGCCGGCCCGTGATCGTGATGACCCCTGCCGGGTCGATCGTGGCGACGTCGCCCGTGTTGTAGCCGCCGTGGATGAACGCGGCCGCCGTGAGGTCGTCGCGGCCGAGGTAGCCCTGCATGCGGGCGGGCGAGCGCGCGACGAGCAGTCCCTCCATGCCGTCCGGCTGGCGGGCGAGCGTGTCGGGATCGACGGTGAAGACCTCGATGCCCGGCAACGGCCAGCCGACCGTCCCCTCGCGTATGGCGCCGGGCCGGTTCCCGGCCACGACCGGCGCGAGTTCGGTGCAGCCGTAGCCCTCGAGGAGCACCGAGTTCGGGTACTGGGCGCGGAACGCGGCGTGCAGCTCGCTCGGGCACTTCTCGGCGCCGACGACGCTGAATCGCAACCGCTTGAACTGCTCGGGCGTCACGCGGCGCATGTAGGACCGGACGAACGTCGGCGTGCTGATCATGTAGCCCGCGCCGCTCTTCTCCGCCATCACGCCGATGCCGGTCGCATCCAGCGGGTCGGGGTGGGCGGCGATCCGGACGCCGTAGCACAGGCACATCCACATCCCCGGCACGAGCCCGAAACTGTGGAACAGCGGCAGCGCCGTGAGCAGCGTCGCACTGTCCGGCGCGATCTCGACGTGCTCGACCATCGCGCCGCAGTTCGCCAGCACCTGCCGGTGCGTCAGCTGGACGCCCTTCGGGTCGCCCGTCGTGCCCGAAGAGAAGATGATCGTCGCCACGTCATCCGGTCGGGCGCGGTCCAGCCAGCGGCTCGGCAGCGCGATGACCTTCAGCATCGCCCACACGACGGCCGGTTTGGACAGTCCGCCCAGCACGTCCTCCGCCAGCACGACCCGACCCGGCAGCTCGGGCTGTCCGAGGCGCTCCAGATAGAGCCGCGACGAGACGATCGTCCGGAGATCCGCCATCTCGACCATCCGGCGGATCTGGACGTCGCCGGCGGTGTGGTTCAGGTTGACGCTCGTGCGCCCGCCCAGCGCGAGGGCGAGGTTGACGACGGCGCCGCCCCGCCCCGGCGGCAGCATCACGCCCACCCGCCGCTCCTCCGGCGCGAGGCCGAGCCTGTCCCGGATCACAAGCGCCGCCGCGGCCAGGCGCAGCCGCGAGATGTCGCCGCGCTGCTCCTGGACGGCCACTCGTCCCCACCGCCAGCGCGCGCGGGCGATCGTCGCGGCGCCGAGCGTTCGGCGGTCGCGCAGGCTCTCGGAGAGGGCTTGCTCGTAGGTCAGGCGGGGCATGTGGCGGCTCCGGGCATACGTGGGAATGGCGGAGGACTCGTCGTCCGTCGAAGGACACGCTTCAGTCGAAGTACACGACGGTGGCGCCGTCGC
>Ga0138256_10001799_pt1 | contig 23103 bp, 21 predicted proteins | sample KNB2016incub_MG_FD_105486 | JGI IMG/M metagenome (GOLD analysis project Ga0138256, IMG submission 105486) | Active sludge microbial communities from wastewater in Klosterneuburg, Austria - KNB2014incub_MG | ecosystem: Engineered > WWTP > Activated sludge > Unclassified | place: Austria... | reverse complement strand
ATGATATGAATAACATTTGACCACTTCTGGAATTTGTTCACACACATTTTTCACATCATAATAATCACTATTTTGTTGCGATAGACCTTTAGAAGTATCTTGATTTAATTGGATAAAAACATGTGCAATTGTCTGATCATTACCATTGTTGAAGAGTTTTGTATCATTGCAAGAAGTCACAATACATTCGCTTTCTTTGGTATCCAAATAGCCAAGAATACCTGAAATTTCAACTGATAACACCAGGATGAATAGCAATGCAGCAATAACAAAACCAGTGATAGTACATGCGTCACACTTCATTGTGCAAAAATCTGCTTGAAATTAGCATATTTATGTATTAATATAATGGTATAAGTAAATACTTTTAAATTCAATTTTTTAATGGATTTAAAGAAATATTTAATAAGTATTATATGGACAAATTAAAAAAACTCCAGAGAGATTATGATGAACTTCAGGAAAAATATAATGATGCTATTAAAGAAATTCAGGATTTGAAAGAACACTTGAAGAAATATACTGCCCCTGAACGCGGAAAGAAGTATTATCAGACACATAAAGAGAAGTTGGTTCAAAAAACCCAAGAACGAAGAAGAGGAGTTAAACCAGATCCTGACAAAGTAAAAGAATATAATAGAAGAGCATATTTAAAAAGAAAAGAGAAGTTGCATTCTAATAATATTATTCAATGAAATTGCGTCTAAAACACTTAAAAGATTTTTATATATAGTATTATATATGAATCCAGAAATTTGGAAAGATATAGAGGGTTATGAGGAAAAGTATCAAGTGTCGAATGAGGGAAACGTTTTAACATTGGATAATAATAAAATACTTGCAAAAAGACTTATCGGTCCAAATCATTATGTTAGATTAAGTAACGACGGTAAAAGACATGAATTTAATGTTGGGGAATTAGTTGCTACTGCATTTGTAATTAACGATGATAAAGAAAATAAGAAATATATAAAACATATTGATGACAATAAATTAAATAATAATTCAAATAATTTGGAATGGGTTAAAAATATAGTTACAATAGATCCAAATAAAAAACTCATTTTCCAATACGATACAAATGGAAATTTAATTAAAACATGGAATAATTTCAGGGAAATATTAGATCAAAATATAAAATATAATAGAAAAGTTATTATATCGTGTATTGGTGAAAGATGTAATTCAGCATATGGATATATTTGGAGATATGAAGATCATACAGATGACGTAAAACCAAAAGAAAAAATATTAGATAATACTAATTTATTACAAAAGGATGATTATGAATTTGATAAAAATATAGAACATTGGAAAGATATTTTCGGATGTGAAGACAAATACAGAATATCTAGCTTTGGTCGTGTTAAATCATTAATAAATGATGTAATACTTGAACAAATTATAAGTGGCGGGTATTATATGGTTTCAATAAAAAATAATCAGGGTATTAAAATAAGTGTTAGAATTAGTATTTTAGTTGCCAAACATTTCATTATAAAACCAATTACAAATGACAAATTAATTGTAGATCATTCTAATAATGACAAACTTAATAATCATGTAGATAATCTAAGATGGTTAACGTATTCTGAAAATACTCGGTCATATATTGATAATTTCAAACCAAAAAAGAAAATTATACAATATGATATGGATAATAATGTTATCAATGAATGGGATAGTGTTGATAAACTATTGGAAAGTAATAAACAATACAGAAGAAAACAAATCCAGTCTTGCTGTCAGAATAAAATAAAAACATCATATGGATATATTTGGAAATATGAAAATAATAACATAGTTGAAGAAATAAAATTAGAAAAAGACGAAATATTTAAATCTATTGGTATTCTAAATAATTGTGATTTTTCGCAGTATGAAGTTTCAAATTACGGAAAAGTTACTAGTAATCATACTAAAAGCGGATATTTGAAATCATCTATTAATACAAATGGATATCCAAAAGTAATGTTGATAGATAAAAATACTAATGAACAATATAATATTAATATTCATATTATCGTTGCAGAATTATTTATAGATGGAAAAACTGACATTAAAAACGTTGTTAATCATATTGATGAAAATAAGACAAATAATTATTATAAAAATTTAGAATGGGTTACAACAAGAGAAAATGTCATTCATTCTAAAGGGGTAAAGATAAATCAAATAGATCCTGAAACTGATGAAATAATTAATACATTTAAATCAGCAACACACGCTGCCGAATATGTTGGTTGCGATACAGGAACCATAATAAGAGTATGTAAAGGCAAAAGGAATCATTGTCGTGGTTATAAATGGCAATATGCTGAATAAATTAATTACATGTTGTCGTATGTTTTTCACATCCAGCCTTTGTTTTAAATTCTTTATTGCACTTCTTACATATTAATTCATTTATTTCTTCTTCGTCTTCCTCACTCTCGTAATCGCTAATAGAATCATCACTTTGAATTTCTTCGACTTCATCATCTGCGCCATCATAATCATTGATGACGCCGAAATGTTTTAGAGCTGCTTCAGCACTTTTTTGTTCCGATCCTTTGATCGAACTGGAGCTTCCTATACCAACAATCTCACCTTCATCTCGATCATGTTTGCGACATTTTACATACATGGTAAAAATTTTGTTGTTACTTTGACCGGACTGATCTAGTTTCTTTACTACTTCATATTGATATGAAGAATGGACTATATCTTAGATACTTATATAAGTACCAATATCCTTATAGTCTCTGAGCTTACTCAATAAAGAGTTTAGTTGCGAATTATCTTATATATTAGATTGTAACATTTAGTACTAATATATTTAAAGATGTTCCCGCAATTTGAATATTTTGCGATTTAATTAATCACTAGCATAAAATTATGCTTTTTTCGGCAACTAGTTTACCGTATTGTGGGTCAGCCCATTTCCTCAAATGGAAATATTGTAACAATCTTTCTTTAAAGTTAGTCTCAGTATGTAATAACAAAGCGAAATCAATTTCCTTTTCTAATAGAGCTACAACAAATTTTCGACAAACATCAAACCCGGCTTCAAGATACAATGCTCCCATAAAAGCCTCAAAAGAATCTTCCAAAATAGCTTTGTTTGTATCTCGTCCGCCATTTAATTCAACATATCTAGATATAATAACATACTCACAAAGACCAATAATTTTAGATAAATTAGCCAATGAGTCACTGTTTTCTATTTTAGTACGTAATTTAGTCATAAAACCTTCTCCTTCTTCTGGATACCTTGTAAATTCATATTCAGCTAAAATGTTATGGAGTGTTGCATCACCCAAAAATTCAAGACGTTCGTATGATTTATTTTGTAATGGTATAGCTTTTGAAAGATCATCTAATGGTTCAATATCATTAGATTGTATTTGATAAGGTTTTGTTTTGTTGTTACTGTAAAACTTTTCATCACGAACTAAATAAGAAAGATGTATCATAGCTTGTTGAAATATTTTTAAATTTTTGATTTTAATGGTTACACCATATTTTTTTAACATACCTTCAACAAAATCAGTTGTAATATATTTATTTTTTTCATTAAGTATATATCGTAAATCATCTCCCATATATGTATATATTCTACTAATAAATCAATTGTTTATATGTTTTTACTAAATCAATTTTTAGACAGATATCCAATCATACTGGAAATAATGGGTTTACCTGAACCATAATGTGTAAATTCAGCAAGATTATCCTTAAATATAATAAATCTTCCCCCACCAGCAGTACCTAGACCAAGATAATATGAATGTACTATTTCTTGATTATTTGAACATAATCCCCCATGAATTCTTGAATTATTATTATCAACTAAACTGCCGTGAATTAAATAATTATTATTATCTTTTATTTCAATTTTATTTCCATCAATAGTAACATGATATTTTATTATATTATTTGATTTAACATAATCTTTATTTGTTAGTGTAAATGTTGGTTGAACTAATTTAGCTTCATATGTTACAGTAAATATATATTTATACATAACATAGGGTGATATTTATAATTAGGCTATTCTCTCGCAAACATATACTTATCACTAAACTGTTTATAGACCATTTTACTTATACTATTTGATGGAATGATATGCTTACCATCATGTATATATTTTTGTTTATTTTCTGGATAATTATTATAATTTTTCTCCGATCTATCTGACATGACAATGCTATCATCCAATCCCCATATATGTAATGTCGGTATTGTAATCTTATCGTACAATATATATTCTGGATCAGTTGGGGAATAGCTACCAATAATAAAGGCAAATTTAAATGAATGAATGTTCATACCTAATAAGATAGTTGTCATAACAGATCCTTGAGAAAATCCAATGATTCCATCAAATGGGCCATTATCTTGGATATATTGTTTGATTTTACTAACTGATTCTTCAATACCATAATATTTTTTTGCACCAAAGAATGCTTCTAAATCATCACTTCCAACAGTAAACCAGGCATAACCTTGCTCTTTTTTGAAATTAGTAACTTGATGCGGACCCATAACAAAATGTAATTCTGCTTTATATTGCTGATATAACATTTTATCGATACCAGAAAAAGTAGATTTCATGGATTGTTCATGCTGACCATAACCATGCAAACACAAGATTTTCATGTTATATTAATTAAACATAATCAATATCATCTTTAAGCCATTCAATTATCAATTTTCTTCTCCAATGTCCTCGTCCTCATCTTCAATATCTGGTTTCTTGAATGATTTTAATAACTCGGGATTTTGGATATATTTAGTGACTTTAAGATTGATAGGTTTATTAATAGGATTGCCAGATGTATTAGCAAATTTATAATCTGGTGGATCTTTTGGATTAAGAGGATCATATTTAAACACAACTAACTTACCTTCTTTATATTTCTTATCCCGTAATAATCTTGTTTCTCTTCCAGGCTCCATTGTTGATCCAGTACAATCCGGAATGAATGTTTTGAAAGGGGATTCATCCAATAAAGTTAATTTGTTTTTCTTTAAATAATAGTTTCGCATTTCAACCAAATGAGATGTCATAATATTATGATAATGTTGTTTTTCTTCAACTCCTGCTACTTTTGATCTAAAAGCCGCAATTAAATTCATTAAAAATATAACATCAAAACTACCATATTGTAGATAATCTTTACCTTTCTCAACTTTAATTGACGGCATGCATCTATTATTATGGGAAATGATATGGAGAATCGGAATTTCTATTTTATCATCTATATAATAAACCACTGTGCCATAACCAGTAAACATCCATAAAGGATAAAATTCGGTATATTGTATTTTGTCTTTATATTCTTTTTTAAGATTAATAATCAAGTTAGCAGTATCGGGAATATAATTGGTAGAAATAATTTGCCAAAATGGATTTTCAATTGGTTTATATTTCTTCCCTAAAGCTTTATCTTTCATAATTCCTGATTGTTCAAGAAGGTGATTGTAAGCATACTGACCAACAACAAGAAAATTGTCTTTATTTTTAAGTTCATTGTAAAGATGTTTATTGATCTTATCTATAATTTCAATTTGATTCTTTGGAACATTATAAGCATTATTTAATTCCTTAGTTGCTTTATTAAATGGATAATGTTTTTGTAGTTTATAGAGCCGTGGAAATATTTTTTCCCATCTAAATGAACTGAAATATGGATCAGTTATCATTCTATAAAAATCAATATAAGTAAAAGAGGGATGAGTATAGTTAATTCCTTCAAATTCGATAAAAGGAATTTTATGATAGATATTTTTGGGAACATATGAAATATCACATACATTTTGAAAATTGACAAAAATAGAATAGGTTTCTTTATGCAGTGCCTCTTTGCCTTCGATATGTTTATGACCATTTTTATGTAAGAGATCACATAAATTTTTGATATCTAACAATGGTTCTGGAGAATAACAATCAATATCTGGTATTTGATTTTCTGGATAAAAAGCATCATCTGGATTTTTGAGAACAATTGATTTATTTTGAGCAAATCCGCCATAAACTTTTCTCTTTTTTTCCTTAATATAATCTAAAATAATTTTATCAGCATCCAATAACTCTTTTCTTGTTGGTTCAAAAATATCTAATTTATTTTCTTCGATTGTATCGATAACATCACCAATATTTTCGTTGACTAAATCCAAATCATCAATAGTATATAATTCCATTTATATAATTAATATGATAATAAAATTTGTCATAGTGAGATTATTATTCATTAAAAAAATTTGATAAAATGATTTAAATAGATGGTAAGATAATATTAATATCCAATTATATGAGTACAGATGATAATTTTATACAGGATATGATTGATGATAAAATAAAATATGCTAATGATATCAATAAATTAGAATATTTGTCAGATCAAATCAAGAATATTGATAAAGAATATATTCTATTTCTTGATAAAGCGGTTGAACGATCTAACACAATTTCAAAATTCATTGCCATATTAAAAGATATTGATACTGCTATTAAAATAGAAGCTGGTATTTTTGAATTTACAATCATTTACACTTATACAAAAAATTATATCATGACTATTATGCCTTCTATTTATAATGATAAAGTATATGATATTCTATGTAATCTTGATCCAAAAGATCCAATAGATAATAAAACATTATTAAAAGATATTAAGAGTAATAAAATTAATCCACAAATTATCGCCTTCTTACGTCCACAAGATATTCATCCAGAAAGATGGGAAACTATTATTAGCAAAATCAATCTGAAAGAGGAAAAGAAGAAGAACATGGCGACAACTGATCTTTACCAATGCTATAAGTGCAAGGAACGCAAGTGCAGTATGATTGAGTTGCAATTGAGGGGTCTAGATGAACCTAAATGTTATGGGTTCCAAAGCATAATTATGTTAATCATATGCTAATCATATATTAAATATATGGTGACATTAACAAATTGCATAAAAATCCTGAGATAACAAATACTAATGTTATGAGTTTGTTATTTGGATAATAAGCAGCCAAGACAATTTAAATTGTTGCAGTTCAACGACTATAAGTTAATGGGCTTATCATTTTTGCGTGTCAAAAATACAAGTTTAAGATATAGTCTACACTTTTTATAAATAAAAAGTATAATGGATGACAAGAATTATTACCTGTTTAGTATGTGGTAATGTAATGAGGAAGAATTAAAATTTGATTTATTTATTTAATAACATCATATCATTGAATTATTTATTATGATATGTCAAGATTTGTATGGGCAAAACCTAATTCATTAACTCATATAAATGAGTTTATCAAATGGTTATCTGAAGAGACATCAGAAAACTATTATTTATATCGGTTGTGTTGTCAAAGAAATCAATTGGAATTACCAAATGAATTATGGAAATATATATTACATCATACAAGTGACAATATTCTATTTGACACAACAAAAATTTTATATTGGTTTGATCTTTATAGTCGAGCTACTATTCAACAACAACGAAATCCAATCATTATTTATGACAAATGGGAAGAAGCATTACAATTATCAAAAACAGATACACCTATTGACATAATATATGTTACAATAAATGTTCCAGTTAAACTTAAGGAATTAAAAACAGATAAATCATATGGTATGTGGTACGAAGCTATTATACCAGTTGGTGCTGCTTATACAGCGATTGATTTGATATTAGGTATTGAGAATAATGATTCAATAACAAAAATATTATTTCAGCATTATTTTTATATTACAAATATAGACGATGAGGAAATGCAGATTCCAACTAAATTTACATTAATTGATCATCATAATACTACAAAATCATATCTAACATTAAAACAATATATGCCAATTTCATCTTACTCCGCTCCCTATAACAATATCACATTGTATATAAAAAGTAATGATGTAATTGATTCAGTTAATGTCTTGTGTGGGTATATGAATGATAGGATTCGACACGAATTAGGTAATTATTATTCAGACATGTCAGATATGAAGAGAAAACCGTTTACATATAAGAGATGTAAGTATAATGATGGTTGTATTTGGACACAATAAAAATTGAATAATAATCTCATTAAGTTCTTTATTATCTGGTATCAATTGTTACAACTAACACTATGGACAAGATCGTCTTATCCAAAGAGATTCAACAACCTTATCTGGATTGGATTAAGTCTGGTGAAAAGGTATATGAAGGAAGATTGAAAACTAAAATTGAAGAATGGGGGTTGAAGATTGGAAGAAGAATTAAATTTTATGATAAGGAGAATCCTGATTCGTGGGTTTTGATTGACGTTACTAGTCTACCAACATTTGCTGATTTTGGTACCGCATATGATGTTTTGGGTTCTGAATTAATACCACATAAAACAAAGAATGAAGTTATTAAACTTTATAATGATTTGTTTCATAATTCTGATGAAAAGATTAATGATACAGAACCATCACAAATGATAAAAGATAAGGGTGTCATTGCATTTGGAATGAGAGTTATTACAATGAGACCATTATTACAATAATGTTTATTTATTAATATATAAAAATTTGATAAAATTTAATCATAATCATTTAACCATATAAATTGTTATTAAATGAAATGCAATCTTTGTTTAGAAGACAATATTGACCAGAAACATATGGATGAATGTCTTAAAAAACAAATCATTCAATACAAGTCCTTATCTAATTCGAAAAGTCTATCAGACGATCAATATGGAATAAAAGAGTTAACTCCTAAGCAAATAAAGGCTTTAACTTATTGTAAAAAGAAATCAAAAGTTTTTTCAAATAATGTATATGGAAATTTATTAATTAGTTTTATTAATAAAGGATTATCAGAAGATGAGTTAAAACAGACTTTGAATTATATTAAAGATAAAGCCCAAATCACAATTAATTTTAAAATGGAAATCTTGGGGAAGGCATTAAGCGAAGACATTAAATATAAATCAACATTTGAAGTTAATAATATTAAAGAATTTTCTGCTAGACAACAATGGGAAGATAAATTATTCAATAGAATATATGATAAAGATACAGAACCATTTGAAAGAGTCAAGTACGGAGCATTAAACATTTTGGATCATCCATGTGGTTTAGAAATTTGTAAATGTTATGGCGATTCTTTCATAGTTTTAAAAAGTCATATTAAACAAAGAGCCACTTTCACATTAGGTGATTCATCAAAAATGGAAATTCATTTGTGCATGGCGGATAACTTTTGTAATATCTTACTGTATCTTGATGATGTTAATCTATTAAATGATGTTATTAATGTAGCAACTGGTAAAACAAAATTCGGTAATTATATGGGGGAATATATTGAATGCCAGATCCATGGTAATATATTATATCATAGAGATGTTGAAAAAATATGTATTAATAGTAGACATAAGACTGATTCGGCTATGGTACATTATCTGGAAGAATTTCGATTGATGAATAAAGTGCCATATGAGTGGATATGAGTGGATATGAATTAGTTTATTAGAATAACTTTTTTTCTGTTAAAAATTTAATAAAATCAATTAGCTTATCCGAAGTATTTATTTCATTGATATTAATATGATCAGCCAATGGTTTAAATATTTGTTTTAACAATTCTTTATTATCATCTGATATTGTATCATAATCTGAAATAATTCTATTAAAACTGATACCGGACATAAAATTAATTACTTCAGATATTCCTTTATCTTTATATATCTCATATAATTTATTTCCCAAAGTCTTAACAAACGATTTGATTGTTGTTGTAATTTCATTTGTATCTAATAACCACGACGGTTGTTTATTTTGAAGATTTTTTGTTATAAAATTTTTAATCGTATTAGTTTTAGGAATATTTTTTTCTGGTAATCTGAATAACAACCTATAAGGATCTTGTAATTGAATAACCAAAAATTGTGCAATTAATTTATTATTCTTTGAAAACTTATTGATGAATTTAATTAATTCGGAACTTAATGTGCCTTTATCAAAATTATTTCCCGGATCATATAAACCATTTTTATGGGGATGAACAATGACATGAATTTTTTCAATCATTTTTTTTAAAATATCAAAATCAAATGGTTCTCCTGTTGATTGGTATGTTAAAAAACTTTTTGCGAACATATAAATATATTTTAAATTGTATTCGTGTACTTTTATTTTCATAGTAGTCATTGGTATTTCTAATTTAGAATAAGTATCAACATCTAAAACTGATATTTCAAACATAGCTCCTTCGCCAAGTAATAATGGTTTTCTTGTTTGATATAAGATAAACGTTTTTGCCCGGGGTACTAGCTTGTATTTATTTGCAATTTTATCTAACTTTTCCCGGTATTCAGGAGTGATTTTTTGTTTAGAATACGCAGCAAAATCCCAATCTTTCATTAAATTTAGTTTAAGAAATTCGTCGAATTTCTTTTTAAATTCTGCATCATTATCTTTATATTTATCATAAATCATTTTTAGTATTGATAAACCAATAACATTACCTCCTTTAATATATACACTAAAATTTTCATTATCTATAATGTCTTTTATGAATAATGAAAATTTCATTGTTTCGCTTTTAATATTTGATTTAATTAAATGATGATTAATATATTTTGTTTCACAATCATTTACACAACTATTTTTTGATTTATACTTTCCAGTAACATTGGAAACACAGATTTCATTAAACTTGTTTGATGGCTTACAATCATATCTTTCATCTGACTGTCGGCGCTTGCCACCATTTAAACTTAAGTATTTGGCCTTATATTTTAAATATTTTTTATAATATGTTTCATCATTGGGTATTGATTCCATTAATATAATATTACATTTTTATTCATAAAATAATATTAGTTTATTACATCAATTCATCAAATGCGGCATCAATAACCCATTTCTTAAGTGGATTGAAGGATCCATCTTCTTTGATAGCATTAAATTTGAGATAATCGACTGCTCCTGGTGTATAATTATATTTAGTTTTGAAATATTTACGATAATCTTCATCATTATTAACATATTCATAATCTGGATTTCTGTATGCATCCTCTGGATAATTGTTAAAGTTTCTTCCTGGTTGGAACATACGATCGGTCACTGGTTTAGCACCAAAATGATTAGTCATAGTATCTTTCTTTTGTAGATTAATCTGGAAAACATCCTTCCATTTATCAATAGTGCCATTATATTTAACAGCATCGACTTTCTCATGTTCATTAAGAATTGTACCGAAACCGCGCATTCTGTATTTGTTTATAATATCAATTGGATCACGAATACCTGCAAAATATTTATAATCAATATTGGTAAATGTCATGAGAGCAGAAACACATGATGGTAATAGATAGACATTATCACCATTATAATATCCTCTAACACATGGAAGATGGAATTTTGCGACACATGAAAAATAATCTTCATAATGTACTCTAAATGCTTCGATACTGTGGAGCATATGAGGAGATTTAATCTTGAATTTTAGAGATTCTGAAATTTTGAGAACAAGAATATTTTTGTCTTGTGGTACCTTACGATCATTTGGTAGAATATCATTTAGGTAAACATAAGTGCTACTATCATTTTCATATTGAATATCTTTGTTATTTTCATAATCAGTAACAATAACATTTAAATCATCAACTGATGAAATTTTGTAGAAATTTTCGTAAAGTGGATTGTTTTTATATTCCTTGCGATATTTGTTATTAGATAATCTCTTGTAATTAAAATATTCTTCATAAAGTCTTTCTTTGATATTAGGAGAGTTAATGTTTTTAATCACATCATCTGGTTTACCAAAATCACCAAGACATTCTTCAATAAATTTGACATTCAATATTAAACCTAATGTTTTGATTGGTTCTATAATGACAGTTTCGCCGGCATCTTTACCATACAATGAAGTCAAATTTTTCTTAATAACTGTTATAAGCTTTGAAATATTATCCATAAATTCGAAAATTGATTTACTATTGCACATGATATCAATGTCTGATTCATTATAGTATTCTGAGAAATATCTTGCCATCTTATCTATATAAGACATTTCATTTGTTGTAATAGTATCCATTAATGGACTTCGTTTTTGAGAACAAGCCGGAATGATACTTCCACTAATTGCGAAATGTTTCCATTTAGTTGTTCCTTCTACTGTTTCAAGTCCATCAAACAGATTTTTATCACCTTTACCTGTCGTAAAAATATTAAACTTTGTCGTAAAATCATTAAGAGTACTAATACCGTAATCTTTATAATTAGCAATCATCTTAATACCAAATAGGTTTTTGGTAGCCCCAAACACTTTTTTATCTACTGGTAAAACACAATAGGGGTTCATAAGAATATTTTCTTCACAATATGGGAAAAATGGTAATTTATTTGCAGTATTAATATCGAACACATAACGACTAGTATTTTTGGTTCTTGTTTTTACAATACATTCTTCAGTATACATATAAGCCCATGCATATCCAAAGAGATAATTATATAAAACGATTAATTTACTTTCGAATAATGGTTTCATTTTGTCTAATACTGTTTGATTATTTAGAACAAGATGGCAATATTGTTTAGAAAGTAGTAATGAATTGAACATACTAAATAATAATTTATTGTCAGTGATTGAATTAAATAACTCTGTTATTTGTTCTTTTGTAATCATTAACGGATCATTATTAATTCTGTATAATTTATATGTAGAACCTTCTACTTTCACAACTGAAGAAACATCTGTATATTGTTGTTTTTGATATATTTGTTTAAATTTAAGATTATTATCGTAATTATTAATTTTTTCAAATATATTTTTAATAGCTTTATCATTAATTTTACTGTTATCGCCAAAAATAATATTTTTCCCATCAGGTGTAACAATATCTTTAATACGGAATCTTCTATCACTGAATTTAGTTGTCATGTTGATATTACAATTATAGGGGTTAAGCCAATATTGCGAATCCTTTAGATCGCTAAGTATTTGTGTCAAACGATTAGTAATAATTGTTCTGTAAGAATCACAATTAAAGTATTTATACAAAACACCCCCAGTAATGATCGTACTAACATCATGCTGTGACTCATACATAAGAGAATATAATTGGATTATTTTTTCATCCAATTCAAATAATGGTATTATAATCTCATCATTGTCCAACATAATGTTTTTAGAATTAAAATTGACTAAGAATGGTCTATCAATTAATAACGCAGTTTGTCTATGATATTTATTTTTTAACATTTTTACACTTACTGGTACAAGTGTAAAATAGTTTGTTAATATTTGCATTTCGGTTTCTTTGATAACATTTTGATATACTTGTAGGAGTATATGTTGTTCGGCTTTAATCCCTTCCTTTAGACAAAATGCAAGTGCTCGTTTATATTTGCCGAATAATTCTAATTCAGTCATTTTCATAACTGTTGAATTATTTCTACCAACATAAAATGGGTTATAAACATAACCATGATCTAACTTGTTTATATTTTCTTGATTATCTGATTTTTGCGTAACAGTTCCAAAAAAGTCGTCATCCAGCTCTGCATTTACATAAACAGGGATAGATTGTGTACCATAATCTAGATCGTTGTCCATAGTATCTTAAATAAATAAACATATGTTCTTTTATTGCATTATATTAGCTTTTCAACTTTTTATAGTAATATTTTACTCATCATTATCGCTATCAGTTTCTTCTAAATAATTATAAACATCATTACTCTTAGTTATATAATTTTCAGTAACACATCTGGTCATACATTGCGAAAACATTTGGTCGGTCAATTGAAAAGGTAATTGTGTTTTAATTTTGTCAAATATATTTTGGTATGTTATATCTTTATTATGCTTGATACATCTAATAATGGATGCTTGAGTAATATTTTCACGTCCAATTGCAAATTTATCTTGAATTTCCACTGTATCTGTTTTATTTAGATCAGGTGTAGTTACGAATGATAGATTTGTTTCATCTTTCTTAAAATTAGGATTAATATAAAATTCCATAGTTGGATCTTTTGGATCCTTGGTAATATCTCTTGTCAAAATACCAACACGAATAAAGGTATTAAGAGTTTCTCCTAATGTTTTCAATGATATGTTTAAATTAGTTGCAAGTTGATGCGCTGTTAGCTTTTTATTATTAACGAATTGCATTAAAAGTAACATTTGAGGTGTAGTTAATTGTAACAAATATTCTACATTATTAATTGTTAATTTAACAATGGCTGTGCCATAATTGAATTTCCAAACAATTTCGCGATTTGGATATTTGTAATTATAGAATTTATTATATATTTCTATATATGCATCTAATTCCGGAACGGAAGCTGTGTTATATTTGATAATACTATTATTGTTATCTAAACTTTGAGTCCATGCAAAATATCTAAATAAGTATGCATGGACTTTTTTATGATCCAAATTTTTTACATTTTTAAATTTATTTGAACCAATTTCAATATTTAGTTTATTGTATGCATCAGTATCAAGTTTGTAGTTTTTAAGATCCTCAATTTTATAGAGCATATTTTGAATTATTTTATTATCAGATGGTCTTTGGAAATTGAGAATAAAACTTGATTCTGTTTCAAAATTACATTTTGGCATCAACAATCTTGTTTCTAAAAATTTTTCATAATACATATTAAACATATCCTTTTCTAAGAAGTATTTTGTTATAATGCCAATGATTTCTTTTATATTCGGATATGCAGTCGTATTGTTATTAACAATGTTTAGATGAATATAATGTGTTAATTTTTTTACAAATTCTTGATTTGATCCTAATGTAATCAAAAATAATTTATTTAGGTCATTATTGAAAAGTGTATCCTTTTTTTCCTTTGCAATGAAACTTAGTTTGATATAAAAGGTATACATCTTGCATAATTTAATAATAGTATCTATTTCTGTTGTATTAATTTCAACTAATTTAGTCAATACTTCGTATAAATAGAGACTATTGTATTTTTGATTGATAACATTTTTATAAAAACTGTAATTTCTTACAAGATTAATATGTGAATATTTATTATTATTATTAACAAGGACATTCCTGTCAAAATATACAAGATATTGACTTAATAATAATGCGGATGAATAATATTGTTGATACAGTTTAATGAATCCATCTAATGTAAAATTAGTTTCTTGTATTTGTAGTAAGATGTCCGAATGGAGGTCCTTTGTAACTTCATCAAATATTTCGATTATAGTATTATCTACTGCTTGCGGATTTTTGTTTACCAGATTAAAGATTAGATTATGAAACAAGACAATATTAAAATCATTATTACCTTTTAAAATATTTTTACATATTTGCTTAAACATATCCATACGATTATCTATTTGATTTTGAGATATAAAATGCATGAGTGAATTATTAAGAGTATTATATGTGATTGTTCCAAAATTATTATACAAAGATGTATTAGATTGATCAAGAACTTCGGTCATTTGTATATTTTGAATATAAAGGAATAATTATATATTTAATATGAAAATCAATTTTTTTAATAAAATTTGACATTAAAATAATATAAATAATATGGTATTATATCAAATATAATCAATATGAACATAGATATATTTCAAGTGAATAAATTATGTCAACAGACATATAAGATAATAAGTCCATTAATTAAAAATACTTTTAAAAAAATATTGACTGAAACAGAAATCGTATACATATATAAAAATTTACAATTGATAATTGACAAATCTGGTAATAAAAAATGTTACGAAATTGCATCCAAAGAAGTTAAAAATATAAATGATAAATTTATAACTCATAATTATTATTTAAAAGATATACCATTTGCATTATTTCCGATGTTAGATAAATACAATGATCAATATGAAAGAACAATTGATAAATATATATACAAGGATATTGAATTTATGATTATAAGAGAAAATGACACATTATATTTTAAAGTAAAAGATGATGTTAATTTAAACAAAATTATAAAAGAAATCGCTTAACGATATAATAGAGTGTTGCTAATATGATACCATATATAATAACTCCTGTTAATAATACTTTTCCTTCTACGTCTGGATTTATTTGTTTAATGTATGTACCGATTGTTTCTCTGACAACTGGTTGGGATAACAAAACAAATAAGACTACAATAATTAATGGATCTTTCAAGCCTTCTGGTATATAAGAGGTAATATTAAACTTATCTTTTGACTCTTCGGTATTATCATTCATAATAATTTGTTCTGGCAAATTTTCATTCAAATCTTTAGCTAGTTCCTCAATATCTGATAAATCCTGTTTGACGAATCGAGGTTTACCATGATTATTATAATAAGGTTCGTGTTGTATTTGATGCATTTGATGAGCAGCATTATGACCTTGTTCAAATTGAAGATTCTGACCTTCTCCGTAGTTTGTTTGTGCCATTTCTTGTAAAGAATTAATAGACGTTCCTTCCATTTATTTTATAATATATAATATTAGAATAGAATTTAATTTATATTAGAATTTATACTTGCTTTGTTAATTAAACATTCTCTTTTATGATTGTGCCAATCTGCGTTTTGACATGTTGTATCGTGATATTTCATTCTATAGCATCCTGAACACGAAAGATATTTATTATTTTCGAATGGCTTAGAACAGGAATGACATATATCTTTATATTGTTTATATCTATTACCTAAAACAATATATTTATTGTAGGCAACTGGTAAATTATTAATTTTTACATCATTTTCTTGTTCATCTTCTTTTAATTTTCTATATTCTAGAGGTCCTTCCGCAAGTTTTATTAATTTGTTAAATATATCATTTGTTAAATCAAGATATTCATATGTTGTTTTTGTTGCTAATAAAATATCACCATTAAGCTTATGTTCGCCAATTAACTTTGTTGCTCTCTTATTTACAGTATTATTACTTGTATTTTTAAGAAAGAGTGATAATGTAAATCCAAACATTTCAATATCAATATATCTATATTCGTCTGATTTAGAACCTTTATCATATTCAAGAGGGGTTTGTAAAAAATCATATTCAACTATACTTTTAGTATCATCGCAACTAATAAATAATCCTTTATGTACAAATTTTCTATAAATAATTTCTATCAGAGTTTGCGCATCAATATTGTCAGGAGAACATGTACAATTTTCTTCTATTTTCGAATTAAGAACGACACATGTACCGTATATTTTTTCACCACATAAATATCCGGCAAGTTTATTAATATTCGAATCGTGTTTATTTGGATGTGTCTCTGGAGCTAAAAAACATATCTGGTAGATATTTTTATCAGTTTCATGACAAACTACCGTATCGCCGTGTAAATCTGTATTGTGGATCATTCCAATGTTTGTAATAATTGCATCCATCATATGTTCAAACGAGACTGTTTGTACTGTAATAAATTGTTTTAAATCATTACCAAATTGTGTTAAATTATTTAGATGCTTGTCTTCGTTAAATTCGAAAGTATTTGGGTTAATAATGATAATAGATATGTTCATATTATTATCATATCATTAATTATTTAAGTATTTTATAATTATTTATTCTTATGTTATAATATAAGATGTATTCTTCATTAGATAATAAAGATATAATGATATTTGTATTGATATTTTTAATTAGTATATTGATCATTATATTAGTAGTATTACAATTGTATCAGGCATATCAATTAGAAGCTTATCATCAAATTCAAAATAAAAAGGTACCTGACAATGTTCTATATGAATCTCCTGGATTAATTCAATCATATGATCCAATTAACATGGATATAGTTAAACAATATGATTATCATAAATCATTCGACCCGTTAGAAGATCCAACTAGAAGGGTTCCGCGACATGAAATTCCGCCGATTGCATTACAATATTCTCTTGATATTCCAACAAGAGGTTATCCTGATAATTACAATCAATATGGTGTATTAGTTAAAGAAAGTGAACATGATCATAAAGAGAATAATAATCAAAACCAAATTATTAGATTATTTGGAAGGCAAACATATCCTGGATCAAATCAATATGAATATTATACGATGATTACAAGCGGTAATGATTTAATTAAAATACCAATTTATAACAAAAGAAGAAATGAATTATATGAAGATGATATAATTTACATTAAAGAGCTTAATAATAAATATAGGGTTCAATTGTATAAATATGATGCGCCACGATACTATCCATAAATATTTTGTAATGATTATTTTTAACAGTTTTTATTCTTTCAACAAAAAGTAATACCACGAAATTGAATCTGGTGTTATATTTTTTAATATTTTTGCTTTTTGTTTAGCTGTTTCATGGACAATGTCGTGTTTTTCTCTTGTTAATTGAAAAATCATTGGGGACTTCGATAGATATGACGCAATTGATGTATGAATATTTAATTGAATTGGATCGGAAATTATAAATCTAGACGTGATAAGTTCTGATTTCAAAAATTTATCTTCATTTAATGATAAATCTAATCCATAATTTAGTATTTTGCGTGATAAATAAACTTCATTTTTATAGAGAGAAGGTATTGCCCATCCCCATACCCATAAATGACTTGAATTATCATAAAATCCCAATACTTCATATTTGGATTGGAATATTATTTTATCATCATTATCGTAGAATTTAATAATACCATGATTAGTATCATTATCTGATCGTTCAATTGCAAAATATTTAAATTTATCATACATATTTCCATATTTTTCACTATTAGTATCATAATATGAAAGAGCCATTTTTATTAATTCTTTAACTTTATCAATCATGTATTATAATATAGTTGTAGATATTTTATAACTTTCTTTTTTCTAAAATATCCTTAATTGAAAGCGCTGTTTTATGTGTCTTATACTCTCTTTTTGTTTTGTCGCTAATTGGTTTCTCTTTAGTTTTATCTTTAACTTCTGAACATAAATATATAGGGGGAAATCCACCTGTTGGTTTATCATTAGATCCTCCAGATTGTGTATATTTATATTCATAATCATTATATTCATAACTATCAGTATCTAATGAGTGATTTCTAAAAATATCTATTGTATTCATTGATTATAATAGTATAAACGAAAAAAAATAAATTTAAATTTGTTTGTGGTAGCTAAAGCGATCTATGTCATTACTGACATTAGTTAGTTTTCGAAATCCAAAGTTAATGAAATGTGTTTTTTTTGTTTGGTTTGTTTGGCTTGTTTGGTTTGTTTTTTTGTAATTGTTTCTTTGGTTTCGTTTAATTCTTTGTTTTTTGTATATTTAAATTTTTGTAAATGTGTTACATTACAACATTTTCCTTTATTTTCACATGAATATTTAAGGTATTCGTCGTTTGCAAGATCGCCAATAAAGTTAATGTATAATAATCGATGTAATGCAATTTTTTTACCTTTGAAATAGAAATTAATATAAACACCTTTATTTACATTTTCGACATTTGTAATGTATCCGTTCCATAAGGTGCATACATTTTCATCAAAAATATTGCTATCAATGTATTTACATAATCGTTTCATATCGTTGTAACGTAATTTTTTCGTAATTGGGACATCTTTTCTTTGTTTTTCTAATAGTGTGACTAGCAATTCTTTTTTCATCTGTGTCCCTAATAATTATTGATATTTTAATATTTTTACTTGTAGTAGATTACCTCCACTGACATTGGTATATTAGATGTTGAAAGGCTTGCATATCTTATATGTATATATTTGTTAAGATTAATTATATCTTTATATTTATCATATTTTTTATCATTTATATCTGAATTTGTTATGAACTTGTCATATATGATATTTTTATCAAATATATAAATAATTGTATTATATTGATCATAAACTATTATAGGTATTCCGTATTTTTTGTTTAAAATATATAATTCAACTACACCAGTTGTTTTCATCACCTCTTGATTTAATTTGTGTATATATCTATCAATAAAACTCTTTTTATTAATATCCATATAATTTTTCAAATTAGTAATTATATCAGTATAATTATTTTTCTCTGTTATCCAATCAATAATAACACCTCTAAAGAAATTTGCCATGTCTGTTTGAATATTGTTATAATATCCTAAATTTCTAGTAGTAAGATCATAATATGTATGTTTAATCCAATTATAAGCATTTGCATATGCTCTTAATAGTGAAATGTTATTTGGTATTATGGATTGAATAAAGAAATCAGCATGACTCTTTAGAGTATGATTCATATTTAAATCTTTTAGGTCATTATCATTTGTTTTAATTAATTTCTTTTTTCCAATTATTGGGAGATTGTCTTTGCCGAAAAGTTCATGTAAAGCCTTATTAATAGCAATATTCGAACTTTTGATTATCTTTTGATTATCTCTTTCTTTATAGTTATTATAATCAACAATATCTGAAACGAAGTAATTATCTCGTTGTAATAGTTCTGCTGCTTTATGATCATTATTAATGAATTCCTCGCTTACTTTATTGACAAAAGTAATGATTAAATCACGTGTTAATGCGAAGTTACATTCGTCATAAGCCCAATGACAATGTTTGTTATTAAAACATTCTTCTTTTGATTTATGAATATAACACATTTCTCTATCATTATTTATTTCGTAATTAGTCAAATTTGGCCGTTTATTTATGACGTGTAATAATCTATCATGTTTTCCACCATCTTGTTTTTCACCATCTTGTTTTTCACCATCTTGTTTTGGTGTTGACATTTTATCATATAATTTCTTTAAATTTTTATCAATAAGACGGAATAATAAGCCTTTAATTATATTTCTCTTAAATGCTTTGTCTGTTTTTTGATCGGATACAATTTTGATAATTTTATTTTTAATTATTTCATTGGATGGTTTATTAAGATAATGACTTAAATGTAATCTAAATAATTCATATGATTCGATTTCATATTTATTCATTGCCATTGTACTAATACGATCATCAATCTTAAAATTATCTTTACCTTTTGCAATGTCAATATCAATGTAATCATACATTTGTTTATATTCTGTTATAAATCCTTTTTTGGTAATAATATCCATATTTACAAATATTGGTGTAATTGGTACTAATTCATATAATTCTGTCATAATACCAACAATATTAACATCATCTTTTCTCTTAATGTCATAATAAATACCAATCGGTTTGACTTTGATATTATCATTTGCCAATTCATTAAATCTATCAAGAGTTTCATCAAATGATTGTATTTTATTAGTAATTGTTTTGATAATCGGTAAATCATAAATTGATCCAGATTGTTTAACTGGAATAACTGTTGAATTTTTAGTAATAATATATTTACATTTATTACGCGTATCAACCATTTGAGAGTGTGGTATATATTTGTCTTTGTTAAGTTGTATTAATTGTTTATAGATTATTTTTGCATTTATATGATTAACATCATCACCTATAATATCGGTTTCGCACCCTCTTTTATAAAAATCATAAATATGGTTAATTATATTATCATTCTTAATTTCGTATTTAAATATTTTATTAATTACAAAGTTTACATCAGTTTTATTTTTCTTTATATTGATAATTGGATTATAATTTTTATTTTCCTTGAGTAGGATAATATTATCTCTATTAATATCTTTAATATTATCGATTTCTTCGATATTTTGGCACATTGTAATGAAATCATCTTTAATATTTTCTTTTTCTAATGTTTTTTTAATGATAGTCGTTTCTTTTTTGAATATAATAATATTTAATCCATTCGGAGTAATTACACCAGGTATGGTCATAATATGATTGATAGCCTCAAATTTAATACCAGAACTATTTTGTATAAACTCGATATATTTATCACGTTTACCAAAACTAGTTTTAATATCACCATTATTTAATGCTGTAAAAAGCATATCATTTTTATCCTTTGTTAAACTTGAAATAATTTTATTTTTTAATTCACTTAATTCCATGTCAAGAGCTGCTGCACAACTATTTAAGAAATTATTTTCTTCTTGTTTTGAGCCATATTTAAAATAATAACCAGTGTCACTACTCAATAAATAATGATCTTTATATTTTCGTATTTTACCTTGCATTTGATTTAAATAATAATCCAGATATTTAGGTAGGAAACCATATTTACCTTCTTGTATTTTGTTAGTATCCTGTAGAATATATAGTTTTTCACCAATTGGTTGTTTTGTAGCGACCTTTTCGACAGTTTCTTTTTGGCCAATACATTTCATAAAATAATCTTTTTTTTCTTTATTTGTAGTTGTATACGCATCTTTCTTAAAACAACAAGGCATACATTGACCATAAGGATTACTACTCTTAGATAGAAATCCGATAAACATATGTTCTCCATTTTCATTAGGATCACATGCATAATAAACAGTACCAGTTGGATTGCCATCATCAAGATTATCTAGACCAACCGCGCGAATAACTACTTCTTTTTTGCCTTTCAAAATGACTTTTTTTTCGTATAATCCGGTTGTTTTGTTAAACTTAAATCCTTGTCTTAATAGATCGTCTAAAGCAGTATACTGATGATGAGGTTGTCTTTTTTTATCTGTACCACTATTTTGACATGATCTTGAATATTGATTTTCACCTTTCTCTGGTTTAAAACCAATCCGTTGTTTGTCAACGGATGCCATTTGCTTAATATTTTTTTTTTCTTTATCATAATCAACAATCTCGTCTACTTTATTACGCCTTTTTGCAATCTTCGTTAAATTCTTTAGTTTTTCTTTTAAATATTGTTTTTCTGGATTTTTGAGTAGATAAGTTTCGGCGTATAGATAAATTAACACTCCATAAAATGAAATAATTCGATCCAATTGTTCTTTATTTCTTGCACCAGAAACTCTAATCTTGTATCGGTCTCGTTGTTTACCTTGAATATCAATACGTATACCTGGTGTTTTATACTTTGGTATATTTTCTAATTTCTTTAATATCTTGCGTGATTTTTTAATGTATGGATTCTTATTTTTAACTCTTTCTATTTCTTCTACGGCTCTTTCTAATGTAAGATTGAATTGTTTACTAATCTCATTTGCTAACATTTGATCAGTATAATCATAATTTCTAATAAAATACAAAATACGTTGCTCAATTCTTCCTTGATTTTCATATTTGGATATTCTTTTATAACATAAATAAGTTCCATACTT
>Ga0138256_10001798_pt1 | contig 23105 bp, 16 predicted proteins | sample KNB2016incub_MG_FD_105486 | JGI IMG/M metagenome (GOLD analysis project Ga0138256, IMG submission 105486) | Active sludge microbial communities from wastewater in Klosterneuburg, Austria - KNB2014incub_MG | ecosystem: Engineered > WWTP > Activated sludge > Unclassified | place: Austria... | reverse complement strand
ACTTTCGTCTTTCCCATTCACCCCAACAGAATCTATGCAGGCATTAAAATTCTTTTATTATATCATCGGCGATAAAATATTTAAGGAATATGGCTTTGTAGATGCCTTCTCATTATCCAATCCATGGTTTGCCACTTCTTTTTTAGCAATTGATCAAGGCCCGATCATAACCATGATTGAAAATTACAGAACAGGATTAGTGTGGAATTTATTCACTAGTTGCCCTGAAGTAAAAGCAGGAATGCTTAGTTTGGGGTTTACTGCATCATACCTCTAAATATTTTAAAATGAAGAAATTATTTTTTAGTTGTATAACATTATTGATAGTTATTGCAGCTTGCAACTCAGGAAAAAATGTAACAACAAATACTACTAGTCCAATTGCAACAGAAGACACGGCCTTGTTTCGCTTAGTACAGGAACAGACCTTTCAGTATTTCTGGGATGGAGCTGAACCCAACAGTGGATTGGCAAGAGAAAGATTTCATTCAGATAATGTTTATCCAACGCATGACAAGAATATTGTAACAAGCGGCGGAGGTGGTTTTGGAGTGATGGCGATTTTGGTTGGAATCGAACGAGGATTCATCACAAGAGCACAAGGAGTCGAACGGTTTGAAAAAATTGTTCACTTTCTTGAAACAGCAGATCGTTTCCATGGCGCATGGCCGCATTGGTGGCAGGGTGAAACGGGGAAAGTAAAACCATTCGGTAAGAATGATGATGGTGGCGATCTGGTAGAAACTTCCTTTATGATTCAGGGATTACTTTGTGTTCGACAATATTTTCAAAATGGAAATGTAAAAGAAAAGGCAATTGCAGCGAGAATAGATAAGCTTTGGAAAGAAGTAGAGTTTGATTGGTATCGTCAGGGACAAAATGTTTTGTATTGGCATTGGAGTCCAAACAATGGCTGGAAAATGAATTTTGCTGTACACGGTTACAATGAATGTTTGATCATGTATGTATTGGCAGCCTCGTCTCCTACTCACGGAGTTCCTGCAGAAGTTTATCATGAAGGCTGGGCAGAGAACGGAAAGATTAACAAATTTCCTGCACATTATGATGGTATACAATTACAGATGAACCATCAGGGAGAAGCAGGAGGTAGCGGTCCTTTGTTTTGGGCACATTATTCTTATCTTGGTTTAGACCCAAGAGGATTAAAGGATAAATATGCTGATTACTGGAAAGATAATGTTGGACATGCGATGATACACTACAAATGGTGTGTCAACAATCCAAATGGCTATAAAGGATATGGAACCGATAGCTGGGGATTAACGTCTAGTTATTCTATAAAAGGTTATGCAGGTCATGCACCAAATGAAAAAAGAGATTTAGGAGTTATTTCACCAACAGCAGCTTTGTCATCTTTCCCTTACACACCAAAAGAATCAATGGCTGCTATGAAACATTGGTATAATGATATGAAAGATAAACTGTGGGGCGAATATGGTTTTTATGATGCATTTAGCGAAACAGCGAATTGGTACACACCAAGATATTTGGCAATTGACCAAGGCCCAATTGTTGTAATGATGGAAAATTATCGCAGCGGCTTATTATGGAATTTATTTATGAGCTGCCCCGAAGTAAAAACTGGATTAAACAAATTAGGATTTGAAAGCCCTTGGTTGAAGAAATAAATTTTGTATTAAGAATAGTTTGATTTCTCTTTTTAGTATAGGAGCAGCTATGAAAGCTGTCATAATAAAATGGAAAAGAGTATGAAAAAATTTAGCTGGATAATAACAGGATTACTTTTTTTAAGCTCCTGTTCTAATAAATTGCACCAAGCTAGAATCGTATTGTTGCCAGATACACAAACCTATGCCGAGAAATATCCGGAGGTATTAGATTCGCAAATCAATTGGATTGTAAAAAATGCAAAGAGTATAAATTTTGTTTTGCAGCAGGGAGATTTAACACAAAATAATAATCACAAGGAGTGGCAGCTTATTCAAAATGCATTTAATAAACTTAATGGGAAAGTGCCTTATGTTCTCGCAGCAGGTAACCATGATATGGGAAGCGCCGATGGAAAATATGCAGATATTCGTAATTCCACTTTATTTAATAAATATTTTCCTGTTAAAAAGATGGCTGATTTAACTGGGTTTGGAGATGTGGCTGAACCGGAAAAAATAGATAATGCATATTATTTATTTAAGACAGGTAACATTAACTGGCTTGTTATAACATTGGAGTTCGGTCCAAGAAATAGCATCTTAGACTGGGCAAACAGTATCATAAAAAAGTATCCTAGTCATTCTGTTATTATTAATACGCACAGTTATATGTATTCTGATAGCACCCGCCAAGGGCCAGGTGACAGTTGGAGGCCACAGAACTATGGGGTAGGAAAAGATACTGGCGACTCGGCAGTCAATGACGGAGAACAGATATGGAATAAATTAGTGAAGCTTCACCCTAATACAAGATTCGTTTTTTCAGGTCATGTGTTAAATACAGGAGTAGGTACATTAATAAGTGTGAATGATAGTGGTTATCCTGTTTATCAGATGCTGGCTAATTATCAGGAAGGAGTAAAAGGTTCAGTAAAAGGTGGAAACGGTTGGCTAAGGATATTGGATATGGATTTTAAAAAGAATGTTTTATCTGTGGCAACGTATTCTCCTTATATAGGTCAATTTATGAATGATCTGCAACAGCAGTTCAAAATAAGAAATGTAAACTTTCAGGCGGAGGGGAATAATGAATGATAACTTTAATATTTTATAAAATGAAAAAGCAATTATTTAAAATTTTTTTAGCTGGTTTATTTTTTATTTTTCCATTGTTTGCGGGAGCCCAACAGGAAATAAAAGTGATGTCTTATAATATTCGCTTAGATGTAGCCTCTGACGGAGAGAACCGTTGGGATGCCCGAAAAGACAAAGTAGCAGCGTTAATGAACTATTATGAGGCTGATTTTATTGGCGGGCAGGAAGTGCAAAATCACCAACTCAAATATTTGCTGGAGAACTTAAGCGGCTATAGCTATATTGGTGTTGGCCGGGATGATGGAAAAGAAGCTGGTGAATATTCCTGTATTTTTTATAAAAAAGATAAGTTTGATGTAATTCAGCAATCAACTTTTTGGTTATCACCCACACCGCAAGTAGTTAGTAAAGGCTGGGATGCTGCTATAGTTAGAGTATGTACCTACGGGCTATTTAAAAATAAAAAAACCAAACAACTCTTCTGGGTATTTAATACCCACTTCGATCATATTGGTAAAACAGCAAGGCTTGAATCAGCGAAACTCATAGTTCAAAAAATAAAAGAATTGAATAATAAAAAATACCCGGTTATTTTGTCAGGCGATTTTAATAGTAAGCCTAATGAACCACCAGCAGAATATATGGTTGCAAATATGCAGAACAGCCGTGCAATAGCAAAGGAAGTATACGGTCCGTTAGATACATGGAATGGGTTTAAATTCAATCAAAAGCCAGATGGTTGTATTGATTATATTTTTGTGGCTAACAATGAAAAAGTTTCTGTTTCAAAATTTGCAACACTAACTGATTCATATGACATGAAATATCCGTCAGATCATTTGCCGATATTGGCTACAATACTGATAAATAAAAATTGATGGTAAAGCTTGTAAAAATCTTTCTATTAGTTTGCTTTGTTATAGGAATAACAGATGTCGGAGCACAACCATTCTCTAATGAAATTGCTACCTTTAAAAAGCAAGACGCTGTTTCATTCCCTGAAAAACAAGAAATACTATTTGTAGGCAGCTCTTCTTTCAGAATGTGGAAAGATGTGCAGACTGCTTTTCCAAATCATACTATCATTAATCGTGGATTTGGCGGCTCGTCTTTACCGGATGTGATTCGTTATGCTGATGAAATTATTTTTCCTTATCAGCCAAAACAGATTGTAATCTATTGCGGCGAAAATGATATAGCTTCTTCTGATACGGTAACCGGAGAAATGACAAGAGACCGGTTCAAAATTCTTTTCGAAATGATAAGAAATAAACTGCCGGATGTGCCGGTTGTTTTTGTGTCTATCAAACCAAGTCCATCCAGATGGACAATGCAGGATAGAATGATAACAGCAAATAAGCTTATTAAAAAATATCTTAAGAAGCAAAAAGATACAAAGTACGTAGGTGTTTGGAAGCCTATGCTCGGAAAGGATGGGAAACCGTTACCTGATATTTTCTTGAAAGACAATTTGCACATGAATGCAAAAGGCTATGCCATCTGGCAAAAATTAATAGAACCATATTTACTGAAATAAAAAGAATGACATGAAAAGACTATTGCTAGGACTAATTATTATCACATCATTACAGTCAACGGCTCAACAATCTGGTGATGCAAAAATGAAACTATATGTTGATGCACTGATGAAGAAGATGACATTGGATGAAAAAATTGGCCAATTAAATTTATTAACTCCAGGAGGTGGAGTGGCAACTGGTGCAGTAGTAAGTAAAGGTGTGGAAGAAAAAATTGCCAAAGGCCAGGTTGGCGGATTATTTGGAGTGATTGGCGAAGAAAAAATCCGGCAGGCACAGGAACTTGCAGTAAATAATAGCCGTTTAAAAATTCCATTGTTATTTGGTTCCGATGTAATACATGGCTATAAAACAACTTTTCCAATACCGTTAGGGTTATCCTGTAGCTGGGATATGCCAATGATTGAGCGTAGTGCAAGGCTTGCTGCAACAGAAGCAACGGCTGATGGATTAAACTGGGCTTTCTCTCCTATGGTAGATATTGCCCGTGACCCTCGTTGGGGTCGCATTGCAGAAGGTGCAGGCGAAGACCCTTATCTCGGTTCACAGGTAGCGAAAGCAATGGTAGTTGGTTATCAGAATGGAGATTTAAGTAAAGACAATACACTGCTTGCTTGTGTAAAGCATTTTGCATTATATGGTGCAGCAGACGGTGGAAGAGATTATAATACCGTTGATATGAGCAAAGTAAAAATGTATAATGATTATTTGCCTCCGTACAAAGCTGCTGTTGATGCCGGTGTTGGTTCAATCATGAGCTCATTCAATACGATAGATAATATTCCTGCAACAGGTAATAGATGGTTGCTGACAGATTTATTACGAAAGCAGTGGGGCTTTAAAGGAATGGTGGTGTCTGATTATACTTCTGTAAATGAAATGATAGATCATGGATTAGGCGATTTGCAAGCAGTTTCTGCTTTATCATTAAAAGCCGGATTGGATATGGATATGGTGGGAGAAGGATTTTTAACGACTTTGAAAAAATCATTGGGTGAAGGAAAAGTAACACAAAAAGAAATTGACGATGCCTGCCGTAGAATTCTAGAAGCAAAATATAAACTTGGTTTATTTACCGACCCATTTAAATATTGCAATAAAGAAAGAGCTGCAAAAGAAATATTGTCTGATGAACAAAAGCATGCTGCAAGAGAGTTTGCAACAAAATCATTTGTATTACTGAAAAATAATCAGGGGACACTTCCATTAAAAAAATCCGGAACGATTGCGTTGATAGGTCCATTAGCAAATAATAAGGCGAATATGCTAGGCACTTGGGCAGTTTCTGGTAACCGGGATTTATCAATCCCTGTTTTTGATGGAATGAAAAATGCTGGAATAAAGGAAGTAAATATTTTATATGCCAAAGGAGCCAACATTTCAGATGATACATTGTTTGCTAAAAAAGTAAATGTATTCGGAACAAGAATTGATATTGATAAAAGATCTGCACTAGAGATGATGGACGAAGCCGTTGCTGTTGCCAAACAATCTGATGTAATTGTAGCCGTTGTTGGAGAAGCGTCGGAGATGAGTGGTGAATCTGCAAGCCGTTCTTCCATTACAATTCCTCAGAACCAAAAAAAGCTTTTAAAGGAGCTAAAGAAAATGGGTAAACCACTGGTGTTGGTTATTATGTCCGGCCGACCACTTGATTTAAGTTGGGAAATGGAAAATGCAGATGCGTTGTTATTTGTCTATCACGGCGGACAGGAAGTGGGTAATGCAATCGCTGATGTTTTGTATGGGGATGTAAATCCTTCGGGAAAGTTGACGAATAGTTTTCCAAGAAATGTAGGACAAATTCCAGTTTACTACAATCATTTAAAAACCGGCCGTCCACAGGCAACAGATAAGTTTGAAAAATTTAGAAGTAATTATCTTGATGTAGAGAATAGCCCTTTGATTCCTTTTGGATATGGTTTAAGCTATTCTTCATTTAGCTATAGCGATATTAAATTAAGTGCTGCTTCTCTAAATACAACTGGAAAAATAAAAGCAACAGTTACAGTGACCAATACCGGCAACTATGATGGCGAAGAAGTAGTACAGTTATATACCAGAGATATGGTAGGGAGTATTGCTAGGCCGGTACAAGAATTAAAAGGCTTTCAGAAAATTATGTTTAAGAAAGGTGAAAGCAAAGAAGTAAGCTTTACTATCGATGTAGAAGATTTAAGATTCTACAACAGCGATTTAAAATTTGTAGCTGAGCCCGGCGACTTTAAATTATTTATAGGTGGAAACAGTAAAGATGTAAAAGAAACAACATTTAAACTGGTAAAATAATTGATGATTCAGGAAAATAAAATTTACAGATTAGTAATATTGCTATTTGCTTTCCCTTTGCTTGCAACTGCACAGGTAAGAGAGAAGCAATCAATCAACAGCGGCTGGCAGTTTGTACTGAATGACAAAACAATTTTGCCAACTGGTGAAACAGCTCTGTTTCAGAAAATTAATCTGCCGCATACCTGGAATGCACTGGATATTGTGGATGATACGGTTGGTTATCATCAGGGAATTGGCTGGTATAAAAAAGAATTATTTATTTCTGAACAATATAAAGAAAATCATCTCGAACTTTTTTTTGAAGCTGTTTGCAACAAGGCCACGGTTTTTATCAATGGTCAACTTGCCGGAGAGCATAGCGGAGGTTTTACAGGATTTAAAATAGATATGGATGGAAAGGTTTTGTTTGGGAAGACAAACGAAATTTTAGTTAAAGCAGATAACAGTAAATATTTACAAGATAGCATTCCACCATTTAGTGGCGACTTTAATTTGATGGGTGGAATTTACAGAGATGTGTGGCTGGTTGCAACGAACAAAACTCATTTTAATAAGTCATATGGTGGTGAGGGAGTTTTGTTTACCATAACTGCTATAAATGAAAAGAAAGCAACATTTTCGATTCAGGCAGATTGGGTAAGTGAAAGATCGGTTTTAAATTACAATATCGAATATCAGCTTTCGATGCAGGGGAGTTTGATAAAGTCGGGAAATCAAAAATTAAGTAATGGGAATTTATCTTCCTTATCGATACCAGGTTTTATATCAATACCAAAACTATGGTCACCAGAAGTACCCAACTTATATTCACTGCTTGTGCAATTAAAAAATGAAAGGGGCGAAGTGATAGATGAGGTTTCTCAAAACGTCGGTTTTAAATGGGTCGGCATTAGTGATAAAAATGAGTTTTTGTTGAATGGCAAACGATATAAACTTAAAGGAGCATCTCGTCATCAGGACTATAAAAATATTGGGAATGCATTGACAGATGGAATACATGTAAGAGATATTGAGTTGATGAAAGAAATGGGTTGTAATTTTTTACGAATTGCACATTATCCGCAAGACCCTGCTATTTATGATGCTTGCGATAGGTTAGGCCTGATTACCTGGAGTGAAATACCAGTGGTGGACAAAGTGGTCAACAATAAAGCTTTCTTTGATAACAGTGGGGTTATGATGACGGAGATGATCATGCAGAATTATAATCATCCATCTATCGCAATTTGGGGTTATCATAATGAAGTTAGAAATTTGGATACGATTTCTATTGCTCATGCAAGAATGCTTAATCAACAAACAAAAAATATTGATAAGCAACGCTTAACTGCTATGGCATTTGAAAGCAATATTGATGCACCATACTTCTCCAATCCCTTATTAAAAGAAATGTTGAGTATTGCTGATATTAATGGTTACAATGTTTATCAGGGATGGTACAGAGGCAAACATGAAAACATCGGGAACTTTCTGGATACGCTGTATGCTTATAATCCCAAGAAGCCAATTCTGCTCAGCGAATATGGTGCTGGCAGTATTACTAATATTCATGCCTATCAGCCAACACTGTTTGATTTTAGCGAAGAATACCAAAGAGATTTTCATGAGTCATATATTAAAGCCGGTAATACAAAACCCTGGATGATTGGTTTTGCGATCTGGAATTTTATAGATTTTCAAAGAGACGGAAGAGAAGATGTAGTGCCGAACATAAACAAAAAGGGCATGGTAACAACTGATCGTCACCCCAAAGATGTTTTTTATTATTATAAATCGCAATGGAGTAAAGAGCCCTTTGTTTATATAACAGGAAAACATTGGAGCAATCGTATTGGAATTGCTGGCAAAACTAAAAACATTGATATTCCGCTGACCGTTTATTCCAATCAACTGACTTTGCAGTTAGTACAAAACGGAAAAGAGATTGGAACGAAGTCTTCATCATCAGGAAAATTTGAATGGACAGTAAATGTATCGCAAGAGAATAACAGCTTCTTATGCAGAACACCCGATGGAAAACTGACTGATGTTCTAAATATTAATTACAATTTTATTGATACAACAAAATTTTCTACAAACATCAACTGGCGGCAACTGAATTTTAATACAGGTCAGAGCAGAACATATTTCACAGATACAAAAAGTACAGAACAATGGATGCCGGATAAACTATACACAAAAGGAACTTGGGGTTATGTGGGAGGAACAATATGGAACACATGGCCATCTGCTGCATGGAACGGAATAAGAGAGGGAATTCATAAACCAATTGCAAATACAGATAATGAGCCGTTGTTTCAAACATTTGTAGAAGGCTTAACTGCATGGAAAGCTGATGTACCGGATGGTAAATACAGAGTAACATTATTATTGAGTGAACCTTTCACTTATAAACAAAGAAATAATGAGGAAAGAGTTTTTTCAGTTAATTGCAACGGACAGCAATGGGTGCAGAATCTAAACTTGGAAAAAGAGTATGGTGTGCAAACTGCTGTTATACTGGACAAAGAAATAAATGTAAAAGATAAAAAAGGAATTGAAGTTTCTTTTAATGGAAGTAAAGGGAAAACAATTTTGAACGGAGTTAGTATAAAGAGACTTTAACTAGCCCCGTAGGGCTGATATGTTCGTAGCTCCGGGTGACACCCGGAGAAATGAAAACGAAGAATGTATTTGAACCCCGTAGGCCTGCCCGACTGGTCATTCAGGCGGGGGTGACATATATTGATGAATAGAATTACAGAACGTACAAGTGAGTGACACAGGGAACGATGCTATGAAATACCGAAGCCTGCCTACATTAAATAATTTCGGTAGGTAAACTGGTAAAAAAGTAATTATGAGAAAAAATCTATTTCTTCTAACTGCATTACTGTTTTCAACACCTGTTTTACTACAGGCGCAGAAAACAAAAAAACCAATGAACATCATTTATATTTTATCTGATGACCATCGTTACGACTTTATGGGTTTCACCGGAGCTGTACCCGGATTGCAAACTCCCGGTATGGACAAAATGGCAAAGGAAGGTGCTCATTTAAAAAATGCTTTTGTAACAACATCACTTTGTTCGCCAAGCCGTGCTTCTATTTTAACGGGGCAGTATGCACACACACATACGGTGGTTGATAATTCGGCACCGATGCCAACTGATTTAATGTTTTATCCGCAGTACCTGCAAAAGAAAGGATATAAAACAGCCTTCATGGGAAAATGGCATATGGGAAATAATGGTGATGAACCGCAGAAAGGTTTTGATGAATGGGTAAGTTTTGCAGATCAGGGAAAATATTATGGCAACCTGTTAAACATAAATGGCAAACGGGAACAAATGCCTGCTGATAATTATATAACAGATGAGTTAACATTGCGGGCAGAGAAATGGATGAGCAGTGTAAAAGATAAACCTTTCGCCATGTATCTTTCTCACAAGGGAGTGCATTCAGAATTTATGCCGGCAAAAAGACATGATGGAAAATACAAAGAACTACCAGTTATAAGTCCGCAATCAATGTATCTCACGGTGACTGATAGCAGCAAGCAATATGGTGTAGTAACTGCACCAAGGACAACAGTTAATTATAAAGACATTCCAAAATGGGTGAGAGAGCAGCGTTATAGCTGGCATGGAGTTGATTACATGTATCATGGGCAAATTCCTTTTGATAATTTTTATCACTTATATCTTGAAACATTACAGGCTATTGATGAAAGCATTCAATCAGTTTTAAAGTGGGTAGAAGATAACGGGTTGAAAGAAAATACAATGGTGGTATACATGGGCGACAATGGTTTTCTGTTTGGCGAACATGGATTGATAGATAAAAGAAATGCATATGAAGAAAGTATGAGAGTTCCGTTATTGGTGTGGGCTCCGGGAATGGTAAAAGCTGGTTCCGTAATTCCACAAATGATTTTGAATATTGATTTGGCGCCAACATTTTTAGAAATCGCCGGAATAGAAAAACCAACACAAATGCAAGGACAATCTTTTCTTCCTTTATTGAAAGGAGAAAATATTGCATGGAGAGATAAAGTATTTTATGAATATTATTGGGAGCAGGCTTTTCCGCAAACACCAACTACTTATGCCGTTCGTTCAGATAAATATAAATACATTGCTTATAACGGCATTTGGGATATAAATGAATTATACGATATAGAAAAAGACCCGTATGAAATGAATAACCTGATACGAAATAAAGATTTTGATAAGATTGGGTTACAATTACGGAATGATTTAAACGACTGGCTGGAAAAAACAAACGGCCTTCAAATACCATTAAAAAAACAACAGGGAAGAAGGTTTGATAATTTATACAGAGGAACTTATTAAAATATTGATATGAAAAAAGTATTATTTTTTATTGTTTTATTGGCTTCATCGGTTTCAGTAATCAATGCCCAGGATTTATCCTTGTACCAAAAAAAATGGATGGTGCAAAATGGTGACACATTGCCTTATCGTATTTTATTACCGGAAGGCTATGATAGTACTGTAAAATATCCGGTTATCTTTTTTCTGCATGGTGCAGGCGAAAGAGGTAACGATAATCAAAAGCAATTAGTGCATGGCGGCAAATTGTTTTTAAAAGAAGAAGTAAGAACAAATTATAAAGCCATTATTGTTTTTCCGCAATGCCCAACGAATAACTATTGGGGCAACTTGCTCCGGACTCATGATGATAAAGGGAAAAGAGCTTTTGATTTTCTGGAAGATGGCCCTCCTGGCAGGTACATGGAATTATTAATGGAACTTGTTCAATTTGTTTTTGATGAATATCCTGTAAAAAAAGACCAAGTATATACAGGTGGTTTATCAATGGGCGGTATGGGTGTTTTTGAATTAGTAAGACGAATGCCGAAAACATTCGCTGCCGCATTTCCTATATGTGGTGGTGCAAATCCTGCAACTGCATCAAAAATGAAAAAAACAAGCTGGTGGGTTTTTCATGGCGCAAAGGATGATGTGGTGCCACCTTATCATTCAGAAAATATGGTGGCAGCATTAAAAAAAGCAGGCGCAAAAGTCAAATTCACTCTTTATCCCAACGCCAATCATAACAGCTGGGATAGTGCATTTGCTGAACCTGAGTTACTTTCCTGGCTTTTTTCGCAGCGTAAATAATGCCATTTTGTAAATGTTAAGTGGACAGATTTTTTCTATTATGCCGATGTAGCAGCCGTTTCCTGATGGAATCGGGATTACGGATGCACTATCGTATAAATTATAGTCTTTAAATTATATAATCATCAAGTTTTAAGCAGTTCGAAAAAATTTAGGTACTTTTAATTTAGCTTGCTTGCTTAAAGTGAAACGCTATATTCAATACGACGACAACGAATTGCTTTATCTTCTTTCGCAAAATGATAAAGCTGCCTTTACCGAATTATACAACCGGTATTGGCAAAAACTGTATGCCATAGCGTATAACCGTCTTAAAGAAACTCAAACAGCCGAAGATATTGTACATGATGTAATGGCTGGACTTTGGTCTTCCAGAGAAAAAATTAATATAGAGTTATTGGAGAATTACCTTGCTACTGCTACTAAATATGCAGTGCTTGGTAAGCTACGAAAGAAGGAAAGGGAAAGGCAATTTCAAAACTCACTTCATCAAACCCCTGTTTTTGAACTTCAGATTGAAGAAAAATTACACTACAAAAAAATATTGGAAGTAATTAAAACCGAAGTGGAACTCCTTCCAGAAAGGTGCCGCTTAATTTTTAAATGCAGTAGGGAAGAAGGAAAGCCTGTAAAACAAATTGCCCGGGAATTAAATATTTCGCCCAAAACAGTTGAAAATCAATTGACGAAAGCTATAAAACAACTTCGACTGGCTACCAAAAGCTTCTTCCATTCACTTTTTAGTTTTCTTTTCTAAAATCTTTCAACTTATTTTTTTATTCAGTAGGGGAAGTCCACTTCTCGTTACACTTATATATAAGACTGCTATGCAAATACCGCAACACATATTAATACTTATTGAAAAGTATCTGGCTGACTCAGCTACAGAAGAAGAAAAGTCCATTGTCAATAAATGGTATCAATCATATCAAGATGAAAGTGTAGAAATTGTTTCTTCCGAAATAAATAGTAAAGAGCAGACGGAGCTCCGCATTAAAGAAAGGCTATTAGCAACCATCAGTGAAACCGAAAATAGAAAAGGAATCAACAAATGGTGGATGAGGTCGGCTGCAGCAGTAGTATTAATTGGACTGGCTGTTTTCTTTTTTATCACAACTGGTAATAAAAAACAAAGCACTATAGTAGCAGAAGTTCCTGTTAAACAAACAGAAGAAATAGTTCCCGGTGGAAATAAAGCCATGTTGACTTTAGCAGATGGCTCTACCATTATACTGGATAGTGCATCAAATGGGTTGCTTAGTCAGCAGGGTGGAATAAAGGTTCAGAAATTGGATAACGGTTTACTTGCTTATACAATTAATGGAAAACTGATTACCGAAAATGATCAAGCATTTTACAATACAATAACTACACCTCGTGGCGGGCAATATCAGGTTACATTGTCAGATGGTACACAGGTTTGGTTAAATGCGGCATCTTCTATTCACTTCCCTGTAGTATTTGCTGGTACTGAGAGAAAAGTAGAAATAACAGGGGAAGCTTATTTTGAAGTTGCAAAAAATGCTGCAATGCCTTTTAAGGTAATCGCTGGTTCATCAGAGGTAGAAGTCCTGGGAACACATTTTAATATTAACAGCTATACAGATGAATCTTCTGTAAAAACAACATTACTGGAAGGGTTAGTAAAAGTATCTGTAACTGGCAATAATCAATCTCCTAAATTTTTAAAAGCCGGACAACAGACAGTTTTAAATAAAGAAGGAAGAATAAGCATATTGAACAATGCCGATTTAGAAGAAGCGGTTGCCTGGAAGAATGGCAGATTTCAGTTTAATAGTGCAGATCTGAAATCCATACTAAGACAAATATCAAGGTGGTATGATGTGGATGTAGAATACAGAGGAAATGTAGATATACATTTCACCGGACAGCTTCCCCGGAATGATAATGTTACCAAAGTGTTTGACAAGTTGGCGTTAACAGGGGAGGTTCATTTTAAAACAGAAGGTAAAAAAATAATTGTTTCGAGATAAGAAGTTAATAAAAAACCGGATTCCGTTTGCGGCGAAATCCGGCGAAAAATTGAGTTCATAATAAATCAATCTGTGCGACTGTATATTAATTAAACCCAAACAATACAAATTTATGTATTTAACTGCTCTTTTGAAATCTGGCTTTAGCAGAGTCAGCTTTTCAACACAAACGATTAAGGCCATGAAACTAATAACAGTTTTATTAATTGCCGCCTGTCTTCAGGTAAGTGCCAACGGTTTCTCTCAAAAAGTAACTATCAAAGAGAACAACATCTCTCTGCAGAAAGTTTTTGAAGAAATAAAAAAGCAAACCGGCTACCAGTTTTTTTATGCCGATGAGGTATTGCAAACTGCCGGAAAAGTAAGTCTGAATATTCGTAATGGAAGTATTAAAGAAGTACTGGATGCCTCTTTTAAAGACCAGCAATTAGGTTACACTATTTCGGAAAATACAATCATTATAAAAAGAGTGATAAGTATTCCTACAGTAAACGATCCTCCGCCAATACCTGTTGTTACTTTTATTGATATAAGAGGAACAGTAACAGGTGAAAATGGTCAGCCATTACAAGGCGCTACAGTTTTAGTAAAGGGAAAATCAGCTGGAACAAAAACAGATGCGAATGGCAACTTTACTATCAATGCAGAGCCGAATGCAGTGTTGATTATTTCGTACGTTGGCTATGAGACGATGGAAGTAAATGTAAAAAATCTTACATCCATTGCTATACAGTTAGTACCTGCCATTACTATTGGCGAACAAATCGTTGTTGTTGGATATGGTACACAGAAAAAGAGTGATGTAAGTGGCGCTGTTTCAAAAGTAGATTTGGAAAAAGCGAAAGCGATACCAACAACAAACGTAGCCGAAATGATTCGTGGCCAGGCAGCAGGTGTACAGGTTACTTTAGGTTCTGCAAGGCCTGGTGGTACTTCCAATATACTGATTAGGGGAAGAAATTCAATCCGTGGTGGCAATGACCCATTAGTTGTATTGGATGGTTTTCCAATTGAGAATATTAATGATGTAAACCCTGATGACATTGCTTCTATTGAAATATTAAAGGATGCATCTGCACAGGCTATTTATGGCGCAAGAGCAAGTAACGGTGTAATACTAATTACTACCAAAAGAGGTAAAGTTGGTAAGATGAGAGTTAATGTAAATAATTATTTAACAACGCAAAAACTCTCTAAAAACTTTGATTTATATAGTGCAGAAGAGTTTGCACAACTAAGAAGAGAAGCCCGTCGCACAAGTAATGCGGTGGTAGGTGGGGTACAACCTTACAGTCCGGATTCGGTAAACTTTGGCGGCACTACACAGGCATTGGAGTATGTCAACTTTGCAAAAGGGAATTATGCTGACTGGGAAAAAGAAGTATTGCAAACAGGAATCATTAATAGTCATACTATTAGCATGAGTGGCGGAAACGAAAATACAAAACTGTTTAGCAGCGTTAATTTCTTTAATCAGAAAGGGTTGATTCCTACTGCAGATTATAAGCGGGGCACATTCAGAATTAATCTTGAGCAGAAGATAAATAATAGGGCAAGCATAGAGGCCAATTTAAACCTAGCAACAGATAAGCAAAGGCTTGAAAGCAGCAATCTTGATTTTATAACTATTTCTCCTTTTGCAGGACCATATGATGATATGGGAAATCTTGTAAGAAATGTTGCAGGAACGAATGCCAGCAGTACTACTATTAATCCTTTGTGGAATATAAGAGAGTCTGATAATGACATTAAAACAAATCTTTTTAATTTAAATCTTGTTGGAAATTATAAGCTTACTAAAAACTTTTCTTATAAATTAAATACATTATTAAGCAGGAGATATACCGATCAAGGAATTTATATTACCAGCATACATGGTTCTGGTGTTACCGATAAGGGCCGAGCCAATGTTATAAACAACCTTAGGGAAGAATATTTGATTGAAAATATTATAAATTATAAAGGGCAGTTATCAGATAAGCACAAATTTGACGCAACATTTGTGCAATCAGTTAACCAGCGTAATACTTCAAGAACCGAATCAGAAGGTACAGGATTTGGGAATGATATTTTACGGTATGATGGAATAACTAATGCGTTGTTTTTTAAAACAACTAGAGTTGAGGAACAATATAGGTTGGCTTCTTTTCTGGGAAGGCTTCGTTATACATTAATGGATAAATATCTTTTCACCCTTACTTCCCGTTATGATGGTGCTTCAGTATTTGCAGAAAATAACAAATGGGGCTTTTTCCCTGCAGCAGCAGTAGCTTGGCAAATGCACAAAGAAAAATTTCTGAGCAATGTAAAGGCAATCAGTACAATGAAGTTGCGGGTAACATATGGTGCAGTTGGTAACCAGTCGCTGGATCCATATACTACACTCGGTGTTGTAGGCAATTATCCTTACATATTTAATGGTGTTCTCTTTTCTGGTTATCTACCGGGTACGCAGTTAAATAATCTAAATTTAAGCTGGGAAACTTCTACTACTTTAAATGCGGGTTTAGATTTTGGATTATTTAATAACCGCTTGACAGGTTCGATCGATTATTTTAATACTCGTACTACCGATTTGTTAACTGATATTTCTTTATCAGGTACTGGCGGATACACCAATACAATAACCAACGGTGGCGAAACAAAAAATCATGGTCTTGAAATTTTATTGAGTGGAAATATTATTCGTAATAAAGATTTTAACTGGAATGTTACTACCAGCTATACCCGTTATAGAAATGAAATTGTAAAAACAGGTGTTACAGGAGTAGATGGAGAACAAAAAAATGACATAGGAAGAGGTCGGTATGTTGGAACACCAATTAATAACATCCGCACATATGTATTTGATGGTATTTTTCAAACAGACGATGAAGCAAAAAACTCTGCGCAGGGATCTTTGGGCGGCACTATTACACCATTTCAAAATGTGGCTACCTTGCTAGCGGGTGCAATCCGTTTGAAAGATGTGAATGGTGATGGTAAAATAACTGATGATGACCAGGTAGTTTTTGCAACCGACCCTAAATGGTTCTCTTCTATTTCTACCACATTTTCATACAAGAATTTTGACTTATTGGCTGACTTATATATAGTAGAAGGCACTATGAAGAGCAATCCATATCTGTCTTCTTTCAATGAAGGTGGTACTTTGCAAAGTGTAAGAAATGGTATTAAGGTTGATTACTGGACTCCAGAAAACCCTTCAACTACTTTTCCAAGACCTAATTACGGCGCTGCTCCACAAAACGTTAGTTCTTTGGGCCTAAGAGAGTCATCCTATGTAAGATTGAGAACACTTTCCTTAGGCTATAATATGCAGAACTCTTTGCTTGATAAGATGAAATTAAGTGGTTTACGAGTTTATATAACGGCATCTAATTTATTTACCATTACAGATTATAAATCGTACAGTCCTGAAAACAATCCGAACCAGTTTCCAGATACAAAATCATTCACATTTGGTTTAAACATCGGACTGTAACATTCACAAGATTAAAAATTATAAAAATAAACACATGAAACTTTATAATAAAAACCTGAATGTATGCTTAGCGCTGCTTTTGGTAATTGTATCATTCACTTCTTGTAAAAAATTCCTGACAGAAAACCCTACAACACAGTTTACTGCAGAATTTGTTTATAATACACCAGAAGGACTCGAATCGGCTGTTGTTGGATTATATAATTTGCAACGAGCTTTTTGGGAGAATGTATATACCAATAATGGATCAGACCCTATTGTTGTTGATTCAAGAGACGACCTAACTATTCCCCGCGGAGGTGAAATATCGAATTATGGAAAAATGAACAGCGGTACCCGTCCTGATAACAGTGGAGTATTTGGTACCTACTGGAAAACTTATTACAGGATTATTGACCGAGCAAATGGAATAATCAAAACAGCAGAAGCTATTACTGGAATGGATGAAACCCGCAGAACTAAAGTACTGGCGGAGGCTAAATTTTTCAGGGCTAATGCTGTATTTACCTTGTACAAACTATTCAATAACATTTTTGTAACCACTGAGCCTACAACGCCTCAAAATGCAACGAATATCGTTTTGGATAAAACTCCTGAAGCAGACATTTATAAATTGATAAATGAAGATCTTACTTTTGCTATCGCAAATTTAACAATGACAACGGCTGACTTTGGCAGGATAACACAAGCCACTGCCCGTCACGTAAAAGCTGAAGTAGCCTTGTGGCAACAAAACTGGTCAGAAGCAAAATTGCAATCAGAGGCTGTACTTAACTCCGGTGCTTATAGCTTGGTGCCTACTACATCAGGTGTTTTTGCTGGAGATCTTAAAAATTCTGAAACATTATGGGCTTTGCAAAGCAAACAAGGAGTTGATGGAGGTGTTAATAAAATAAATTTTAACCTAATGCCAAACTATGCAGAATTAATTCCAGGCTCAAAATATTCGGTAGAGCAAGGCGGCCGTGGATTTGCCTGGCTTACTATGAATAATTATCTGCGTAATTTATTGAATGCCTATTCAACAGATACCAGGATAAAAGGAACGTATTATATTCAGGATTATTTTTATAATGATCCGACTACAGTTCCTAATCAAGCATTATTGGGTACAAAAATAGTTCATGCAACCTGGAAAGAATTTGCGACCGCTTCAGCTGATAGAAACTTTTGGTTTATCCGTTTAAATGCAGGCTGTAAAAAATATTTTCCTGATAATGGAATACCTACCCAGGACTTCCAATATAAAAATATCATGATGGCACGTCTTGCAGAAACATTTTTATTTGCTTCTGAGGCGAATTTAATGTTGAATAATATTGGAACTGTTACAGATGGTCCACTTGCTGGTACTGCATTAGGTCAATTAAATGCGGTAAGGTCAAGAGCAGGTATTACTAAAACGAGTCTTATAACATTAGACTCTATCTTAAATGAACAGGCAAAAGAACTTGCATTTGAAGGTCGCAGAATGTATATGTTAAAAAGAACCGGAAAGCTTTATTCATATATAATTGATCATGCTGGATATGGAATGGCAGGTGATGCCAGTGCTGAGAACTCAACAGCAGGTGGTGCTAACAATACACCAGCAAAACCATTACCGTATAAAAATGATGCAAGAAGAAACATGAAACCATGGATGGTCAATTGGCCAATTCCATTGGCTGAGATAAATCTGTTAGGTCCTAATTATCCGCAGAATTTGGGATATTAAATATAGCAGTTTGAAGTTTAGCAGTGTACAGAGGTTGTTTTGGAAAGCGGTAGCAGACCTTAACAACCTTTGTTTTATGCTGCTAATCAAAGTATATTAGTTGTAAAATTATTATAATGATGAAAGAAAACATGAGGTCCGTTTATTTTTTATTACTGAGTTTCTTTTTTATTTCTTGCAGCTCAGGTAGAAAAGTTACAACCAGCGAGGTTTCATTTGCTGATAATATAGTAGTGGCTCATCGTGGTGGATGGAAAAAAAATAAACTGCCGGAAAATTCAATTGCTTCTTTGAAAGAAGCAATTAGATTAAAATGTACAGGTTCTGAATTTGATGTGCGAATGACGATTGATGATTCATTAATTATTAATCATGATCCACATTATAATAAATTGCTAATTGAAGAATCAACCTATGCAGAGCTGGAAAAATTTACATTATCTAATGGAGAAAAATTACCTACTCTCAGAGAATATATTCTTGCTGGTATAAAAAATAATACAACAACAAGGTTGGTTTGTGAAATAAAGCCATCTGCAGTTAAAGAGAGAGGAAAGATAATTGCTGAAAAAGTGTATCGGTTAATTAACGGTCTTCATGCACAACATATGGTTGGGTACATAAGCTTTGATTATGACATATTGAAGAAACTCGTTGAAATAAACCCAAGTCTTTCAACACAATATCTGGAAGGAAATAAGTCACCCGAACAAGTCAAAGCTGACGGTATTACAGGGGTAGATTACCATTTCAATTTTTTTAAAACACATCCGGAATGGATTAAAAGTGCAAAGAAAAATAACATTACCCTGAATGTATGGACCGTTAACAGTGTAGAAGATATGGATTGGCTAATTGCCAATGAGTTTGATTTTATTACCACCAACGAACCAGAATTACTTTTTGAGAGAATAAAGAAAAATCCAACAGCCGCCGGTTGGAAATTAAAATGGAGCGAAGAGTTTAATTATAAAGGACTTCCTGATAGTTCAATTTGGAACTATGCTGAAGGCGGAAACGGATATGGTAATAATGAATTGCAGTATTATACAAAAGCTGATACCAATAATGCAATTGTAAAAAACGGAAAACTTTTTATCACTGCGTTAAAGCAAACAAGAGAGAACAATAAATACACTTCGGCAAGACTCTTTACAAAAGACAAAGCTGAGTTTATGTATGGAAGAATTGAAGTAAGTGCAAAACTACCTGCAGGCAAAGGCACTTGGCCTGCTATATGGATGTTAGGAAAAAACAGATCAGAAATCAATTGGCCGGACTGTGGCGAAATAGATATTATGGAACATGTAGGATATGATCGGGATAGTATTCATGGTACTATTCATTCCAAAGCATACAATCATATTAAAGGAACACAAAAGGGTAAAGCAATTTTTATAAAGAATCCTTACACAGAGTCTAATATCTATGCTATTGAATGGACTCCGGAAAAAATTGATTTCCTGGTAAATAACGTAGTTTATAATAGTTTCAAAAATGAACATCTCTCAACTGCAGAGTGGCCGTTTGATCAGCCTTTCTATTTAATCCTAAACCTGGCGATTGGTGGCAACTGGGGTGGTAAGATGGGTGTAGATGATGCGATTTTTCCTGCTACTATGGAAGTGGATTATGTAAGAATATTCGAAAAAAAATAAATGATTTAGTGTAAAGATTTTCTTGTGATAATATCCCAAATAAAATTAGCACATGATAAAGTATTTTATTTTCCTCTCACTTTTTTTTGTTAGCTGTGCTAATAAAGTGCCAAAGGCTGAAAATTCAGTTTCAAAAAAACCAAACATATTATTAATTGTAATTGACGATTTGGGTTACGCTGATTTTGAGCCATTTAGTAACCATGACAAAATGATTTCAACACCTAATATGAAAAGGATTGGTGATGCAGGCAGAATTTTTACACAAGCATATACTACTGCTCCAGTTTGCAGTCCTTCCCGTGCAGGAATATTAACCGGTAAAAATCAATTTCGCTGGGATAAGGCAGCAGGCTGGGGACCAGGTTTGCCCGACAGTGTAAAAACGATTGCAGAGTATTTGAAAGAAGCCGGGTATGCAACAGCCCGTATAGGAAAAAACGATTTGGGAAAAAACTTTCACAAAAATAATGTGAGAGAATATCCTTTGTTGCATGGCTACGATGAATTTCTTGGCTTTAGTGCCCATGCCCATGATTTCTGGTTGAGCTCAAAAAGCATAAAAGATAGAACCCCTGATCCTAATGGCACTAGTGCTGTGCTTGGACCATTGATGCATAATATGGGCGAAAAAAGTTATGATGAAGGATACCTGACAGATATTCTTACAGATGAAGCCATTACTTATATGGAACAAAAAAAAGCAGCTCCTTTTTTTCTTACATTGGCCTATACTTCCGTTCACCATCTTATTCACGAAGTGCCGGAAAAATATTTGAAAAAATATAATGTAAAAGCTATCCCCAATTACGATCCGGATAATAAAGAAACATTCGGTAATCATCCTGCTGGTTCTTATTCGGCTTACTATGACAAATATTCCCGCATGGGAGATATTGGTGATGAGGATATGCGTAAATATTACCTGGCAAATCTTAATTGTCTGGATGATAATATTGGCCGCCTGCTTGATGCGATGAACAAGCAAGGGTTAGATAAAGAAACTATCATCATTTTTATTTCGGATAACGGAGGCGAACCATTAACTGGTGCGAATAATGCACCGCTTACTGCTGGCAAGTATTCTTTATGGGAAGGTGGTATAAGAGTGCCAATGGCAATAGTATGGCCGGGAAAAATAAAAGCTGGCGAAGTAGAAACAACAAACGTATCTGCCAATGATATTTTACCAACCGCTGTCGCAGCAGCAGGTATTCAGTTGAAAGATCCAACATTGGATGGAATTAGTTTGCTAAATCCAAAAGAAGATCGACTTTTTGTATGGAAATGGCAAAAAACATGGGCTGTACGTTTGGGTGATTGGAAACTCACCAATACAAATGAGGACCATTGGAAAAGCAGGCCCTCAGCACAGTATATTAAACCAATACTTGATGATTTTTCTTTAAAACTTTTTGACCTTTCCAAAGACCCGGGAGAAAGAATAAACCTTGCAGCAAAATATCCGGAAAAAGTAAAAGAGTTACAATCTGCTTTTGACAACTGGTGCAAAATGAATATTGGGAAATATTAAGCTATTTCAACTCTTCAAACTCAATATACTCACCTGCTTTTACTTTGGGTTCTTGTTGAGGTTGTGATTGACTTGTCGGGTTTGCCTGACCTTGCTGTTGCTTCATATGCTCCTGCATCTTTTCTTGCATTTCTCCAAAGCCCTTTTTAATTTTTTGACTTGCCTGATACACAGGAATTACCAATTTGAAGATAAACTGGTATAATATGTAGGCCAACAGGGCAAATAATACATATTTCATTTTGTAAAGGTAAGAATGTATGTTCGGCTGTTACCGGACTTTTCGAGTTGTTTACCGATTTTTTAACCATCTACATCTGTCTGCTGAAATTTGGCAGGAATTCGTATTTCACCTACATTTGCATCGGAAATAGCAGTAAGAAGGGAACGAGGCCGTTCCCTTCTTCTTTTATACCCCATGAACGGAGAAACACAAATAAAGGCGCTGGAACACAAAGTGGAAGCATTAATCAGCTCTGAACCGGATTTTTTTCTGGTGGAGATAAGAATAAAGCCCACTAATAATATAAAAGTGTTTATTGATGGTGATAATGGTATCAGCATCGATAAATTGGTGCGATATAATCGCCAATTATATAAGCAGCTGGAAGAAGAGAATATGTATCCAAATGGTGATTTTTCACTCGAGGTTTCCTCGCCAGGATTGGATGAACCGATAAAGCTTAGCCGGCAATATCAGAAAAATATTGGCAGGTTTGTAGAAGTGACGGATAAAGAAGGAAATAAAGTAGAAGGAAAACTGATTAGTGCTACAGAAGAAGAGGTAGTAATAGAAGAAACAAAAGGAAAAGGAAAGAAAATGGAAATAGTGCAGCACACCATTCCTTTTGAAAATATAAAAACAACAAAAATTCAAATTAAATTTTAAACGTCAGAACTTTGTTTTGACTTCAAATTTCAAGTGTTATGTCAAGTATTAACCTGATTGATGCGTTCCAGGATTTTAAAGAAGCGGAAAATATTGACCGCCCTACCATGATGAAAGTGGTAGAAGATGTATTTAAAACCCTGTT
>Ga0138256_10001796_pt1 | contig 23118 bp, 22 predicted proteins | sample KNB2016incub_MG_FD_105486 | JGI IMG/M metagenome (GOLD analysis project Ga0138256, IMG submission 105486) | Active sludge microbial communities from wastewater in Klosterneuburg, Austria - KNB2014incub_MG | ecosystem: Engineered > WWTP > Activated sludge > Unclassified | place: Austria... | reverse complement strand
TCAGATTGATATATTTTTTAGCAGCATCCTGTATCATTCTCGAAGTAAGTGCAGCTGACATTTTTTGTTTTTCTAAAATCTCTTTGGGGTTAGTTCCGTAAAAAATGCATCATAAATATTATTCATCCAAAAACTGTTTTGCTTTGAATCTACTTCCAGTTTTCTTTTTTGCTGTTCTTTTATTTTTTCAAGGTCTTCTGGTGTAACACCGTCTTTAATTATTTTTTGTAACTCATCTATTACTGCTTTGCTAAGTGTGTCAACATTATCAGGCGCACAAGGAAAGGTGATTGTAAATGAAGCTGCTGAAACAGGGATTCGACTAAAACTTGTATAAGCACTGATACCGTACACACCGCCTTTTTCTTCCCGCAATTGTTCAATCAGTTTAATATTCATTACTTCTGCAAGACTGCTAAGTGATAAAGCTTCTTTTGCGGAATATGCAGCAGGTGTATTAAATACCATTGCGACCATGCTCTTTGGATCGCTGCCTTTATTAATTTCTTTTTTAACCATGCCAACTGGCGGACGAATACCAAGGTCTTTATATGTTTCTTTTTTAGGAACTGATGGAAGACTGCCTATATATTTTTCGATTAAAGGCTTAATAGAATCTTCATTGAAAGAACCAACAAAGAAGAAAGTAAAATCACCGGCATTGGCAAATCGTTCTTTATATATTTGTATGCTTCTGTCGAGATTTACTTTGTCAAGGTCTTCCGGTTTTGGAATGCCACCTGCACGGGGATGATTTTTTGTCATCAGTTTCTGGAACTCACTACTAAAATATATCTCTGGATTGGAACTGAGATTTGCAAACAATTGTTTTTGTCTTGTTTTAAAAGAAGAAAAGGCAGCGGTGTCTTTTCTAGGCGATTTAAAATAAAGGTTGACTAGCTGCAATAATGTTTCTGTTTCTTTTGGTATTGTTACACCATTTAGTCCTTCGCTGTACAGGGAAATGTTTGGAGAAAGGGAAGTGCTTTTTCCTTTCAGCATATTGCCAAGATCTACTGCATTAAAATTGCCTACACCGCTTTGTGTAACAACCTGAGCTGCATAACTGGCAGAATAATAATCTGCATCTTTTACTAAAGAGTGTCCGCCTTTGCTGAAAGCTCTAAATACTATTTCATCGTTCTTGAAATTGGTTTGCTTTAACACTACTGTTGCACCATTTGATAAATTTAAAGTGGTGATGCCAGTTTCTTCTTCTGTTTTTGAGCTGATAATCTTGCCGGGTTTTAGTTTTTTATCATCCATCAAATTTTCAGCAAGTATCTTTTCTTTATACGGCTCAATTTTAGCTACATCAATTGCGACGAGAATTGCTTTTATTTCTTCATCAGTAGGAATTTTAACATCGGCTTTATCCGGCGCATTCATGGTTACTACAAGATTGTCTTTTGTAATCCATTGAGCAGCCAGTTTATTAATATCGGATAGTGCTACAATATTGAGGTATTGTTTTACAAAATCATATTCCCACTCAATTCCTGGAATGGGTTCATTGATCAAAAAATTATTGACATACTCATCTGCATACTTGAAGGACTCTTCTTTTTCTCTTTCATTAAAAATGCGGTCGTAGCCACTTTGCATTTGTTTTTTCTGCAACTCAAATTCTGACTGAGTGAATCCATACAATAACACTCTTTGGTTCTCCTGCATCATGGCATATAATGACCGGGCCATACCTGTATCACTTGTATTGGCAGCCATCTGGAAGGCATCTTTTGTTCTTGCATAACTGTTGCCATAAAATGAAAAGGCACCAACGAAAGGCGGATTGGAACTTAATGTTAATTCCCTTAATCGGCTATTGAGCATTCCTGTAAACAGACGGCGATTCATATATCTTGAATAATCACCAATCGTACTTTCTGGCTGCGGTTCTTTTTTGAATAGCAATTCAACAGATGGGAAAGCCGTTTCTTTATCTTTTGCCACTACCGTCAAAGTCTCTGAATGATCCGGCACTTTAACTGTTTCCCTTTTTCTTGGTGATGTTGCCGCTGGTATATCAGAAAACATTTGAATAATCTTTTGTTCCATGTCATTCACATCTATATCACCCACAACAACTATTGCTTGCATATCGGGTCGGTACCATTCTTTGTAAAATCTTTTTAAGGAGGCATGAGAAAAATTATCAAGGCTTGCTTTAGTACCGATGGGAAACCGATCAGCATATTTCGAACCTTTGTACTGTACCGGTAAAGTTTGCTTCATTATCCTTTCATCTGCACCACGGCTTAAACGCCACTCTTCAATTACAACACCTCTTTCTTTTTCTATCTCAACTGAATCAAGCAACGCATTATGTGCCCAGTCTTCCAATATCTCTAAACCTTTTTGAATAAGTTCTGGCTTGTCTGATGGAACAGGAAGTATATAAACAGTTTCATCAAAACCTGTGTAAGCATTAAGATCGGCGCCAAATTCTACACCGATGGTTTGCAGATAATTCACTAATTCATTTTTTGGAAAACGTTTAGTGCCATTAAAATTCATGTGCTCCATAAAGTGAGCAAGGCCAAGTTGATCATCATCTTCCAATACAGAACCAGCATTTACTACTAATCGTAATTCAACTCTTTTTTCGGGTAGATTGTTATGACGAATATAATAGGTAAGACCGTTTGCCAATCGTCCAATTTTCACCTTTGGATCAAGCGGCATCACCTGTGCTGTATTTATTTGTGATGCAGCATCTGCAACAAAAAACAAGAGAGCGGCAATGCAAAGCCAGCATTTATTAAGCTTCACCATAAACAATAATTTGGGAGAGTAAATTTATTCAGATAGAATTGGTTAGAAAAATAAAAAATCCGGTCTCGTCTTAGGCGAGACCGGATTTAGTTCAAGATTGGAAATTATATTACTCTTGGTTGTCCTTATTATATTTTTTCTCTGCCTCTTTTGCTTTTGCGAAATCAAGAACAACACCGTTTATGCAAAATCTTAAACCGGTTGGAGGTGGTCCGTCTTCAAACACATGGCCCAAATGAGCTTTGCAACGGCCACATTGTGTTTCTGTTCTAGACATTCCAAGAGTGTTGTCCGGAGTGTAAATGATGCTTTCTTTGCTGATTGGTTCATAAAAGCTTGGCCAACCACATCCACTGTCGAACTTAGCATCGCTTTTAAATAAAGGGTTTCCGCAAGCTGCACAGTAAAAAGTTCCTGTTTCTTTAAAATTATCGAAAATGCTTGTGTAAGGCCTTTCTGTACCTTTTTGCCGGGCAATCTGGTACACTTCTGCAGGAAGAATTTTTTTCCATTCTTCATTGGTCATTTCCACTTTAGCTTTATCTGAAGTTGAATAAACGGGGTTATTTTTTTTAACTGTATCCATGTTTACTGACTTTTTAACTGAACTACTCCCTTGGGAATAACTGCATTGCTGAAGCAAGCCTACTATCATTATTACAACGCAATATTTCATTATTTTGTTCATAAATCTGTTTGTCAAATTTACGTTATTAAGAGAAGACCGGTTTGTCGACTGCCAGAAAACCTGTTTTTCTTAACAAAAAATAAATAATCTGTGAAAAAGACAAAATGTACTGATGTGTTGAGAATATAAGTCTTGAATGTTATATTTGTCTGAATACAAAGATTAGTAATTGCTTATGTTTAATTTGATTTTATTCGGCCCTCCGGGAAGTGGGAAAGGGACTCAATCGGATAGTTTGGTAGAGAAATATGGAGTAATTCATCTTTCGACCGGTAACTTATTACGAGAAGAGATATCGCAAAAAACTCCTTTAGGTGTTGAGGCTAAGGGCTTTATGGATAACGGCCAATTAGTACCTGATGAAGTGGTAATAGGCATGGTAGATTCATACTTTGACAAACATAAAGATGCCAAAGGTTTTTTATTTGATGGATTTCCTCGTACTGTAGCACAGGCAGAAGCCTTAGATAAATTGCTTGATTTAAAGAAAACATCAATTGCCGCTGTGTTGGCATTGGAAGTTAGTGAAGAAGAGCTTGTGAAAAGGCTTTTGAACAGAGGCAAAACATCAGGCAGAAGCGATGATACGAATGAAGAAGTGATCAGAAAAAGATTCTATGTCTATAGCAATGAAACAAAACCGGTTGCTGAACATTATAAAAAAGCACACAAATTTCATCCAATAAAAGGGGAAGGAACTGTGGAAGAAATATTCAAGTCGATTTGTAAAGAGATAGATAAAAGGATTGATTAATAAAAAGGATTTTATTTTTTACATGACGGCTCCGGTCGTCATTTTTATTTATAATGTAATTAATGGTTTTGTAAATTGCCAGATTCAAAGCAGGCCATATGAGTATAGAAAAAGAAAATTTTCTTCGCACCAAATTGGTTTCCTATTTGCAGCAACTTGATCCTTCAACATCGCCACAATGGGGTAAGATGAATGTGCAGCAAATGATCGAACATTTGGGTTGCGAGGCATTAACCAATGCAAATGGTCGGCTAAAGTTTGAAAATATCATGACTCCGCCTGATCATTTAATAAAGATGAGGGAGTTCCTGATGAGTGAAAAACCATTTAAAGAAAATACGAACAACCCATTGATGGGAGAAGAGCCATCGCCATTGAGATACAAAACCGTTCAGGCGGCTATTGGCAAATTGCAACAAGAGCTAATTACTTTTTTTGAAGTATATGAGAAAAATCCGAAACTGGTTGTTCGCAATCCTTTTTTTGGTGATCTTGATTTTGAACAGAATGTACAGTTGCTTCACAAACATGCTTTACATCATTTAAAGCAATTTGGTGTAGAGCCATTACAAAGCTGAAATAAATAACGGGAGCAAACTATTACTTCGTTACTTGTAATATCGAATCTGCTTTTTGCAAGCTGCTAAGAATTGCATTCTTCATTTTGCCAACTTTCATTTGTTCACTTTGCAAATAAAGTAACCTTTTTTCTTTATCGTTAACAGATGAATCCGGGTTATATTCTGTCATCCATTTTTCCATAGCAAAATCAGCATAGTTAAGGTCTTCTGCTGCTTTATTTAGTTCAGTAACGTATTCGGCTGCTGCCTGCTGCGTATTGGCAGGTAAAACGGCAATGGAATCAAGAGCTCTTTTTACATTTTGTTGTGCTTTATGGAGTTTAGCCATTTTTGACATGCCAACGATATGGCCATCATCGATATCTCTTATCAAACTATCCTCTAATGTTTTTGGTGCTTTGTCAGATGGTTTGTGTCCGTCGTGGTTGTTGTTGCAAGCAAAAGCAACGACTACTAGCAAAAGAGGCAGTATGATTTTTTTCATGAGCTAAAAATTTAAGATTGCAAAGATAAGCCAGATGAAAAATGATTATTGATGCTTTTTTAGTTTTCAGGTAATTTTGTACGACTACAACGATTGTTTTATGAACAAATTAGGAAATTATATTACAGGTAATTGGATAACAGGTGATGGCGGTGGTCAGGCTTTATACAATGCTGTTACTGGTGATGTGATTGGTGCAGCAAGTACCAAAGGATTGGATTTTAAAAGTATTACTGAATATGCCAGAAAAGTGGGTAATCCTGCTTTGCGGAAAATGACTTTTCATGCAAGAGGAAATATGCTGAAAGCATTGGCATTGCATTTACGAAATCATTTAGATAAGTTTTATGCAATATCTTATCAATCTGGAGCTACTAAAGCAGATAGTTGGGTAGATATAGAAGGTGGTATTGGGAACTTATTTGCAAATGCATCACTCAGAAGAAAATTCCCCGATGAAGTTTTTTGTATTGATGGAGAAAGCCATAACCTGAGTGAGAATAAAACTTTTATGGGTACACATATTCTTTCGCCAAAAGAAGGTGTGGCTATTCATATTAATGCATTCAATTTTCCGGTGTGGGGAATGCTGGAAAAAATTGCGGTGAATTTATTGGCAGGAATGCCATGTATTGTAAAACCTGCAACAGTTACTTCTTATTTAACTGAAGCTGTGGTAAAAGAAATCATCGCTTCGAAAATTTTACCAGAAGGTGCTTTGCAACTGGTTTGCGGCAGTGCTGGGGATTTATTAGACCATGTTATGTCTCAGGATGTTGTAACATTCACAGGTTCAGCTTCAACTGGGTTAATGCTGAAATCCAATCCACATATTTTAAGAGAGTCTGTTCCATTTACAATGGAAGCTGATTCGCTGAATTGTATTGTGATGGGAGAGGATGTGCAACCCGGTATGCCAGAGTGGGATATATTTATAAAGGAGATAAGAAAAGAAATGACATTAAAAGCCGGACAACGTTGTACCGGCATACGACGAATATTTGTACAAGAAAATAAAATGGAAGATGTGTGGAAAGCAATTGGTTCATCCTTATCACAAACTGTAATTGGTAATCCGCTAAATTCAACAGTGAGAATGGGTTCGCTGGCCGGACAGAAGCAACGTAATGAAGTAAAAGAGCAGGTGCAGAAACTTTTAGCCTCTTCACAAATTGTTTATGGCTCATTAGATAGTGTAGAAGTAGTGGATGCAGATGCAAACAAAGGCGCATTCATGTCGCCTGTATTATTGATGAATGAAAACCCTTTCACTGCAACAGAAGCACATGAGGTAGAAGCATTTGGTCCGGTAAGTACGATAATGCCTTACAAAAATCTTGAGGAAGCAATTGTATTAAGCAAACTGGGAAAAGGAAGTTTGTGTTCCACTATTGTAACTGCTGATTATAAACAAGCAAGACAATATGTAGTGGGTGCTGCCACACATCATGGAAGAATATTGGTATTGAATAATGAATGTGCTAAGGAAAGTACCGGTCATGGTTCGCCATTACCATTGTTGGTGCATGGTGGGCCTGGAAGAGCCGGTGGTGGTGAAGAAATGGGAGGTATAAGGGGAGTGAAACATTATTTGCAGAGAACAGCATTGCAAGGTTCACCAACAACTATTACAGCAATCACAAATGTTTATCAACCAAATGCAGTAGGAAAAGAGCCAGGAAAACATCCGTTCAAAAAATATTTTGAAGAATTAGTTATCGGCGACCAGATTGTTACGGAGAAAAGAGTTATTACTGCTGATGATATTGATAAGTTTGCTGACTTAAGCGGCGATCATTTTTATGCTCATATCAAAACAACAGATTTTACAGGAACCATGTTTGAGCAACAAGTTGCACATGGCTATTTTATTATGAGTCTTGCTGCAGGATTGTTTGTGGACAGTTATGAAAAAAATCCGGTGCTATTGAATTATGGCATTGATGAATTACGGTTTACCAAACCAGTATATCCCGGTTCGGAGGTTTATATCCGTTTTACTTGTAAAGAAAAATTGCCGAATGATAAACGAGTGGTTGAAAACCCTGAAAATTTTAAAAGAGGCGATGATATAGAAAAAGGAATTGTAAAATGGCTGGTAGAATTTTTTGATGAAACGGATGAAGTGACAGGGGTGGCAACCATACTCACTATGGTCGCCAAAAAAACACAAAGTGAATAAAAAGGGTAGTTATTTTTTGATGAGTTGCCCTCTTACAATTTTTGTTTCTTTGCTGTTGCCATTTTTTTCTATAGTAATCATAACACCTTCCATCAGGTAGCCGTCAGCAAAAATCCCTTTGAAAATGGTTCCACTATCTTCTGTGTATATACCTTCACCTGTTGGTACACCGCCAATTGTTTTGCCTTCAAATTTTGCTTTTAGGTATTGGGTTACACCGGTTAAAAATATTCCTTTTTCAAATGTTCCAGATTGTTTGATAATATGATAAGGGCCGTATTTTTTGCTATTGCCGCTAAACGTTAATGAGCCTTGCCCGTTAAAATTGCCATCTTTAAATTCTCCTTCATAAATCAAGAAATTAAAAACATCCAGCACTTTTACCTGTCCTTCTGTACAACTTTTACTCAGGCAGATGTAAGTAGGTATGTCTTTTAAGGTAATAGTAAGAGGAGCCATCTCATTTTTTCTTTTTACTGTAATCGATCCTTTCTTTTTGGCGGCGGCAATAATATCTCCTATTTTATTGTTGGATAAGCCTTCTACCGTATTGGCGTCAATTGCTTCCAGCAAATCACCTGTATGCAAACCAGCTTTTTGCGCACCTGCGTTGTTGATTATTTCCAATATCTCTACATATTTATCAGCATCGTTTTCTTTTGCCTGATATGAAAAGCCAAAAGTAGCACGGGTAGATTGGCTATGGCTAGGTTGTATCGTCAGTAAAAAAAAGGCCAGGTAAAGAAAACTTTTAAAAGCGTATTTCATATTGAGTAGAGATAATTTAGAATATGGTTTGAATGAAGATAAATAAATCTTAATGGTTGCAGTTGCTTTTAGTGCGGTATCTTTTTCTTTCAAGTTTTCAGATAAAGCGGTTTAAAAGTAACGGTTATAAAGATTTATATTTACGCAATAATTATTTTTATGGAACAGGCATATGTAAAATCTGAGTTGCACAACAGCATTACAACAATTGAATTTTTTCATCCGCAAAGCAATTCACTACCCGGAAAAACACTTGAAGATTTATCGCAGGTAATACATGGAGCCGGAAACGATAAATTCACAAAAGTCATCATTCTGAAATCGGCTGGTGAGAAAGCATTTTGTGCAGGAGCTTCATTTGATGAGTTGATAGCAATAAAGACTAAAGAAGAAGGGTTGGAATTCTTTAGTGGCTTTGCCAAAGTAATTAATGCCATGCGTACTTGCCCAAAATTTATAATTGGCCGCATTCATGGAAAATGTGTGGGTGGTGGAGTTGGTCTTGCTGCCGCAGTTGATTATGCTATTGCAAAAGAAGGTGCTGAAGTAAAACTAAGTGAACTGGCTGTGGGTATCGGACCGTTTGTTGTAGGGCCTGCAATAGAAAGAAAGATTGGCTTATCAGCATTTTCACAATTAGCTATGGATGCCACCATGTGGAGAAATGCAGATTGGGCAAGGAAGAAAAGTTTGTATGCAGAGCTACATCCTGATGTAAATGGCATGGACGAATCAATCCGGAGACTGGCAGAAACATTAGCACATTCAAGCCCGGAAGCAATGAGGGAAATGAAAAGGATATGCTGGCAAGGAACAGAACACTGGGATAAATTATTAATGGAAAGGGCGGCAATCAGCGGTCGGTTGGTGCTGAGTGATTTTACAAGAGAAGCTATTGCAAAATTTAAAACAAAATAGTCAATCGATTTTAATCCCTTTCGTCTTTTAGTTTAGCTTTTAGTTCAAAAGAAATTACTTTTTTGTTCATCAAAAAAAACACCATGGTGTAAGCATCTGAAAAGTAATCCATAGTACTTGCAGCATCGTCCAAAATGCTTACTGTGCTTTTCCCTTCGCCTTCTTCTGTTTCATAATAGTATGCATATCCCGGTTGAATCTTCACATGAAGACTATCATAAGCTGCAATAATTTTTAGCATATCCGTTCCAACACCAATTCCTGACGCAGTTTTACACAAGGGACTATTGGCTTTAATTCCAATCAGCCGCATACGAAATACATTAGGGGCATAATAATTTCGGTTGAATTCAAGCTGCACATCAATATTTTTATATTTTAGTTTAGCTGTATCCTGGTAATTATCGTTTATTGTATCCAACGAATTTGGCAGGAGAATTTTTTCATTCAGCAATTTCTCTACTTCTTCCTGCGACATACCAAGTTTTAATGCGCCAAGTCCATTCATACTAATGATATGATCTTTTTTTTGCGCAGCTGTACAAGAAGCGGCAACAATTAAAAAGAATAAGCATATTTTTTTCATACAAAGAGATTTAATAAATCTTTCAGTTCAAATAAAATAAATACTATTACTATGTTTACTCCTCATCATCGTAAATTGGGAGGATATCAAAAGACACCACTTTATTATTTACGAGGTTAAAAATTATCGCATAACCTTCTTCGGCTTCTTTAACGGTAACAGTACTTTTCGTTTTAATTCTTTTGGGTTTGTTGTCACCTTCATATTCAAATACTGGCTTTGCATCTATATGGTAGCCATCATAGGCGGCAATGATTTGTAACTTGGTAGAACCAATACCAATGCCTGATTTTGTTTTACATAATGGGCTGCTTGCACTTATTCCATCCACTGCAATATAATCCTGCCTTTTCCAGAGGCTAATCTCTACATCAATGCCTTTGTATTTTGCGTTGATTGTTTCAACAAGCACTACAGAGTCAACATCAATTACTTTTAAAGTAATTCTTGTTTTCAGCACTTTTTCTAATTCCAATAATGGCATTCCTAATTTTAGAGAGCCAATACCATCCAAACTCAGGAGATAATCCTTATTTTGGGCAATAGTAGTTGTTGTTACAAGCATGAAAAGAAAAGGGAGAATCTTTTTCATAGCAGAAGAGTTTAAGGTCTGTACGTAAGTTAAACAATAATTTTAATGCGATCACCATATCTTGTTTTTAATGAAACCAGTTTTACGAGAATTTGTCGAAAACTGGCAAAAAGCGATGCTGATCTCGCCAGCATTATTAAGCAGTATGGCTTGCCGCCTATGTGGGTCCGGCCGAATACTTTTCAATCTCTTATACTTTTTATACTTGAGCAACAGGTTTCATTGGCCTCAGCCTATGCGGCGTTTAAAAAATTAAAAGAAAAGATTGGAGTCGTAACGCCAGCAAAAATTATCGCTTTATCAGATGAAGAAATGAGAGCTTGTTATTTTAGCCGCCAGAAAATTATTTATGCAAGAGAGTTGGCGAAAGCTGTACTATCAAAGCAAGTGAATTTGAAGAAATTGGCAGTCTTGCCAGATGAAGAAGTAAGAAATGTGCTTATTCAATTAAAAGGTATCGGACATTGGACAATTGATGTGTACCTGATGCATTCACTACAACGAACCGATTTATTCCCCTTAGGCGATATTGCTTTGGTAAACAGTTTGAAAGAAACAAAAAAATTACCTAAAGACATCAGTAAAGAAGACATGATGCAAATTGCTGAACAGTGGAGACCTTACAGAACTGTTGCCAGTATGATTTTATGGCATAGCTACATTAAAAAGAGAGGAATTAAGCTAGGAGTTTAAAGGAGAAGAAAGAGAAAATGAGGTTTATACTATAAATCTTCTTTTCCGAAATTATTGTAGACTCTGTGAATACCTTCTTTCATTTTTGATACTTTGAAATTAATGAGTAAGCCATGTTTGAGGTTTGTTAGCGATAAATGAGTGTGTACCTGATTGAAGTCAACTGGTGGCAAAGGATGCTTCGATTTCAGTTCCACAATTAATTTTTCTTCGACAAGCAAATCAATTTTATAGGCATCTTTAATATGAAGTTCATCATAGTCTATTGGTAAAAGTAATTGCCGTTTTACAAATAAGCCCAACTTCGTTAATTCATAATAAAGTATTTCTTCATAAACTCTTTCATAACAACCTGGCCCAACTCTCGAGTGTATTTTGATACAAAGACCAATAACAAACTCTGTCAATTCATTGATTGGTATTGGCCTTTTTAATTCCATCTCTTTCTCTCTTTTTACTCATTTAAACTCTTAGCTTAAATATTTAATCCCCCGCAAACACTCAACGTTTGTCCGGTTACATATGAACTCATATCACTTGCCAAAAATAAAGTAGCATTTGCAATATCTTCCGGCGAAGCAAATTTCCCTAATGGAATGCCAGCTTTGTATTTATCAGCACCTTCACCATCTTTTAAATAAGAGGTCATATCAGTTTCTACAAAACCCGGTGCAATTGCATTGCAACGGATATTGCGACTGCCCAATTCTTTTGCCACACTTTTTGTAAAACCAATGATACCTGCTTTGCTGGCCGCATAACTGCTTTGTCCTGCATTACCTATTTCACCAATGATGGAACTCATATTAATGATAGAGCCAGACCTTGCTTTCATCATGGGTTTTATGATCTGCTTGGTCATATAGAATACACTATTCAGATTTATCTGTATCACATCATTCCATTGTTCCGGTGTCATACGAAGCAGCAAATTATCTTTTGATATACCCGCATTGTTCACACATATATCTACAGTGCCAAATTCTTTCAACACATCAGCTACAAAACTTTCACATTGTGCGAAGTCGCCTGCATTACTCTGATAAGCCTTTGCTTTTACACCAAGTGCTGTCAACTTTGCTTCTAACGCAGTAGCTTTTTCCGCACTGCTGTCACTAACATAACTAAAAGCTATGTTGGCTCCCTGTTCTGCAAATTTGATAGCAATAGCTTCGCCAATTCCACGGGCAGCACCTGTAACGATAGCAACTTTTCCTTCTAATAATTTCATAATGCTTGTATTAATAATTAAGTAGCATGATTTTTATTCATCAATAATATTTCTTCCAGCATCGTTCTCTCATTGGAAAGTCTTGGAACTTTATGCTGTCCGCCGAGTTTACCTTTACTTTTCAACCATTCAGTAAATAGATCGGTTTTTGCAACATGAATAACAGGCAAACCTAAGGCAATATTTTTATGCCGCTTTGCTTCGTAATCACTGTTGATGTTTTTTAATGCGGCATCCAGTTCAATGGTAAACTGTTCTAAGCTATCAGGATTTTTTTCAAATTCGATGATCCATTCATGTGCACCGTTTGATGTGTCAGAAAAATAGACTGGCGCAGCTGTATAGTCATTTACCACAGTTCCTGTTTTTTCAGCGGCAATGGCAATAGCATTATCTGTATTATCAACTATTACTTCTTCACCGAAGGCATTCATATAATGTTTTAATCTTCCTGAAACTTTTATTCTGAAAGGATTTAACGAAGTGAATTGAATCGTGTCGCCTAATAAATATCGCCACAATCCGCCATTGGTACTGATGATTGGCGCATAGTTTTTCCCAATTTCTACATCTTGTAATCCGTAAGTCAATGGTTCTTTTTTCCCATATTCATTTACCGGCATGAACTCGTAAAATATGCCATGGTCAGTGAAAAGTAACATTCCTTCTTCATCCGGCATGACTTGCGCTGCAAAAAAGCCTTCGCTGGCATTGTATATTTCGAGATAGTTTATCTTCTTGCCTATTATTTTTTCAAACTGTTCCTGATAAGGAGTAAATGAAACACCGCCGTGCATATATAATTCCAGTGATGGCCACACTTCACTAATTGTTTTTTTACCAGTGATTTCTAAAATTCTTTTAAACAAAACCAAGGTCCATGTTGGCACACCTGAAATAGATGTTACATTTTCTTTTATAGTGCTTTCAGCCAGTTTTTCAATTTTATCTTCCCATTCATCCATTAAGGCAATACTAAGGTCTGGTGTTCGCAGCCAATGACCCCAGAATGGAGTGTTTTGCAAAAGGACAGCACTCAAATCGCCGTACTGTGCTTCATTATTCATCGGGTTAATATTGTGGCTTCCGCCCAACACTAATCCTTTACCAGTTAGTAATTCCGATTCTGGATTAAATAAATAGTACAATGACAATACATCTTTTGATGCTTTGAAATGGCAATCCTGCAAGCTTTCATCACTTACCGGTATGAATTTACTTTTATCGCTGGTGGTGCCACTACTTTTGGCAAACCAATAAATAGGAGTGTTCCATAAAATATTCTGTTCACCATGCATGATGCGTTCAATGTAGAACTTCATGTCGTTATAATCATGAATAGGAACGGCAGATTTAAAATCACGGATGTTAAATAGATTGGAGAAATTATACTTTCTGCCAAACTCAGTGTATTGAGCAGATGTTACTAAATCCTGCAATACTTCCCGCTGTGCATCCAACGGATTATTTTTCCAAGCATCTATGCGCCAGAGCCGCATACGGGCCAATGATGATATAGCAGGAGAGAGTAATTTCATTCGCAGGCAAAATAAGAAATTAGTGCCACGAAATCATACAAAATATCATGAAAGAATGTTTTGACAGAATTTTCTTTATTTGTGACTCAAACTTAATCAGCGTAGGCGTTATTTATCTTTTGTTTTAGCGTCTTTTTTAATTCAGCAGAACAAAAGGAGTGTTCAACAGCTTCCAAGTTGCATTTTTTGAAATGCTCTTTTGTCCATTGAAATACTTTTTCTAGTAAAGTGTATTCGCTATTGAGTGTTACAGGTGTAATTGTGCGGGAATCTGTATTAATACTCATTGAAACACCTGCATTATAAATTTTATTTGCAGAATGATTTTCAATCGTATCAAATACATTGGTTTGAATATTACTGGTAGGGCAAACCTCCAAGTGTATATTTTCTTTTTTAAGAAAATCAAGCAAATCATCGTCTTCTGCACTTCTGGTGCCATGCCCAATTCGGCTTGGATGAAAGTGTTGCAACACCTCTTTTACACTATCAGCCCCTTTTGCTTCGCCTGCATGTGCTGTGCAATGAATATTTTTTTCTTTTGCATAGGCAAATGCTTTTACATGATTTTTTACCGGAAAACCAGCCTCATCTCCTGCAATGTCAAAGCCAACAACATTGGTTCCTTTAAACTGCTCAACAAGTTGAACTGTTTCCATGCTTTCTTCTTCGGAATAATGACGAAGTGTACAAAGTAGTAGCCGGGCTTCAACACCAGTTTGTTGCATGCCTTCTGCTGTAGCATCATTAACTGTTTTTACAACTTCCACAGGAGTAAGCCCTTTGGCAATATGCAGCAGCGGAGCAAAACGAATTTCTGCATAAATAACATTATCGGCTTTTAGTTGTTCCAGTAAATCAAGTGTAACAAGTCTTAGTTGTTCTTCGGTTTGCATTAATTGAAAACCTTTAACGGCTCGGCTTAGATAATCTACCAGGTCGGTACATTTTGGAGGAGCTATAAAAGAATGTTGATATTCTTCAAATGTAATAGTTGGGTCAATCTGTTGCACTACTTTATAACTCAAACTACAGTCGAGGTGAAGGTGTAATTCTAACTTTGGTAATTGATTATAATTCATAATTCAACTTAAAAGTAAAAGATACAAATCGGAATTAGTCTGCTGTATTTCTTGCTTCTTCATGCAAATAATCCTTCCGCTTCAATTCAAAATTTCTACCGAGGTATAATCTTTTTACTTCATCATCAATTGCGAGTTCTTCTGCAGTGCCATGCTTATAGATTTTGCCATCAATCAACAGATAAGCCCTGTCGCAAATGGATAATGTTTCTGTAACGTTATGGTCGGTAATAAGAATGCCAATATTTTTATGTTTCATTCTAGCAACAATAGCTTGAATATCTTCTACAGCAATTGGGTCGATACCAGCAAATGGTTCATCCAATAAAATAAATTTTGGATCAACGGATAATGCCCTGGCAATTTCTGTTCTTCTTCTTTCACCACCACTTAATACATCACCATTACTTTTACGAACATGCTGCAAACGGAATTCATTCAATAAAGATTCGAGTTTTGCCTTCTGTTCCTGTTTTGACAATTTAGTCATCTCCAAAATGGCAGCGATATTATCTTCTACACTTAGTTTTCGAAAAATAGAGGCTTCCTGTGGCAGATAGCCTATTCCCAGCTGAGCCCTTTTATACATGGGCAACGAAGTAATATCCTGACCATTAAAGAAAACTTTTCCTTCGTCTGGTTTTATCAAACCCACTACCTGGTAGAAAGAAGTTGTTTTTCCAGCACCATTTGGCCCCAATAAGCCAACAATTTCTCCTTGCTTCACTTCAAAGGAAACATGATTCACAACAGTGCGGTTGCCGTATTTTTTTACCAGTTCTTTTGTTTCGATTGTCACTGCCATGGTGGGCAAAAATAAGGTTTGATAGCTGATTAACTAAGTTTTAGAATCATTTAACCTTGTTTTGACTAATGGCTCCGCATCATTAGCTTTGCATCCCAATGAAAGTAACTGATCACATAGCCCAAGCTAAAGACACTCTTATTTCGTTTGAAGTATTACCACCTTTGAAAGGGAAAGGCATTGAAGCATTATACAAGCACCTTGATCCCTTAATGGAGTTTAAGCCCTCTTTTATTAATGTTACCTACCACCGTAGTGAGCATATATTCAAAAAAAGACTTGATGGTTCTTTTGAAAAAGTGGTGGTTCGCAAACGGCCGGGTACAGAAAGTATCTGTGCTGCCATCATGAATAAATATACCGTTGATACAGTGCCTCATCTTATTTGTGGTGGGTTTAGTGTTAATGATACAGAAGATGCATTGATTAACCTTCGCTACCTTGGTATTGATAATGTTTTAGTGTTGCGGGGTGATGCGGCTAAAAATGAAACAGCATTTGAACCTGAAGCTGGCGGACATAAGTATGCTTCTGATTTATTGAGGCAGGTTGTTAACTTAAATGCAGGAGTCTATCTTGAAGATGAATTAAAAAATTCGCATAAAACTGAATTTTGTATCGGCGTTGCTGGTTATCCGGAGAAACATTTTGAGGCTCCAAATATGGATGCTGACCTTGCCTATCTAAAAGCAAAAGTTGATGCCGGAGCAGATTATATAATTACGCAAATGTTTTTTGACAATGCAAAATTCTATGCATTTGTAGATGCATGCAGAGCTGTTGGTATTACTGTCCCTATTATACCGGGATTAAAACCTGTGTATAGCAAAAAACAATTGAATATACTGCCAAAGACTTTTCATATTGATTTGCCAAGAGATCTCTCCAATGAAATACTGAATTGCAAAACAGATGCAGAAGTGGAACAGGTTGGTGCCGAGTGGTTATTAATGCAATCAAAAGATTTGAAAAAGAACGGCGTACCTGTTTTACATTATTATACGTTAGGTCGTCCGCATGTGGTGGCTGGAGTGGTGAAGAATTTATAAGATAAGAGTTTGAAGGAAATAAATTAAAAAAAGTTAGCTGAATTTTCAGCTAACTTTTTTTAATTAAACTCTTAGTCTCATTTAGAAATACTGCTCAATACTTTCTGATCAATCGCTACAGGATATTTTTTTCTCAGCGCCTCATTCCATTTGTCTTCCAATATTGTTTGATAATCATTAATCACCAAACCTTTTGCATCATGATAGCTACGTTGCATTGGTTTGTCGTACACCTGCACTATATAGGCAAACGAAGCAGTGTTATCGTTTGTATTAAGAAGTGGAGTAGTTACCATGCCTGTTTTTGGAACAGCCTTGTTTAAATTAGGGATTTGATCCAATTCGTATCTTGATGAATCAGCAACGATTTTTTCAGAATGTTGCTCCACAATAGCTCTCCAGTCAGAAGGATTCTTTTTTAAAAGATCGTAAGCCGTGTTAGCAATAGTCTGATCTGAACAAAAAAGAATAACAACATCAGCACTTTTTTTCCATTGATAATTTGCTTTATTTGTTTCGTAGAGTGCTAATAAAGTTGCAGAATCTGATTGTGCTTTGTTCCAAACTTCCTGCTGCATTATTTCGAAGAAGATATTGCCATCTTTAAATTCTGCCATCTGGCTGCGGAACTCTTTGTTGAAATCTTCGAGATGGTCACGGTAGTAATTTAGCATTTCAAATTTTTCAAATTCATCCATTACTTGCGGCCAGGGTTTAGCTCCTGTTCCATCTTGTTTGTAACGATAAGTGTTTGCATAATTCACCCAGTCAGTAGCATCGTAAGTTGAATCGCCAATGGTAAAAAAAGTTGTTGTTGCTATTATAGATTTTCCTACAGGCGACATTGGCTTTTTATCCAGCACACTATCAGACATTGCCCACACTGCCGCATTATCGAGTGGATACTTTTTAAATCCGGCTTTGGATATGACCTGATTATAGATAAAATCTCTAGAAGACTTCCAACGACTATCTGTTTTTATTCTCTGTTCAAGCTCTTGCAGATTGGCGTTGTCTTTTGGATCAGTTACAATTGGCTTTACCGAATTACGTTTCAAAATATGCCAACCATAGTTAGTAGCAAATGGTTTAGTGATAGCGCCGTCTTTTGGAATAGACCATAATGCAGTTTCGAAGGCAGGCTCATATTGTCCAACACCTACATCGGGCATGGTTCCACCATTGGCAGCTGTTACATAATCATTACTAAAAGAAGAAGCAAGGCGATTGAAATTTTCGCCAGCAAGCAATAATTTATATAAAGAGTCTGCCAACTTGCCCAGTTTCTTTTTGCCTGCTTCATCAACACCCGGAGGGAATGCCAATAGAATTTGTTGTGCCTTTATTTGTCCAACAGCTTTTCTTTCACCCATATTTTTAAAAATATGATAACCAACTTTTGAAGTAACTACCGAAGAATATTTTCCAATAGGTGTGATATAAATAGCATTCTCAAATTCATAAGGTAGCGTAAATACGGTTATATAGCCAATCTCACCTTTATTGCTTTTTGCAGTGGTATCGTCTGAGTTTTCTTTTGCTACTACAGAGAAATCATCTCCTTTTTTAAATCGTTGTAAAATGACATCTCTTTTTTTCTTTGCTTCGATGGTATCCACAAGTCCTACTGCATTTCTGTAAGAAATAAAAATATGCGCCACTCTTATATCTTTCAAGCTTCTGTTAAAAGCTTCGCTAGTCATTCTTTTCACCAATTCAGGGTCACTCATGTAGTTTTCAGAAATCTGTGTACGTAGATTGGCAACCTCACTTATTATTTGCGGCAAAGTGTCAAAGCGGCGATCATAAGCTTCCCTGATCTTTAATTTTGAATTTATGTACAGGTTAAGATATTCATTAATGGCTTTTGATTTATCAGCTACTGTCGCCGGATTATTTTTATTATAAGCAGTTAAAAAATCTTTCGCATCAGCTTTATACTTGCCATACGTAAAAAGGGTTTGCGATGATGCCGATAATAAAATAAAACAGGCAATTATCAGTGTAGCAATTCTTTTTTTCATAAGAAATAGATTTTCAGAATAGGTCTATTGATTTTTTAGCTTTAATTGAAGCACATCATCAATTTGTTCAAATGCCAGTTTTTTGGCAATGATGCGTTTGTCTTTATCTAACAGATATATTGTTGGAAAAGAAAGGACATCGTATAGTTGGGAATAACCTGGAATATTATTATCAGTTCTGGCTTTGTCAGCTGCTTTTGAATAATAGACATGTGTCCAGCCTGACAAGTTTTTTTCGTTGATAAAATTCAGCCAATCTTTTTTTGTGCCATCGGTTTCTTTGGATACTGCATAAATATTTACACTATCAGCTTTCCATTTTTCTCTATACACCGAATCGATTTCTGGTAACACTTCTTTACAATGCCCGCAAGTAGGATCCCAGAATATTACCATAGTAAACTTTCCATTTTCGGCAAACATGCTTCTCATTGTTCCGGTGGAATCCGGCAGCTCAATATCTGAAGCAGGAGTACCCATTATATTTGCCATCAAACTATAAGCTCTGTCAGTAATAACTTTTTTGCCAGCTTCTGTTAACCAGGAATGTTCTTTCTGTGCAAAATACTTTTCAAAGAGATACAAAAACACTGCATCTTCCCACATGTACTTTTGATTCAGATACCTGTTTACAAACTTTATCAAAAGGAATCTTGTCATTTCCGGATTGATGCTTGCAGTGCCAAGCATCCAGTCTAATTCTTTGATTACTGAATCAGGGTGAGGAACTACAACCTGATTAAAATATTTGTCCAATTTTTCTTCAAAGAAAGTAGTGTAAGCCATGCGACCATCATAGAAACTTACATCATCCCAGAAATGATCTTTATAATACTGCCAGGCTGCAAGTGAATCTTCTTTTGTTTTTGGATTCTTTAAACGACCGGTAAGTATTGGTTCCTTCATAGTCATTAACAACGCAGTAAGAATATTGCCAGGATTTTTTTTGATTATATCCTTTCGGAAAGTTGTTATATCCTCATCTACTTTTACAAGCTTTTCACCGATTGCAGTTGAATCTTTTTTAGTATCACTTGTTTTATAAGCCTCTCTAAGTTTATTAATATCTTTTCCTTTCAAGGTCATGAACTGTTGATATTGATTAAACAGCACATTATCAGAAGAATTTTCAAATTTTATTGCTGAGCCAATTGTTGCAGTGTCTGCAATGATGGAGAAATGTTGCTGCTTATCTACCAACATCTCAAAAAAACCGGTTTTGTTTGGATAACCAATCAGGTAAATACCGCCATTCAAATTATTATCACCTTTAAAAACAGCCTCGCTTTTTTCGTTCAGCATGGCAGAATCAATAATCGGATATGTTTTACCAAAATAGTGACCTAGATAGATATACTGGTTCTTGAATGGTTTAAATGTTACTTTAATCTCGTAGCCTTTATTTGTTTGTGCTGTTGCAGAAAAGAGCAAGGATAAAAAAGTTAAAGAAAGAAAAATTCGTTTCATATGTATGAATGAGTCGGGCAAAGTTATAAAAAGGTGCCTAATAGTTTAATAACAGGTGTTTAAGGTTCGTTAAAGAAGCAAATAGCCTTTCTTTCGTTGCTTCTTTACTGGGTGATTTTACTTGCTTTTTTCTTTCAAACGTTTTTTTCTAGCTACTAACAGTTGTGTTTTACGTATTTGTAAGCGGCGTTTTGCATTTTCTACGGATTTCAGAATGGCATCTTCGAATATGGAGGAACTAGCTTTTACGTATTCGTCTTTTCCAGGAATGTTAATAATGATACTACACTTAATCAATTCTTTTACTTTGCTGTTATCTTTTTCTACAGTTACTTCGGCAGATAGAATACCTTGATGTAGTTTCTCAAGTTTAGATACTTTGCTGATTATAAATTCTTTTAACGATGCACTTGGTCTGAAATCGGGGGTTTGAATAATAATTTTCATGTCGCTTTTTTAATTCTGTAGTTCTTATTTACAGCAAATATCCATATTCTACGCTGGTTGATAATAATAAACCATTTTCCTGACATCTGTTATATTTGCACTCCTCCGGAAAGACTCCGGTTTAAACCCCAAAAGAATGAAGTTTTATAATTTATTGATCAAATACAGGCTTTGGATTGGTATTGCTCTTGTAGCAGCAGGTGTGTATGTTAACTATTCAGCTAGTTTCTGGCCAGCTTTTCCACTATACCTTGTTGGTCTTGTATTAGTTGCTGGACATATCTTTTTCGGCCCGTTGCGGCTCATACAGGAATACATGGAGAATGGAGATATGGATGGTGCTGAAAAAGTGCTTGCTTCTATCAAATTCCCTAATCTTTTATACAAGCCTATCCGTTCAGTTTTCTATACGCTGAAAGGAAATATTGCCATGATGAAGCAGGATTTTGATGGTGCAGAAAAGATGATGAAAAAAGGGTTGGACTTAGGCATGCCGATGAAAGAAGCAGAAGGAGCAAGTATGCTACAGATGGGAATGATTTTTATGCAAAAGAATGACTTGAAACAAGCAGAAAGTTATATCCGAGGTGCTATCAGAAAAGGATTGCCAGATAAAGAAAATGAAGCAGCAGCTTATTTACAAATGTGTAGTTTGATGATGAATAAAAGAGAATTCAGAGCAGCAAAAGATTTCTTCAGAAAGGCAAAAGCATTAAAGCCAACTACTTCACAAATCGTTGATCAGATAAAACAGATTGAAAAGTATATTTCGAGAATGCCGGGATAAAGCGGAGTTGTCGTAACGAATTTAATAGGAAAGGTTATTATGTAAAAGAGTCCGTGCATGCACGGACTCTTTTACATTTAGACTAATTCAGGTAGTCAGACTATTAGTTATCAGTCATCAACGGATTTAATGACATTTCATCAGCTGAAATAGGCCAGATATATCCTGCATCTGCAGAACTTTTAGCTGGCGCAGTACCTTTAGCTGGAATTGTTTGAAGCAAACGCATCAGATCAAAATTTCTCATGCCTTCACCTAAAAGCTCAATTCTTCTTTCAAGTAAGATGGCGTTAATAAGATCTGTTTGTGTTGCTGGCGCAAGAATTGTTAAAGCATCTGATCTTTGGCGAACAGCATTTAACAAGGCCAACGCTTTTACATTTACTCCTGCATTGGTTCTGGCTAAAGCTTCAGCAAGAGTCAGCATTACTTCAGCATATCTTATTACTGGGGCATAATCAGTAAAAGGAGTTCCACCATTGTATTTCAGATTAAGATATGGCTTTCCAGAAACTACTGCATTAAAACCTCTTCTTGCATCTGTTACCAACCAACCAGCATTGCCAATAATTCCTACTGGATTTAAAGAAAATTCTCCATTACCGGTAGATTTTGCAAAATAAAACCCCAATTGATTTTGTGTGCCTGGGTTATCACCAGCAGTCGAAGTCATAGGCATGGAAAGAATGGATTCAGTTGTAGTGTACGGAGTCCTGAATACATTTATAATATTTGCCTGTAACGCATGTGCTACACCAGTTGTAGCACTAAAGGGTGCAGTAGCCTGCGGAACTATTTTTGTAGCTTCAGTAACTGCTGCCGGATAGTTCTGCATAGCCAAGTAAACACGGCTTTTTAAAGCAATTGCTGTATTGCGATGAGCCCTGGTAGTATTTAAAATTGCTGATGCGTAATTTAATGGAAGATTTGTTTCTGCAAAATTCAGATCATTCAGAATTTGTGTATAAACTTCAGCAACTGTACTTCTTGCCAAAGCGGATGCACCAGATTCTTTGATACCTGTTAATCGCAGTGGCAATCCAGGTTTGCTACCATTACCATCAGCATATGGCCGGGCATAATGTTGTAATAGCTTCAAATAAATAGTGGCTCTTATAAGTCTTGCTTCCCCAATGTAGTTGTTTGCAAGAGTAGTTCCTACTACGCTACTACCTTTAGCTGCCATTCCATCAATAAAAAGATTGCAAATGTTGATTGCATAATAAGCCTGCGCCCACATGTTTTTTACAAAATTTGTTGATGTACCTGTTGGATTTAGGTTCCATACGTCGGCTCCAGTAACCAAGTTGGTAGTTTCATTAAGAAATTCTTCACCAATAATATCTCCTGCAATTTGTGCTCTGCCACCATAAAAATTACCGCTTTTAAAGGCTTGATACATTGAATTTACCTGATTAGCTACTCGGGCAGGTGTATCGAATGCCGTAGCGTCAGAAACAGATGTTTGTGGCACTGGAGATAATAATTCTTTATTACAAGAAGAAGAAAGCATCCCCACTCCCAAACTTAAACAGATAATATACTTTATTTGTTTTTTCATTTTTTAAAATTTGTGGTTCTTAAAAACCGATGTTTAATCCAAAAAGAATGGTACGTCCGTTAGCAATGGTGTTTCTGTCAACGCCTTGAGCTGTATTTGAAGTACC